>Ga0078972_1001839_pt1 | contig 75324 bp, 47 predicted proteins | sample YelNatPaOPGAMG01_FD_67568 | JGI IMG/M metagenome (GOLD analysis project Ga0078972, IMG submission 67568) | Hot spring thermophilic microbial communities from Obsidian Pool, Yellowstone National Park, USA - OP-RAMG-01 (SPADES assembly) (version 2) | ecosystem: Environmental > Aquatic > Thermal... | reverse complement strand
GCTTGTTTGAGTGCTGCTTTTACCTTATTGAAATATGAAGCTGCTGAATTATGTGAAAGTATGGTTTTGTCGCTCCTTTTGCTTTTTTTTGTTAATAGGTATTCTTTGAAATCCTCTAAAAACTTTTCGTTGAGGTCGGCAAATTTCAAATTTCCGTTGGTGAAATCTTCAAGGTAATTCAGTGCTGAAAGCCAGTTATCATGATTACTGGCTTTGCGCTTATTGGCTAACTTTCTGAAATATTCAATAAAGTTTTGTTCGCCTAATTCCTTTTTGCGCAACTGCTCTTTCTCATATTCAGTATAAATTTCAGGTTTATTCAAAAAGTTTTCCCGTTTTTGTCTTATACTTTCAGCTGTTTTCAAGGTGTCGATATTGTGTTGTTTCTCAATAGGTGTTTTAGGTTTCTTATAAATGTAATATCCTAAAAACTCCCTTCTTGTGGGTTTCCCTGTTTGGGGGTGTGGTATCGGCGGGTAAAAGTCAAGGTATAAACTTAGCCTGTTTCCCGAAATTTCCTTTTGCCTTAATTTTACTTTGGTTGCCATTGTCCTTTATGTTTAGTTATTCATTGGGAAAAATTTTTTAAGTCAATAGTTTGTCAATGATACACTTCGGTACGTATGTGTACCAACCCTTTTTTATTTTGGGTACGTTTTCCCGTTTAATGATGTTGTACAAACCTTTTTCCGATATGCCGTATTTTTTCGCTGCTTCGCTAATCGTGTAACAGTCTGAAATACTAAATTGATTTGTTTCGGGTTTAGGTTGCTCCGGCTGTGGTTGCTCAAATAGTTTATCAATTTCGGAACGCTTTACCCTTGTGAGTCTTTGCCCTAAATTCACTGCTTTTATTTTGTTGTTTTTAATGTAGTAATATGCTGAACGTACCGAACAGTTGAGTAAACGAGCAACTTCACGAACAGTCAAAAACTCTTTTGCTTTCAGTTCCTCAATAGGTTGGTTTTTAACTTGTAGGGTTTGTTTATTGCTGGCTTCTATTTTTTCAGCCCTTTTTTTTGCCTTCCATGCTTTCTGACTGCAAGCATGGCTACAATACTGGGTTACTGTGGTTCTGGCTGTGAACTCAATACCGCAATGCTGGCAAATACGTTGTACCTTAATATTTGAACCCATTTAGTATTTTTTAATGTAATTAAATTTACTTAAGTGCAATTAAGCGCAAAATATAAAGGGATAATTCCCCCATTTTTGTACCTCACTTGATTAAGGTACAACAAAGGTACAAATTTGAACCTAAAAAACTAATAATTACACAAAATACTTATCAATAAAAAAGCAAATAAAAAGCCCTTTTTACAGGGCTTATAGTGGTTTTTATAGTGGTTTATTATTTGTTTGTTTTGCGTTAGTTACTTTCCGATGCAAAAATTCCTGAAGATGTTTCCCAATACCTCATCGGTCGTGATGGTGCCAGAGATGGTCCCCATGTAGTAGAGGACCTGCCTTAGTTCCTCGGCCAGCAGATCATTGGGCAAGCCGGTGTTCAAGCCTTCGAGCATGCGCATAGCGGCTTCACGGGCGTGGGTAAGGGCCTCGTAATGACGGATATTGCTAATAACTGTGCTGCTTTCGTTATGTTTCATTGATTTTATACACTCGATCAGGAAAGTATGAATACGCTCGATATTGATTTTGTTTTTGGCCGAAACAGGTATGATCGGATACGGGAAATGCTGCCGTATATCCTCCATAATTTTTTGTTTTTCCATACTTTCCAACCGATCGGTTTTGTTTATCACTATGGCCATAAATTGTTGTTTTTGCAAAGGAAGTGTGGCAATCATTTCCCGGATGGCATCAACCGATTCCAATGGGTCGATGAGATACAGGATGATGGTAGCCTTTTGAACGTTGCTGAGGGTGCGTTCGATCCCCATCGATTCTATTGTATCTGAAGTATGCCGTATTCCGGCAGTATCGATGAAGCGGAAAAGGATGCCCCCAATATTCAGGGTATCTTCAATAATATCGCGTGTAGTGCCGGGGATTTCAGACACAATAGCTTTTTCTTCGTTAAGGAGGGTATTCAGCAGGGTCGACTTGCCGACGTTGGGTTTGCCAATGATAGCAACGGGCACTCCCTGTTTGATAACGTTGCCATACTGAAAGGAATCGGTCAGTTGTTCTATTTGGCTGATAAGCTGAACGAGGTTTTCCCGTAGGGTATTTCGGTCGGCAAATTCTACATCTTCTTCAGAGAAGTCGAGTTCGAGTTCGATGAGTGAGGCAAAATGCACGAGTTGCTGGCGAAGTTGCTGAATTTGTTTTGAGAATTCGCCACGCATCTGGTTCATCGCAATTTTGTGGCTGGCTTGTGAGGTGGACTGTATCAGGTCGGCAACGGCCTCGGCCTGCGAAAGGTCCATTTTTCCATTGAGAAAAGCCCTGAGCGTAAATTCTCCCGGTTGGGCCAGCGTAGCTCCATGGCGTAGCAACAGTTCCATTATCCTTTGCTGGATATAAAGTGAACCATGGCAGCTTATTTCTACGGTGTCTTCGCCCGTATACGAACGGGGAGACTTGAAAAGCGTCACCAGCACTTCATCTACCACCTCGTCTTTGTCAACAATCCTGCATAAATGTACGGTGTGACTGGGGTATTCCGAGAGGCTTTTGGGGAGGGTAATTATTTTGCTGCAAATAGGAAATGCCTCAGGGCCGCTGATGCGGATAACGGCTATAGCTCCTGTTCCCGGGGGGGTTGCAATGGCACATATGGTTGTTTCTCTGTCTATCATAATGTTATATTTTTCTTACCAGATATACCGGAAAATGATATAATTGCTTGATTGGTTTGCCGTGAAAAGTACAGGGTTTCCATCGGGGTGAACTGAGCAGTGTGTTTTTTATGGCCGAGTCGATGAGGGGATCAATCCCCGAAACAATGTTGACAGAGTCGATGTAGCCCTTTTCGTTGACGATGAAAATTGCAATAACTCTTCCCTCGGTCTTTTTTATCTTGTCGCTGACCGGAAATTGAAAATGTTGCATGAACCACATGCGGAAATTCAGCAAATTACTTCCACACTCAAAGATACCTTCTTCGGCTTGTTTATTTTCCATGGCTGTGGTGTTGGTCTGTGCCAGGGTGTCGGTTGAGGTAATTTTTGAACTGTCGGTGATTACCGGGCTGATAGCTTCGTTGTTTTGATCGTTCTCGGGGACTTGTTCTTCGATCATCTTTTCCTGTTGGGCAGGAAGTTGTTCTTTTTGTTTCATCAATTCGGGGGGGATATCGAGGAGTTCCATGGGAACTTGCGTGGGGCGTAACCGGGTATGTTCAATGTTCATTTGCCGGTTGAACTGTATAATCAGGGGAAAGGAAAAAATCAGAAATATTAATACGATACTGATAATTAAAGAGATTAGGGTAAAACGGTAATATTTTTTCCGCAGCACGTAGGCGCCATAATCTTTGTTTTTAAATATCGATTCATCGATAAACATGTGTAGGAAAAATATTTTTTGCCAAAGATATAATTTCTTTCCCTATTGGCAGGTTCGATGATGTGATTAGTGGGTGCTTTGGAGGGTATTAGGGGTTGTCGGTAATAAAAAAGCCTGGCGAAGATGCCAGGCTTTTGCTTTAAGATGGGATAAAAGTGGTGTTATTTATTTTTTTATAATCTTTTGGCTGTAAGTTTTACCATTGGTAGCAGTTGCTTTTACAGCATACAGGCCGGCGGGCAGCAGGGATACATTTACGCTGCCGTTGGGTTTAATGGCTTTAAGTACCAGTTTGCCTTCGGTATTATAGATTTCGAGGCTTGAAAGAGTAATGTTTGAGGTAAAGCGCAGTTCATTAGCCACGGGATTGGGGTATACTCGCCAAGCGAAGCTGTTGGCGTTTTTAATGGCCGAGACTACTGTTGGAGAGAGTATCAGGCGCATAAGGGTATCGGCCTGATTCCACTGAGCGCCAACAATGGGGCCGCCAATGTTTTCGCGGTTGGTTTCCTCGCCATCGATGTCGTTGGCAATGGCATTGAAGCCTACGGTGTCGTTTACGCCAATTCCTTCAAGCCCTGCAGCATCGGCACTTGCGGCAAGGTCCAGAGAAGCTTCAATGATGTAACCCGTACCTAAGTCATTCATTGCGGCTTTGACGAAATTTACTCCATTGAGGTAGCTACCGTCACCCCATCCTCCTGTAGTGCTGGCGGTGGGGTCGGCGCTCGATTTGTTGGCATACGCCAGACGTACCTGTATCATTTGAGTCATATTGGCAAGTTTGGAATTGTTGGGCGACCAGTACAGTTCCCAGCAATCAACTTCCCAATCCTGCAATCCCAAGGTAGCTGCCCTCTCCTGAGTCATCAGGTCGTCATCGTCGATAAAGCCAATGAAATAAAGATAGTTGTCGTCCCAAAGCAACTTAAAGTAGGCTTTAAAGTCGAGCTCGTTCGGAGCCGTTTTTCCAGCTCCCCAGTTCCAGATATTAAAGGTATCGGCTTGTGCCCATACTGCATCTTCCTGACCATCAATAATGATGGGAGTTGCCGTTTTTTTTACCAAAACTACACGATTTTGTGCCATAGTGGTTCCCACTAATAACAGTGCACATGCTGACAGGAGTAAATAGATCTTTTTCATAGGTTATAAATTTTGGTTGTTAGTAAGTCAAAATTAGTGCTGAACTCCTCTTGTTTACGTTGATAAATAGTACGGAAAAGTGCGATGAATGTATGCAAGGGTGTAATTTTGTAATGTTAAGGTAGGAAAATTGTTAACTATTTTTTTGCACTATCCTTATGTGCTTCATTTTCCGTAAATTATGTAGCTGCATTCCAGTTCGGCACAGTGTTCTGGCTAAACATTCCAGAGAATTGGTTGTTTTATATAATATTGAATAAGGCACATGGTGAATGTTACACACGGCATAAGATATATCTTTCCGTTTATTCGAAAAGAATTTATAAATTTTTGATTATCTATTGATTATAATAATCGCCGAAATCGCTAAGAAATGACGCAAAGAACAAAGGAAAAATGTAAGGACTACGATTGAAAAGATTGAGTATTGGAGTATTGGCAAAATTTATCTGCTACGCGGGTGTCGAGACCACCATTGCCATGTGGTGAAGTCGGATCGGAGGCTTTGGGTAAAAGAGTTATTCACTTAAAACTATAGAAGATGAGATATGTAATGTTGTTAACATTTATGGCAATATGGAGCCGTATTTTTGGTGCTGATCCCTTAAAGGTAGGGGATAGCGTGCCGGATTTTGTTCTGAAGGATCAGAACGGCAATGATTTTCGGTTAAAGGATCACATAGGTAAATCATCTCTTGTGATCTATTTTTATCCCAAGGACGATACACCGGGTTGTACCAAACAGGCCTGTTACTTTCGCGATCAATACGAGGCATTTACTTCGGCAGGTGCTTTGGTAATCGGTATCAGTGGACAGGATGTGGCCAGCCATAAAGCTTTTGCCCAAAAGTATAACCTGCCTTTTACCCTGCTAGCCGATGTTGATGGTAAGGTACGGAAACTTTTTGGTGCCGGTTCGGGTATTATTCCCGGACGTGTAACTTTTGTGGTTGATAAGAAAGGCAAGGTAGCCTATGTTTTCAGTTCACAGACCGACGTTCAGCGTCATGTTGAGGAAGCATTAAAGATAGTACGTCAGATTGGCGGGTCTCAGGACTGAATACCGTATGCCTTATTAAAGCTGCCCATGCGGTAACCGAGAATGTCTACCGTAACGTACTTAAAGCCAAAGCTGACGAGTGTACGGTGGATTTCCTCGGCCAGTGGGGGTGAAATAATCTTATGAATCTGGTCGGGTTCAATTTCTATGCGGGCCAGATCGTTGTGACATCTGACCCGTATAGTTCGGAACCCTTTTTCGATTAAAAATCTTTCGGCCTTTTCTACTTTGATTAGGTCTTCTCTTTTGATTTCCGTATTGTACGGAAATCGGGAATAAAGACAGGCATATGCCGGCTTGTCCCAGGTGGGCAGGTTGAGGAGTTTTGAGTATTCCCTGATTTCTGCTTTTGATAGGTTGAGCATGAGAAGGGGACTAACCACTTTTAGTTCCTGAATGGCTTTCTGACCAGGGCGGTAATCGTTCTTGTCATCGGCATTGCTGCCATCGAAAACAACTGGAATACCGAGCTTACGGGCTTCCTCAAGAATGGCACCGAATTCTACTTTTTTGCAATGGTAACAACGATCAACGGGATTGAAACGAACGTTATCTTCAATTTCGTTGTTTACCAGAATAATATGTTTTACCCCCAGATTATGCGCAATATTCCGGGCTTCTTCGAGCTCATAGCGGGGCAATGATGGGGCATCAATAGTTATAGCCGTAACATTGTCGGATCCTATTGCTTCTTTGGATGCTGCCAGCAAAAAGGTACTGTCGACCCCTCCCGAATAGGCAACTGCAACGCTCGGGTACTGACGGATGTACGTCAGTAATTCTTTAAATTTCTGTGGAATTTCCATTATTTTTCCTAAATTTATTTGTAGTTTTTCTAAAACTTTTCTGGGGTATGATTTGTTCAAAATTACGGACCAATAAAACTTTAAAGTTATGGCAAACTTACAAACAAATTATTTAGGAATAACACTTCGCAATCCCGTTATCATAGGAGCGAGTAACTTAGTAGACAATCCCGACAATTTGAAACGGATACAGGATGCTGGTGCAGCGGCCGTGGTTTTTAAGTCGCTGTTTGAGGAGCAGATTCAACTGGAACAACTCGAGTTTGAAGAAGCCCTGGAAGAATATAATTATCGTCATGCCGAGATGACCACTCTATTTCCGCGGCTTGAGCATGCAGGAGCCAAGGAACATCTTGTCAAGCTTTCGAAAGCTAGGAATGTATTGTCTATCCCACTTATCGCCAGCTTGAATGCCATTCTGCACGAATCATGGGTTGAGTATGCCCGTCAGCTTGCTGAAACGGGGATAGATGCCCTTGAGCTTAATTTTTATGCTGTTCCCCGGCGTTTTGAGGTTACTGCCGATGAGATCGAAAATAGGCAAATCGAAATTTTAAAGGCTGTTAAAAATGCGGTCGAAATACCCGTAAGCGTTAAGCTCAGCTGTTTTTATACCAATCCCTTGAATTTTATTTCCCGACTGGATAAGGCAGGGGTTGATGGGGTCGTAATTTTCAACCGTTTCTATCAGCCCGATATTGATATCCAGCAGATGAAGCATGTATCGTCGCATCAGCTGAGTACTTCTGCAGAGAACAAGCTGGCCTTGCGTTTTGCGGGACTATTGTATGGACATATTGGGGCTTCGATTTGTGCCAATGGAGGAATACATACCGGTGCAGATGTTGTAAAAATGTTACTGGCAGGTGCAGATGCTGTTCAGGTGGTAAGCACGGTATATCTGAATAGGTTTGAACAGATTGGCCACATGCTTGACGAAATAGCGAAATGGATGGGCGACAAAGGCTTCAAGTCAATAGATGACTTTAAGGGTCGGCTGTCGAACAAAAACATCCATGATCCATTTGTTTATCAGCGAGCACAGTATATCGACCTGCTCATTAATTCCGATAATTTACTCAATCGTTTGACCTTGCCATGAGATTACCGATAAGTTTTTAAAAGTAAGGGGTCAGGTACATTGAGTGCCTGACCCCTTTGTTGTTTAAGATAGGCCCGCTGTATTTGCGTCGGATGGCATTATTGTGTTACAGGAGCGTTTATTTTTCTTAATACCAGCCCTTCTCCGAAACTGTCGACCAGTACGTGGTCGTTTTTGCTAATCTTATCGGCAATAATCTGGCGCGACAGTTCATTGAGCAGATGCTTCTGCATGAGTCGTTTGATGGGACGAGCCCCATAGTGAGGATCGTAACCATTTTCGGCCAACCACTCGACAGCGGCATCGGATATATCGATCGTAATCGACTGTTCGGCCATTTGTTTTTTGATAAGGTTGAACTGCATACGAACGATATCCTTAACGTCTTTAGCCGACAGCGGGTTAAACATAATAATTTCATCGACACGGTTGAGAAATTCGGGACGTATGGTTTGTCGCAGCAGATTCATTACATCGATGCGAATACGTTCGAGAACTTGTTCGCGGTTTCGGTCGTTCATTTCGCTGATACCATCCTGTATAATGTGTGACCCAATATTTGAGGTCATGATGATGATAGTATTTTTGAAATTAACCACTCGTCCCTTGTTGTCGGTAAGTCGTCCGTCGTCGAGTACCTGCAGCAGGATATTGAACACGTCGGGATGGGCTTTTTCAATTTCGTCGAGCAAGACCACGGAATAGGGTTTGTGACGTACGGCTTCAGTAAGCTGCCCACCTTCTTCGTATCCGACATATCCCGGGGGAGCACCCACCAGTCGCGACACGGAATGTCGTTCCTGATACTCGCTCATGTCGATACGTGTCATCATATTTTCATCGTCGAAGAGGAACTCGGCAAGTGCTTTGGCCAGCTCGGTCTTTCCTACGCCTGTGGTACCGAGGAATATGAAGGAACCGATGGGACGTTTGCTATCCTGCAATCCTGCCCGGCTTCGACGAACAGCGTCGGCAACCGCAGCAATAGCCTCGTCCTGACCTACCACGCGTTTATGCAGCTCTTCTTCGAGATGCAATAATTTTTCCCTTTCGCTCTGTACCATCCGTGTTACGGGTATGCCCGTCCATTTGGCTACAATCTCCGCAATATCTTCGGCAGTGACTTCCTCTTTGATCAGTGGCTTGTCGCCTTGCAACTGGCTTAGCTCATTTTGCAGTTTTTCGATATTGCGTTGAGCTTCCTGGATTTTTCCATATCGTAGCTCGGCTACCCGGCCATAATCGCCTGCCCGTTCGGCTTGTTCGGCTTCAAATTTATATTCTTCGATAGCCTGCTTATTGCGCTGGATGGCTTCGACAATATTTTTCTCCTGTTGCCATTTTGCCCGTAGCTGTTTGCGCTGTTCTTCAAGGTTGGCTATCTCGGACACAATTTGTTTAACCTTCTCGTCGTCGCCCTCGCGTTTGAGAGCTTCCCGTTCAATCTCGAGTTGCTTGATTTTGCGTTCCAGATCATCTATTTCCTGAGGAACTGAGTTCATCTCGAGTTTAAGACGCGAGGCGGCTTCGTCGATAAGGTCAATGGCCTTATCGGGCAGATATCGGTTGGTAATGTACCTATGCGACAGCTCGACAGCAGCAATGATGGCCTCGTCTTTAATACGCACCTTATGGTGATTTTCATACCTTTCGCGTAACCCGCGCAAAATGGATATAGCACTCAGTTTATCGGGTTCGTCGACAATAACGGTCTGGAATCGGCGTTCGAGTGCCTTATCCTTTTCGAAATATTTTTGGTATTCGTTAAAGGTAGTAGCACCAATGGCGCGCAATTCACCCCTTGCCAGTGCAGGTTTAAGGATATTGGCAGCGTCCATGGCGCCTTCACTTTTTCCGGCACCCACCAGCGTGTGTATTTCGTCGATGAACAGTATAATTTCACCATCGGACGAAATAACTTCGTTGACGACGCTTTTGAGACGTTCTTCGAACTGTCCCTTGTAGCTTGCACCGGCAATAAGTGCCCCCATGTCGAGCGAGAAAATCTGTTTGGTTTTCAGATTTTCAGGCACATCACCGTTGACAATCCGATGGGCCAGTCCTTCGGCAATAGCTGTTTTACCCACACCGGGTTCTCCAATCAGGATGGGGTTATTTTTCGTACGGCGCAACAGGATCTGGATTACCCGTCGTATTTCTTCATCACGTCCGATGACGGGATCGAGCTTTCCCTGACGTGCACGTTCGTTGAGATTGATGGCGTACTTGTTCAGGGCATCGTAGGTATCATCGGATGTGTGCGAAGTTACACGACTACCCTTACGCATCTCAGCAATGGCAGTCTTCAGATCCTTTTCCGTTAGACCTGCATCGCGCAGCATTGTGGCTACCTTATTCGACGTGGTGGCTATACCATAGAGGATTGACTCTACGGAAACAAACTGGTCGCCTAACTGCTTGCTGTGTTCAAGCGCTTTCTGTAGCGCTTTGCTGGCATCGGACGACAAATATTGTTCACCACCGCTTACTTTAGGCAGCGATTCCAACTCGCGATCGAGAGCCATGTAAAAGTAATGGGTATTGACCCCACATTTCTTCAATAGGAAGTTGGTCACATCGTCGGCTTTTTCCTGCAATCCTTTCATCAGATGAACAGGTTCAATTGCCTGATGTGTCTTATTTTCAGCAATAATCCCTGCTTGCTGAATTACTTCCTGGGCTTTTAATGTAAAATTATTCAGGTTCATAGCATTGTTCTCCTTTCTGCCGGAGAATTGCTCAAATATTTGTCCAAAATATTTTGTACGACAAATTGTCTTATATAATTTGCAAGTAATTTATTTTAAGATATTTACAAAATGACAAATTGTCTTATATTTGGAAAGAATTACTGAAATTTTAGTAATATTCGTCATCAGCCGGTCTGCCGGAACTTAGAATATTTGTTTTTGTATCCATTGCGAAGATGGGTTTTTTTAGTTTCATAGCGGCCTGGGCGAGTGAAACAATTTCTTTGAAATTCCTTTCGAAGTCATCTTTGCGGGTAAAAGGTAAGGGTAAAATTTTATATTCCTCGCAAGGGGTGTTGTCGTCGGGCCCCAGAACAATGAGATAATCTGCAGGCAGATCGATAAAACGTCCCGTTGGAATGTCGATAATCCTTCTCCAGTTTGGAGCGTCTTTAATGTTTATCATGAAGAAATGCCGTGAAAAAAGCACTTTTTCGCCGTTGTATTTAAAGGGCAATCGTTGTGAAAATATTTGCTGGTATTCATTCAGTAACGAAGGGGGTAACAATTGGGCATCGAGCAAAGAGAACATGACCGTGTGGCCTGTTAAAAACACCATTGATGGGGGAATCAAAAAATATTTGTTATGTTTATAAAAGCAATTGTGTTCATAGGGAAAAATTATAGAAAATGGTTCCATTTTATACAGACATGGAAAGGAAATTTTATCCATTTGTTTTTTGCAGTACTCTATTTCTTCCATCAGATTAGGGAGCTGTGCATATGGAATGTATCCCTTAGGTTCATAAATGGAGCTGACATTGTGAAGTGAATCGATAAAGATCTTGTACAGCAGGGGAATTCTTTGTCGGGGAGCAATGAATTTCAACAACAGATTAATAGGGCCATGGTCAAATATGGCATGGGTATGTAGCAAAAAGTGCCCGTAATGGCGACATCCATGGAAAAACCAATCGCCGAATTCCTGCAAAATCATATGATAGAGTTTTTCCTGCTTTTTAACCGACTCGGGGATTCGGAGGCCAACAATATTTTCGTCAACTATCTCCAAGAACCGGTAAAAGGGAAATTTTATGTTGTATTTGTTACGGGCACAGTTGCACGGGATTCCGAGAATCATAGTTTGCAGCTTTTAAAAATTTTTACGGTTATGCTGCAAAGATAGTTGCTCAAAACGACAGGTTCTGTCGCAATGCATTTTGCATGGAAAAAATTTTTTCGTTGATAAAATCGATAAAATTTTTGTTGCCCACGACGCTGATGTTTTCAAATAAACCAAGAACAAAGCGTGCTGGTCCGTCGTAACTGCAAACAGGAACTTTAAGGCGCCAGAGGTTATCGGCAATTTCGTTCAGATATTGCTCGGCCAGAGGATATTCTTCAATGAGCAGATTATACGCCCTGACGTTGAGATGAAGTTCTATTTCGCCCACATACTCATAATTGGAAATCCTGAAAATATCAATCACCCGGCGTTGGTGTTTTTCTTTATGTTGCCATGGCACATCCAGAATTTTGACCTCACCTATCCTCGATACGTTGAACAGTTTGCAGGTATGTGTATTATGCTCGTAACACCATACCTGTTCAAAATTGACGGTGAACTCATAGGGCTCTACAATTCGGTTCGATACCTGATTGCTGTTTGAGGAACGGTACGATACCAGTTCTACGCATAACTCCGAATGAATGGCATCCATGAGTTTTTCAACGTTATTGCCGATTTCGGGTTTAATACGCAACTCGGCCATTTGTGGGTAATAGTTGTATATATTGTAAAGCTTTTGCTTCAAATTCATTTTTAGCGTGCTTTTAGTATCGATGCTATCGATGGCCTTGTGTAGCACGTAGGCTTCTTCTTCGGAAAATTGAACCAGATCGCTGATTTGTTTTAACTGTCCCTTGGTTGTGCTGATGAACGGTATGCCTTTCTGGTGGTATTCGATTACAATTCCAGCCGATTTTAGGGTATCGATCGATCGTTGGACTGTACGGACGGTACAACCAAGTTTCTGAGCAATTTCGGTGGTGGGCAGACGATTACCCACCAGCATCATCATCAAGCGTAAGAGTCGGGTGAGGCGGGGTTGATCCATGATAGTCTTTTATTGTTTGGTGTCATAAAAGTAGAAATATTTTTTTGAACGTCTAAGTGTAAATAAATAAAAAAACGCTTTGCATCATTAAGATGCAAAGCGTTTGAATGAATTTGCGTCTGATGTATTAGGGAACTACTTATATTCGCTTAAGTATTTGATTACCTGCTGATAAACATTTTCTGGGGTAAAGCCAAATTTTTCGTCGAGGACTTTGGCGGGTGCTGAGTATCCAAAATGGTCGAGTCCCCATATCCGGCCCTTGGGACCTACCAGACCGGCAAGGGTAACTGGCAGACCAGCCGTGAGTCCAAAGATGGGAATATTGTCGGGGATTACCGATTTCTGGTATTCGATGGGCTGATTACGGAACAGTCCTTCGGAAATAACCGATACCACGCGTACCTTAAGATTTTTTTCGGCAATAAGTTTTTGAGCTCCTTCGAAGAGGGTCGATACTTCCGAACCGCTACCGACAAGAATTACATCGGGTTTGCCATCACAGTCGAGTACGACATAAGCGCCTTTTTGAGCCTCGAGTGCATCGTTGTAACGGGTTGAACCAGGTTTGGCAGGAATATCTTTGATATTTTGCCGTGAAAGGATGAGTGCGGTAGGGGTTTTGGTATTTTCCATGGCCATTTTCCATGCTACGTTGGTTTCGTAAGCATCGGCAGGACGGAGCACCAGCATACTGTTGTGACCGCTGTGGTTTTTGAGATGTTCGAGCAGTCGGATCTGGGCTTCTTGTTCCACGGGCTGATGAGTAGGTCCATCTTCGCCAACACGGAAGGCATCGTGAGTCCAGATGTATTTTACCGGCAATTCCTGTAGTGCAGCCAGTCGTACTGCTGGTTTCATATAGTCGCTGAAGACGAAGAAAGTACCGCAGGCTGCCCATACGCCACCGTGCAGCGCTATGCCGTTACATATGGCGGCCATCGTAAGTTCGCTGACCCCTGCCTGCAGGAATGCACCTTTGAAATTCCCTTTGCTAAAGGCTGTAGTATATTTTAGGAAGCCATCGGTCTTGTCGCTATTAGCTAGGTCGGCTGAAGAAACAATCATATTTTCAACTTTCTGGGCTAAATAGCCAAGAACAGCCGATGAGGCGGCACGGGTGGCAATATTTTCCTTTTGGGTTATTTCTGCAAAGTTAAGTTCGGGGAGCTTGCCCGAAAGGAATTGCTCGAGCTTGGCGGCCAGTTCGGGATTTTCTTTTGCCCATTTAGCCTGTATGGCTTTTCGTTCGGCGGCTTCCTTAATTTTTTGTTCCCTTACCTGCCGATAATATTCGGCTACATCGGGGAAAATAGCGAAGGGATTTTGGGGGTCACCTCCCAGGTTTTCGATGGTTTTTTCGAACGAAGCCCCAGCTTCCCCAAGCGGCATCCCGTGGGTAGCACACTGACGTTCATAACTGCTGCCGTCGGCTTTGACCGCTCCCTTGCCCATGATGGTTTTTCCGATGATGAGGGTAGGCTTTTCGGTCTGGGCATTGGCTTTCCGGAGTGCTGCCCTGATCTGTTCGACATTATGGCCATCGATTTCAATCACGTCCCAGCCCCATGACCGATATTTCATAGCCGTATCCTCGGAGGTAACGGCACGGGTTTCGGTCGAGAGTTGAATATCGTTGGAATCGAAGAACATGATAAGGTTGCTCAGGCCTAAAAATCCGGCAATACGTCCAGCTCCCTGCGATATTTCCTCCTGAATGCCACCATCGGAAATGTAGGCGTAGGTTTTGTGCGACATCCATTCGCCAAAGCGAGCACAGAGGAAACGTTCGGCAATGGCTGCACCAACGGCCATTACATGTCCCTGTCCCAGCGGTCCCGAGGTGTTCTCTACTCCCCGCATAACATCGCGTTCGGGATGACCGGGAGTGGGACTGCCCCATTGGCGGAAATTTTTGATATCATCTATGCTATAATGCCCCATTAAGGTAAGTACGGAATAAAGCATGGGCGACATGTGGCCGGGATCCAGAAAAAATCGGTCGCGCATATGCCAGGTCATGTCGCTGGGATCGTAACGCAAAAATTCGGTATACAATACATGGATAAAATCGGCTCCTCCCATGGCTCCACCCGGGTGCCCCGATTTTGCTTTTTCGACCATCGCAGCCGATAATATTCTAATGTTGTTGGCTGCACGTGTAGTTACATCTTTTGTCATTCCTGTGTCCATTTTTGTTAACATTTTCTAAGATGCGCAAAGGTAGGGTATTGCCATTTATAAAAAGTGTAAATTTATATTTTTTAGGTGGAAAAAAGAGGAATCGATGCACCGCCAAGATGTGTGGAATTTCACTATAAAATAATGATATTGAAACAGATATGATTAATTCCTTCCCATGTCCCAAGGTAAGTATCGATTTATCTGTTTTTCCATAATGGTTTAGCAATAAGTGTTATCCTTTTTTCATTGATACCTTCAAACATACCATATCCATTGACTACGTTGGAGTATAACTGCATCCGCTCGCTGGTAATGTCGAATTTGTTTAAAGAATATTTGTAGTACGATGTGTAAAATTTGTAGGTTTCCTCACTGATAGCGGTAAATATGCTTTCTTGGTATCGGGGTACCTAAAAATTGTTGCCAATCTCTTTATGTTATCAATTCACCATGCTACTGTCCTTATTATCAAATTGTGGGGTAGGCTTGATTCATGTCATTTACAAAAATTTTTGAAAAAGGTTAATAATACTTACCTTCGGAGCAAAAATTCGTATTATGCAATTGATTACCGATATTATTGGTTATGCAGCAGCAACGGTAGGTACTATTCTGATGTTGCCTCAGGTGTACAAGTCGTACCGTACCCGTAGGGTCGATGATATTTCTATGGCCATGGTAATAGTGTATATTGTCAACTGTACTCTGTGGGAGGTATATGGATGGTTGCTGGATTCGATGCCCATAATTTTGTGCAATATGATTGCGTTGGTCATTGCTTTTATACAGTTGTACCTTAAGCTAAGCTTTGGATACAAAAAGGATCCGCAACGGGGAAGTTTTCAGTAAATAGTAAATACGGTATTCTAAAATTTTCGGGGATGAAGATAAAATTTTTAGGGGCAACCCGAGAGGTAACGGGGAGCAAACATCTGATTACAACGGACAACGGGAAAAAAATTTTGCTCGATTGTGGTATATATCAGGGGAAGGGGCTCGATACGGATGCAATGAACCGGGATTTGGGTTTCGATCCTGCTTCGATCGACCACATCATTTTAACCCATGCACATATCGACCATGCGGGATTGATACCTTATGTGTATAAGCTGGGATTCAGGGGTAGTGTAGTATGTACCAGTGCCACACGAGATTTGTGTGCATTGATGCTGGCCGATTCGGGGCACATTCATGAACACGATACGGAGACATTTAACAAGAAACGCCAACGGCAGGGTTTGCCACCTGTTGAACCGCTCTACGACCAGATGGATGCTCAGGCGTGTATGGAACTTTTTATTGGGGTACCTTACAATCGAAAATTTTATATCGATCCCAACATAAAGGTAAGATTTACCAATACCGGACACCTGCTGGGAAGTGCTGTGGCCAATATCGAAATTACAGAAAACGGGACTACTAAGCGTATTGCCTATACCGGAGATATCGGACGTCCCGTAAATCGTATTCTGAAGCACCCCGTGCCTTTTCCTCAGGCCGATTACCTGATTAGCGAATCAACCTATGGCGATCGTTTACATCCGTCGTTCGAGGAATCCGATGAGGAATTGCTCAGGATTCTATATCATACCTGTGTAGAGAAAAAGGGCAAGCTCATTATTCCCTCGTTTAGCGTGGGAAGAACACAGGAAATCGTTTATTCGTTGAACAACTTTTTTAATTCCGGCAAGTTGCCCAAGGTGGACATTTACGTGGATAGCCCGCTGGCCGTGAATGTAACCGATGTCTTCAGGTTGCACACCGAATGTTTCAATAACGGCGTATGGGATGTAATGCTGCACGATCCCGATCCTTTTGGTTTTTCCACTTTGCATTACATACGAAGTGTTGAGGATTCCAAAAAACTCAACGATCTAAACCGACCCTGCGTAATTATTTCGGCATCGGGTATGGCCGAAGCAGGTCGTATCAAGCATCATCTGGCCAATAATATTTCCAATCCCCGCAATACGGTGCTTATTGTCGGATACTGTGCACCTGCAACGCTGGGAGCTCGTATTGCAAGAGGGGAAAAAGAGGTTTCGATTCATGGAACTGTGTACCCGGTAAAAGCTGAGGTTTTTAAAATTGAATCGTATAGTGGACATGGCGATTACCGAGAAATGGCTGAATTCCTGAAATGTCAGAAACCTGAAATGCTGAAAAAGATATTTCTAGTACATGGCGAATGGGAATCCCAGCAGGCCTATAAGAAATACCTTGAAGAACAGGGCTTTTCTTCCATCGAAATCCCTGCAAAAGGGGATGAATATATTTTGTAGGATCGGGGTTATAGGGTTATTTTTTGGGTCAATTAATCACTTTTACATTGCCCAGATGATACTCTTCCGTGTGTATTTTTAGAAGGAGTAGTTGGCCGTGGTAACTTTCATTGGCCTTGCGTATTGTTGCTTTGATTATATTCCTCAATCTTATTCAGCATCGCAACAATTTCCTCATCGATGTCTTGGGGTTGCATTAATTCAATTAAGCTATAATATTTATTTTTTGATAATTCAATGGGCAAATTCAGTTCATTATAATAATACCGGAAAATTTTATCTAGTTCATCACTTGCTTTTTGGTCTTGCCAATAGTCAGCATTCGGGTCATTTAGTGCATATGGTGGAATATAATTATCTATAGCCTTTTGCATTATTTCCAAACGCTTGTTTATTTCATTGATGTTAAACAGATTACGATCCGAAAATTTAGATTCTACCCAGCGCTTAAGCAGTTGGGGCCGAAAGAAGTAATTTTCTAATTCTCTTTTTGTCCACGAATGTTCAAATAAGTCCATGAGCTTGTTCAGCGGGTTTTCGATTCTATCGTAAATGGCCATACCTTTTAAATCGGGTATTGCATCCTTTAAGGCAGTAAAATGATTACGGGCTAGGGAGGGGTCGTTTTGATTCAGATAATGCACAAAAGTTTCCTGTAACACTTCTTTTGACTTGTGATTCAAAACATGTGCAAAAGATTTTAGCATGTCAAGATCGGTAGGGCCTTCAAGATAGAGAACAAATTTTTTGCGTTCGGCTAAAAGGTAATTTGTAAAACCATAATCTTTTAAAGATTTAACGATATGGGTTCTATTGGACTGGATATCAATTGGTTTTGGGGATCCCACCGGATAAAACAGTATAATTTTGTCTGTGTTGGACGCTTCATTCATCAGTACTTCGGAGTGGGTAGCAATTATTAACTGGCTCTGCTTGTGCTGAGTGATTTTTTTCAACAAATGATATATCTCCCTTTGCTTGAGTATCTCAAGGTGTGCATCGGGTTCATCAATGAGTAAGATGGAATTTGGATTGAGCATAGTGCAAGAGATGAGCAGCAGCATTTGTTGAAAACCTCGTCCTGCTGAAATGATTTCCAACTGGTTTTTGTTATGGTCTTCGAAATAAATATGGAGTTCGCCGCGGGAATCCAATTCTGGCTGTTTTAGGTTAACAGAAAAAACCTCCTGAAAGATTTTAGTAATGTAATCCCAGTCTTCCGCTGGTTTTCGACCTAATGATTGTTCTGCAGTTTCGGGATTGCATACCAGATAGCAAATATTTCTGAGCACCTCTGCAGTCCGTCCTTCACCAATACGGGCCAGAATGGTTTGTGACAGCAATTTTTCTTCTGTTGATTTTAGTCCCGACATGGTTGGCAGGTAAAATACGCGTATGGGTTTTAATAAATCCGGATCATCGATAATGACATTATTTTGCATTGTCCGCAGGGGGCGCACATACATTACTTCTTCGTCGCGGTATTCAAATTCTAATCCACATTCCCATGATTTACCTTGAGAGATACCGCTTACAGATATTTCGATATTTACATCTTTACTTTCCTGTATTTTACCGCCTTCCTTTCTTTTGGTTTGTAGGGTATAAAGATCCGACCACAACATTTTATTGTGAGGGATAGGAATGGTAAGAATATCTTTTCGGTTAATAACCACCCCCGTTCTTTTGGAAGAATTTTTGCCGCTTCTTTTTTCCAGCCATTTGGTAAGCCCTAAATGCCAGAGAGACAATGCCTGAAGAAAAGTAGTCTTACCCGAGTTATTAGCGCCCAATAGCACTACAGTTTCAGCAAATTCAAGGCGTTGGGTATCCTTAAGTCGCTTAAAATTTTTAATTTCTATTGCAGTGATCATCAGCCTTTTTACTTTTTCCGCTCTTCCATGCAATTTATTAAAATCATTTTGCAGGCATTGTTATTGCCCATGGAGCAGGCTTTGTGGAAGCGTTCGCAGGCATTTCGTTTGTCGTCTATTTTAAAGTAGGCCATTCCCTGATTAAAGTAAACTGCAGGATTATCGGGGTTAAGCTCAATGGCTTTTTCGTAATCGGCGATGGCTTCGTTGTATTTTTCGGTCTCGTAATATACTTTGGCACGACTGCTGAAGGCGATAGAACTTTTAGGGGCAATTTCAATGGCTTTTGAGAAATCGGCCAGCGCCTGCTGGTATTCTTTTAATCCCAGATTGGCCGATCCGCGGGCCAGATAAAGATAAAAGGGGTTGTAGTCGGCATTGAGCTCCAGACTTTTATTAAAGTCACTAAGCGCTTTTTCATATTTTTGTTTGTTGTTAAATAAAATCCCCCGTCCGTAATACAGTGCTGCCTGGTTGGGTTCTTTAGTGAGAGCATTGTTTATCAGTTCAAAGGCTTCTTTTTCTTTATCGGTCTGGTACAATACAATGGCTTTTTGGATTAAGGCATCGTACAGCGAGGGATTCAAGGCAAGTGCTTTATCGAAGTCGCTGATGGCTTCTGAGCTTTGTTTTTGTGCCTGATATAGCATGCCCCGTATAAGATAGGCTTCGGCATAATTGCTATTGATTTCGATGGCCTTGTTAATGTCGCGCATGGCCTCGTCGTATTGCGACAGGTAATATTTGGCTTCGGCCCGTCCCTTATAAGCTTCGGCCAAACCCGATTGCATACGCAATGCTTTATTGAATTCCTTAATGGCTACGCTATATTCCTGTGCAGCAATCTTATCAAAGCCCGATTTTAATACAGCGTTGACATTGCCGGTTTGCGACAAACCCATTCCCAAAATGCAAAACGTTAAAATATACGCAAGTACAAGCTTTTTCATGGAGTATATCAATTAGGTAGTTTCTAACAAAAATAGGATTTTTCGATAAAAAACCGTAATGTAATGATGCTTTTTTAATCTTTTCGGCCAGCCTTAAACAGAAAATCTTTTTCCTTGCGGGTAAGACTGTCATATCCGCTTTGGGCAATTTTATCGAGAATGCGGTCGAGTTCCTTTTGAATTTCGGCTTTTTGACGGTTGTACTCAAAGTCGCTTAAGTTGGGCCGACGGTAGATGAGTTTGATTTTGCTTTTTCGACGAAAAAGGTTGGGTTTCCTAAGAAAAATGTTGGCAAACCATGCTGTGATGTCCGAACCTTTGCGGATTCCGAGTCCAAATAAGTATCCCAGCAGTGCGCCACCGAGATGGGCAATATGCCCGCCGGCATTGCTATACTGAATACTAATTAGGTCGATAATCAGGGTGGCCAAGGCAATATATTTCAGTCGGACCGATCCCAGCAGGAAAAGATGCACGACGTAGTTGGGTGTCAACGTGGCAATAGCAAATACTACGGCCATAACCGATGCCGAAGCACCCACCAGGTAGGAATTGTAGCCAAAAAGTTCGAAATTGGGAAAAAGATTGTATATCAACAGATACAGAAGGCCCCCGGTAAGTCCCCCCAGCAAATATACCGTTACCAGCTGTCGGCTGTTGAGGTAAATTAGGAAAATTTGTCCCAGCCAGTATAGCCACAGCATGTTAAACAGGATATGCCAGATGTCGGCGTGCATGAACATGTAGGTTACAATCGTCCATGGATGGGTTAACAGCTCATGCAGGTTTGAGGGCATGTATAGCAAACGTGTAGCCAGTAAATTCCAGCTTTCTTTAAATCCCAAAATAGTGGCCAATAATGAAATGAGATTGACAACAATAAATAGAGCAACATTAAGATAAATAAGCCTTAACAGTGTGTTACCAATGCGGATATTGTACTTAATGTCGTCGATGATTCCCATGGTTTGCGGAATATTTACTTGTTAATATGTTAATAGTAGAAGGTATTACGGTCGTAACGCCAGTAGCGTAGCATAAGGTAACCAAAAAGCATCCCCCCCAGATGGGCAAAGTGAGCAATCTGGCTGCCGGGTTGTTGCAATGCCAGGAATAATTCCAGTCCGCCGTACAGAAGTACAAAGTATTTGGCTTTGATGGGTATGGGAGGAATCAGTAACATCAGCTGGGTATTGGGGAACAACATTCCGAAAGCCAAAAGTACGCCGAACACTGCTCCGGAGGCGCCTACCGTGGGGATATTGAGGGTCATCTGAATGTGGGCATTGACCATTTGGATGGCCTGATTGATCATGTCGGGGTCGTTGGGGGTAAGTGACCAAGCATTGATAAAGGTAAATATCTCGCGGTTGGGATCGCTGATATGAGCCCGGATGAACGCATTGAACAATTCGGGCGAAGGGGTATTGATGAAGGAATGTGCATCGCGTATCATCGGGATGATTTGCGTATAGTTTACGGCAGTATGAACTAGGGCAGCACCTATGCCAGTTACAAAATAGAAGATGAGAAAACGTTTGCTACCCCATACCTGCTCGAGAATGATGCCAAACATAAAAAGGGCATACATGTTGAAAAAAAGATGCCAAAATCCTCCATGCATAAACATGTAGGTGACATATTGGTAAATGTGAAAATTTTCTGATTTAAAAAAGTGGAGTCCTAGGATATTGGTCAGGTCGACCGAGAAATATTCGTTTGTCAGCCAAGTAATGATAAGCATCAACGTATTGATGATGATCAGATTTTTAACTGCCGGTGTAATACGAAAAAGCATAATGATCGGAAATTAAATTCGACAAATTTTTATGACGGTAAAAGTACAAAAAGCAATTGTTAAAACGTCTATTTACATATAGAAATAAAAATGTTGCCATCGGGTGACGATGGCAACATCATTTCGTGAGTATATTCAGGGTTACCCCAGATACGATTTTAGCAATTTGTTTCTGCTGCTTTTTTGCAGACGACGGAGTGCATTTTCTTTTATTTGGCGCGTACGTTCGCGTGAGAGGCCAATTTCCTGACCTATTTCTTCAAGCGACATTTCTTTCTTGCCCAATCCATAGAACATTTCAATTACCAGCCGTTCCTTTTCCGAAAGTGTCGAAAGGGTACGCTGAATTTCCTTTTTTAGCGATTCCTGAAGCAAGCCAGCATCAGCCATGGGCGAATCTTTGTTCTCCATAACGTCGAGCAGCGAACTTTCTTCTCCTTCGACCAGCGGAGCATCGACCGATACCGGGCGTCCCGACATCGACAACGTGCTGGCAATTTTTTCTTCAGGCAAGTCGACGATTTTTGCTATTTCATCGGGCATGGGTGTCCGCTGATATTCCTGCTCCAGCTGGTTGAATGCTTTGTGAATTTTGTTTAATGTGCCAATCTTATTGAGCGGAAGGCGGACTATCCGCGATTGTTCAGCAATAGCCTGAAGGATAGACTGACGTATCCACCATACAGCATACGAAATGAACTTGAAACCTTTGGTTTCATCAAATTTTTGTGCAGCCTTGATAAGGCCCACATTGCCTTCATTGATTAAGTCGGGTAACGACAAACCCTGATGCTGGTACTGCTTAGCCACAGATACCACAAAACGCAGATTGGCCTTTACCAGCCGTTCCAATGCTTTTTGATCCCCCTTTTTTATCCGTTGAGCCAGTTGGACTTCTTCCTCAACGGTAATCATTTCTTCTTTAGCAATTTCGCTTAAATACTTTTCAAGCGACTCGCTGTCACGATTGGTAATAGATTTGGTGATTTTTAGCTGCCTCATCCTATATGTAATTTTTTTATTTGCGAAGGTATTTAACAGCAAATTTTATGCAAAAAAAGCATACAATAGCGCACAATTTAATACAAAATTAATAAAATTTATTTTTTTAATATTAACGCATAACAAGGAAAAAAGTTTCACTTTTTTCTGATGGATGTTAAATTTTAGAGTTTTTTTTAAAGAAAGCAGGCTGCTAAAATATTTTTCAACATTAAAGTATTGAATATGAGTTGATTAACATTTGTATACTATCAGAGAATTGGTATGTTTGTAAGAAAGTGTAACAAATCGTCTGAACCTTAAAATAAATTCTATTGGCACGGTATACACAAAAATTATTTCGCAAAGCTTTTCAATACATTTGCAGATAACAAAAAGCAATTAAACGTTTAGCTTTTTTACCAATAAAATTAGAGTCAAAAATTCATGACATCGCGAAAAGTCTCTTTTGCCTTGAATTATCAGGGCAAATAGAGACAAAATTTTATTTATGTCGTTTTAGGGCATAAGTTTTAGTGTATCAACTCCCGAACCATAGTCGAGTGTGTCGCCATAGAGGTAACATACGGCAAACTTTACGACAATCTGGTTTTTACAGGTGTTATATTTCCCGGAACCTTTGACGGTAACGTATTCGTCGTTGTAAATAAATTGTTGGCCGGGAACAATGGTTATATTTTGATCATATCCGGGATCGATTACATATTTCAATGGCCATCGCATGTTGAAGAAGTTATGATTGATAAGAGTGTCGCCCGCTTTGATGCTGAGCGTGGTGGGGTAGGGGGCATAGTAGGTCATTTTGCTTTCAAAACGTCCATTTGCAATGAGTTGCCGCGGATCGTATGGGCAGTAACCGATGATGAAGATTTTAAGTGAGTCGGGGGTAGATTGTTTACCTCCCCAGGTGGTTTCCGTTACGCTGAGCCACACTTCGGTATCGCTGTTGCTGTTGGCCTTTACGTCAACAATATACGACATGCCCGGTCGGGGAGTCAGGATGAGTTTTTCGCTTGAGCTGTGCCATTGATAGGTGCTGCCCCCCCGTGGTATTACCTTATAGCTGTGCGTGGTGTAGTTGTTTCCCAATAGGGTATCTGTTTTCAGTTCGGTACTGTCTTCATCGATATGCATAATTTTCAGTGCACCGGGAACAACATTTTTCCAGTCATATTCTTTGTCTTTACAGCAAGCAAGGATAATTGCCGGCATGATAACGACCAGCCCAAAATTTATTTTTTTGAAGATTTTTTTCCGTTTTGTAGCAGCAATTGAAGAATGCATAGTCTTTTTATTTTATCAAAAAGTTTTTTGTTCTGATTATTCTTCCCAGCCTCCGTTCGAGGTGTTGATGCCGTCGGCATTTTCAACACCGCCAAAGGTATAATAATCCATGCTCAGGGTTTGCAGTTCGTTACCGGGTATCGGGAAGTGGAGGGGAGTGCCTTTTTGAAGCATGTCCCGTCGTCGCATATCACAGAATCCAATCAGGTAGCCTTGTCCGAGCAGGTCAATTTCACGTTCATAAAAAATGGCTTCGAGAACCGTGCGTTTGTCGGCGCTGGAGGGGATATCGGGTAACTGACCTCGGGTTTTGCGGGGATAGAAAGGATAATTGAGCAGGCTGATGGCAGTATTGAGTTCGCCCAACATGGCGTATGCTTCTATTGCATAGAGTATATTCTCATATTTGGAGATGTCGATCATTTGTCCGGTTCCGGTGGTACCAATTCCTTCCCAGCGTTTGTAACGGTAGTGTGAGAAATGGTAGGTGCCTCGTTCGGGATAAAAACGGATGGCACTGGTGTATTCGAAGTCTGAGGCCAGACGTGCGTCGATTGAGGATGCCTCGCCCACGCGTTTATCGGAATGAACTTTAACGGGGTGGCCATTTTTCCAGTAACGGGCTGGATAGGCCGGATCGAGCAGGTGGATAAGTCGGTTGTCGACCTTGGCAAAAAACAGTTGTGTATTATCCTGATTGGTGATAAAACGGGCTATTTCATCGAACCAGCGGTTGTGCCCATCGCCTTGCGGACCAAAATCGGTGGTTACGCCCTTTTTGGCATGGTTGAGTACACTTTCCCAATCGACAGCTACGTTTTCGGCTTTGGTACGTGATCCCAGTACCATAAACCGGGCAATGTAGGAGTGACAAACCCTGGCCATCAGGGTATTGTCCAGATTGACCCCGTTTACAATGTTGTTGCCCAGATTAAAACTGGTTGAATCGCATATGTCGATGGCTTTCTGCAATGAGGCAATGGCCGAATCGATGACTATATTATAGGGTTGAAATTTGAGGGTAGCCAGGTCGGCGTACTCGGAAACGATCTGGGCTTTGTCGAAGGTAAGCCCGATATTGCCCAATGCCGCTCCTCGTAAAAAGTAGCACATAGCATAGTAGCCTTTTTGAATATTGGGGTCGGTTGAGATGGTTTTTCCTTCATTGAGCAGCTTTATGATGGTATTACACATGTAAATGACCGTGTACATGTTGCTGTAAAAGGCATAGGTAAGATTACGGTATTCGTAGTTGGGGCTGTTGTTCCATGGGATACGGGGTTCAATGGACAGATCATAGCAGCCAAAGGTATACCAACTGGCTGTGAGTTGATCGGCTGCCGTCAGGGTGGCAATTTGAAGATTCAGGTATGGCGCAGCATGCAGTGCCTGCCAATAGGTAATGTAAATATTATCGGCAAAAATCCGTAGGTCTCGTGTGGACTCAAATAGTTTCTGCCGGTCGGGAGCATCGGTGTTTTCAACCTCAAGATCCTCGCACGAAACCAGCAGAAGAGAGGCAAAGATGCCGTATTTTAATAGCTTAATCAACCGCTTCATCCATGAAATGTTTTAAATTTCCGACTTTCTTTTGGTTATATCTCCTGTCTTTGATTTGATTTCCATACCCGATGAAATTGCATGTTAAGTAATGATTTAACATTTTTTCTTGTTTTTGTACCTACTTGCCTTTTTCGCCGGTTATGATTTATTTATTTTTTCAAAATTAATTTTTGCCTTCCTAATAAATCAGATATTTATAGACTAAAATTTCAGTTCCAGTGAAAAAGTTACAGAACGGTAATTGGGATAGTTGAAAATATCGACAATGTAATTGGTTCGGTCGGCTCCTGAGGCTACTTCGGGGTCCCAACCCGAATAGCGGGTAAAGGTCAGCAGGTTACGGCCCAGAATACCGATTTTTCCGCCTTTGATAAACGACAGTTTTTCGCCGCCGGTAAATTGGTAATATATTCCCAGTTCTCTTAATTTCAGGTAGGTGCCATCTTCGACAAAGTAGCTGTTTGCCTTGAAGGCGTTGTAGAAAGTGTAATAGTAGTCGATACTTTTTTTCTGATAATCGGGTTTACCGGCTTGGTCAAATTCACCGGCGCGTTTATCGAGGAAGAGATTTTGCTTGGTATAGTTATAGATTTTACCGCCCTGTTTCCAGTTCCACAGCATAGCCATGCTCCATTTTTTCCATTGCAGTGTGGTTTGGAGCGACATGTTGAAGTCGGGATTCATGTCTGCAATTTTTCCAAAGAATGGTTGTCCGTTGGCATCGAGCAGGGGTATGGGTTTTTCGAGATAGGTGCCTTCGGTGCCCTTACGGATTACATAGCCGTCACTATTGACAACATAATTGTCTATATTGTCGCCTGCGGGAAGTTGTTTCTTCATTTGGTCGAGCGAACGTACCCAGTCGTAGCCGTACATTACGCCAAAGGTTTCACCTTCTTTGATGTAGAAATAATCGAAGTTAGAGGGGCCAACGAAAAATGCAGGTGCTTCGAGGTGGGTAACTTTCTGGCGGATACGGTCGAACGAAAGGTTTATTCGCCATTCCAGATCTTTAGTTTTAATAGCCTGTGTGCTGAGGCTCCATTCAAACGAATTACCTTCGAGTGTTGCTGCATTACGCCACTGATAACGAAAACCTGAGGCAGCCGACAGGGGGACGGGAATGAAAGCTCCGGTAGTTTGGTTATGCGAATAGGTGACTTCTGCCTCAAATTTTCCGAGGAACTGTATGTTTAGCCCCATTTCAGTTTCTTTGGTTTCTGAGGGTTTAATGGCCTTGTTAGAGGCGCTGTAAGGATAATATTGTCCGTTGACGATAAGGAAGGTTTCGTACTGAAAGTCGAATCCTGGGCGTTGTCCCGAGGTTCCAACCGAATAGCGCAGCTTGAGTTCGTCGACATGGGGGATGTTAAAATCCTGACTCAGACGGTATGCTACAGAATACCGATAGTAGGGGTTCCAACGGTTTTCGGGACCAAAAAGCGAGGACCCATCGTACCGGAAGAGTACCGAGAAGATGTACCGGTCCTTGTAATCGGCATCGAGGATAGCAAAGTAATTTTTGGCCCGTTCTTCCACATAATTTGATCCAATGGAGATATTTTTGCCCAAGGCCGACAAAGAGGTGACTCCGGAGGCAAGCATTGAATCACCTGCAGCAAAGGTGACTTTTTCGTAGCTTTTTTCGAAAAGGTATGAGAGCTTTCCTTTGGTTACCCATTGTCCAAAACTTTTATTGAAATTGAGTGTCGTTTGGAAGGTTTGACTGAGTCCGTTACGTTGCTGTTCACGTTGTGAACCATTTTTTTCGTTTTCGCGCTGGCTGCCCTGAAATCCGACGGGAACAAAGCGGTTGTATTCGGTACTACGGTTTTCCAAGCCATAGTCGGCATCGACTACCAACCAGCTGAAAAGGGGATAATTGGCATTTATAGCGGCAAGAATATTGTTTTTTTTGACGGTTCGGGTTTCGTAATACAGGGTATGTTTTGGGTTTCCGGATATAGCCCAGTTATCGGGTTTGATAAAGTATTTTTTCAGGATGGTTGAATCGCTGGCAGGTGCGTCCATGTTGAGGTCGACGTCGGGGTTCATGAAAAGAGCATCGCTGAAGGCACTGAGAGTATTTTCGCTTCCGTTCTCCACAACTTCGCCATTGCTCAGTATCCATTCTCCCCCTGCAAGGTCGTTTTGAGCTTTGGTATAGGCAAGGCTTCCTGAGAATTTCATTTTTTCGATCAGGGTAAGGTCGGCATTAATGCGGAAATTCTGGCGTTGCTGTCCTTTTTTGTTGAATACAATCCCTGAATTTTTGTTATTTTCAAAGGAAAAAAGCACAGACGAGGCATTGGAGTTGTTGGCTACCGATACGTAATTGGTGTAGTAAAGGCCGGGTCGGAAAATTTCATCCTGCACGTCATTGACAAAAGAGTAGGGGTTGTCGGCATAGTGGTCGTAGTCGAGGATGCGCGATCCGGATATTTGCTTATCGTAACCACCATGGTAGCCATCGGGATAGGTTACACCGGCATACTTGGTATATCCGGGTTGCTGGTAGTCGCTGGCCAGTTGGTAGGGATGATGTTCGGCCAGTTTAATTTTGTGCGACAGTTGTGAAAAGCCTATTTCATTGCGAACCCTGATCTGGGATTGATTTTCACCGGCTGAGGCTCCACGCTTGGTGCGTACTACAATAACCCCGCTACCGGCTCGTGAACCATAGAGGGCGGAGGCTGCAGCACCTTTAACCACTTCGATGGATTCAATGTCGTTGACGTTGTAGTCGGAAAGATCGCCGTCGATGATAACGCCGTCGACGATGATGAGGGGTTCTTGCGATCCCATGATGGAAGTTGAACTTCGTAGTCGTATCCCTGCCGATTCGCCGGGATCGCCACCAGCGACAATGGTTACGCCCGCTACTTTACCTTGCAGGGCCGTAGCAGCTGACGCTGCCGGAACAGCCTCAATATCTTCGCTACCGACTTTGGCAACCGATACGCTTAGCTTGCGTTTGGGAGTGGCACTGGCTACCCCCGATACTACCACCTCTTCGAGTTTGAATATGTCGGGGCTGAGTACAACATCTATTTTCGTTTGCCCGTTGATAGCAACTTCCTGCGTTTTTAAACCTACAAAACTAAAAACCAACGTGTTATAACCTGCCGGTACATTAATGGTATATTTTCCTTCACCATCGGTAGCTGTGGCAACCTGCGTACCTTTGACTATTACTGAAGCACCGGGGAGCCCCAGATTATCCTCAGCACTTGTTACTGTACCGCTCACCGTTAACTGAGCCATAGCAGGTCCCTGTAGTCCAATCAGCAGGATCCCCGAAAACAATAGTCTTCTTATTTCCATCCGATCTGGTTTGTAAACTGTTTTGTTTTTACAATATTAACGATATTTTTTCTGTAATAAAAATATTCTTTCCTACAATAATCAGCATGCCATGGGGAAATATGGGTAACAACAACTGGGCAATTCTTTGTTGCTGATAATTCTGTAAACATTTATCATCGGCTTCATTGGATTATTTAGATAAATAAATCTGCGGAATAAGATCTGGTGAATTAGATCCTTACCCCAAGAACCAGCACGTCATCAATTTGAGGACCGGTACCTTTCCAGTCCATGAAGGTTTGTTCTATTTTTTCGAGTTGATTTTTACAGGGGAGCGAAGCAACCGAGAGCAATAATTCTTTAAATCGTTTGCTCATAAATTTTTTTCCTTCGGGTCCCCCGAACTGATCTTGATAACCATCGGAATAGGTGTAAAGCATATCACCGGCCATGACTTCCATGACACGCTCGGTAAAAGGTTGGTCCATTTTTTCATACACACCGATAGGCATTTTGTCGGCTTTCAATTCGATTATTTCAGAGCCACGAACAAGGACGAGGGGGTTGTTAGCTCCGGCAAAACTCAACTGATTGGTTTGCCGGTCGATTACATAGAGAGCCATGTCCATTCCGTCGCGGGTAGTATAGGTGCCCTGACTTTGATGAAGGGAGTGCACTACAAGTTTGCGCAGTTCGTTCAAAATGGTGTCGGCGCGGAGCTGTTCCAGTTTTCCAATGCTCTCCTGAAGCAGTGCCATGCCCAACATACTCATAAAAGCTCCAGGAACTCCGTGTCCGGTGCAGTCGGCAGCTGCTACAATAATTTTTGTTCCGTATGAAGCTATAAAATAAAAGTCACCGCTAACGATATCGCGGGGACAATAAAGAATAAAATAATCGCTGAAAAAATTGGCCATAGTTTCCTCGGGTGGTAGGACTGCTTTTTGAATGCGGCTGGCATATTGTATGCTGTCGGTTATTTCTTTTTTCTGTTCGGTAATAAGAGCGTTTTTTTCGGCCAATGCCTTGTTGGTGCGTTTTCTTTGCTCGTTTTGTCGAATTAGCAATACAATTAGCGCCGAGATAACCAGGGTTAGGACAATAAAAAAGATAATGGCCATTCGTTGCTGACGAATCTGATTTTCCTTTAGCTTTTTATCCTTATTGAGCAACTCTATTTCCCGTTGTTTTTTTTCGGTTTCGTATTTGGTTTTCAGTTCGGCAATCTGTTTGAAAGTTTCTTTGTTGAGCAGGGTATCTTTCAGATTAGCATAATTTTTAAAGTAGGAAAGTGCTTTGGCACAATTTCCCATATTTTCGTACATGACCGACAAATTGTAATAAATGTCTTTTTCAATGTCGGTTTTCTGCAGGCGTTGGGCAAGGGAAAGAGATTCTGTGAAGTATTTTCTTGCCTTTTCATAGTTTCCTGTGAAGTTGTGAATAATACCAATAGCCAACAAATTTACCACCACATCAGCTTGATTATCAATTTCCCGATTGATTTTTAGTGCTTGTTCGTAAAAGTCAAGTGCTTTATCGGAAATACCGGCCAATGAGTAAATGGTACCTATATTGTTCAGGCAAGATGCGATTAGACGTTTGTCATCAATTTCTTTGCCAATTTTCAGTGCTTTTTCGTTGTAGTCCAGGGCTGATTTATATTGCTGAAGTACTTGTGCCGATGTTTTATGTTGCAGAATGACTTTTTCCCAGTTACTATCGCCGTAGAGTTTTGCGTTTTGTGCGTTGTTCATCTGCGAAAAAAGATTGGCCAACGTGAGGTAGGTATTGGCAATTTCACGTTTATTTCCCATTTTCAGACGTTCCGCAAGAGCTTTTTCAAGATATTCACGTGCAGTATTAAAATCGTTCAGTTTGATAAAAGTACTTCCCAGATTGGAATAGGTGCTGGCCACGCCCTGGGTAAAGTCTATATTTTCGAATATCTGAAGTGCTTGCTGATAGGATGTGGCTGCCTGTTGATATTTTCCCCAGGCATAATAAACATTTGCAATGTTATTGTAAACAATACCTTCCCCTTTACTATCTTTGATTTTCCGGTAAAGTTCCCGTGCCTGCAAGTAGGATTCAACAGCCTGTTCGTAGTTTCCTCGTTCGTATTCAAGAAGCCCGATGTTTTGATGGGTTCTGGCCAGTAATTTGTCCTCCTTTTGATACCTGAGCAAAAGAAGCGATTGTTGGTAGTAATTTTTGGCAGAGTCGGGCTGTCCTAAGCGTCTGTAGCAATTGCCCATGCTGTTTAAGGCGGTTGCTTCTTCGGTAACTGATTTTTTGTGTGCTATATTGCGGGCTTTGTTGAATTGGTTGAGGGCATTTTTTATATCGTTCTGGTAGTAAAAGACCATTCCCATACTATTGTAAAGATAAGCAATAGCACCGGCATCACCCGTTTGTTGCTGAATTTGAATTGCCTGCTGATAATAGAGCAAAGCATCTTCCAATAAGTTATTGTTCAGATAAATGTCACCTAATACGGTATAGCTTTTGGCAATGCCCGGTTTATGATTATTTTTCTGATAGTAACTTAGCGCTTCATGGGCATACTTATCGGCCAGCTTGAAATCGACCGTAGCAATTTCGCTGGCTGCTTTTAACCATTTTTCCGGTTTTTCGCTGGCAGGAGTTCTTGCAATATCGGTTTTTATACTATCGAGATTGAGCGATTGACCATATGTACATAAAAATGGGACTAATAGTGTTATGATAAGGGTAAAATTTTTTAACTTCATTAGCAATTCTTTTTTAGAAAAATAGTAAATTTGAATATGAATAGCAGACAATTATAATTAAATTTTTTATATTTTTTCATCTTATTCTTGCATTTGGTAAAACCCTTAAATCGACATACCATGAAATCAAAATTACACATTATTTTGTACTTGTGCTTTCTGGGAATGAGTTTTTCACTTTGGGCACAATGGGAACCTTATGGCAGATTGACCAACGAGCCCATAAACCGGATGTTTTATATCAATGATTCAAACATCTGGGCAGTGGGAGATGGTGGTATAATTTTAAAGTATGATGGATCGCAGTGGCAAAAGATTGAGCTCCCCTTCTTTTTTGGGACCAATTTAAGAGCCATTTATTTTACTGATGCTGATCATGGATACATTGGCGGAGAGAATGGTACCGTTCTCAGGTATGCTAATGGTACATGGACTTTTCTTAACAATAATGTTGTTTCCAGCACTATCAATGATGTTTATGTAAGCAGCAATAATACGGGATGGTTTGCCGGCTGGAATTTATACTATTACGACGGCAATGCTTTTACAAGCTATTCCCTGCCGGGTAATGCCTATATCTACGATTTATTTTTTAAGAACGACACTACGGGTTGGGCAGTCGGATACCGTACGAGTGATTACAAACAGATTATTTATAAATATAAAAACCATACATGGACGATAGATACCGTGCTCGGCAGTGGCATACTTTACAGCATTCAGATGCTTTCCAATGGAACGGGTTGGGCTGGAGCGACTAACGGCATACTATATCATTACAATGGCGATAAATGGGAAAAACAAATCATAGACTCGCTGTATCTCCCCAATATTAATAAGATTTTTTTTACTGATGAAAACCATGGCTGGGCCTTGGGATATAGTTTTCAATATAAATATGAGAATGGAATATGGACCCGATACTATCTTTATTCGGGCTATTTTAACGATTTAATTACGACCAGTAATGAATTTTGGGCTTGTTCCAATAGCGGAGATATATATCGATATCAGCAAGACAAATGGCAACCGATGTTTCAAAATTTTACCGGTTTTCGCAATATCCGGATGATAGATAAGAATAATGTTTGGGTAGTTAACCAGAATGGATTTTACAGGTATAAAAATGGAACGCTTGTAGTTGATACACTTATTAATTATAATGGCATACAGGATGCTTATTTTGTGGATAGTACCACTGGTTTTGCTGTAGGTTACGGACAATACTGGAAATATCGGAATGGAAAATGGCAGAGTAACTATTTTGATGCTCAATTGGGGTATCCTCAGCTCAATGCCATGTTTTTTATCGACTCTACGATGGGTTGGGCGGTTGGTTACGGGGGAGACATTCTCAGATATCAGAACGGCACATGGACCAAAGAACAATCCCCTACAACCAATACTCTTTACAGCGTATGGTTTACCGATCCAGCTAATGGTTGGGCAGTAGGTGATAACGGAACAATTTTGCATTATGCTGGTGGCCAATGGAATGTTATCCCTAAGCTAACCAATAACGTGCTATTTTCTGTATGTTTTTCCGATGCTAATAATGGTTGGGCAGTTGGCGACAGACAAACCATCCTTCGTTACCAAAATCAAAAGTGGCAGCTGTACTCGAGCACAACCTATGGAAATTACTATCGAAAGGTAACCCAAAGTTTAGGCAAATGGTACATTGTAGGTTCCAATGGTACCCTCATGCAATGGAACGATAGCATTTGGGACAATCTGCCTTCCAATAGCAGTCAGGATTTTCAGGCAATTGCCTTTCTCGATTCGCTGAATGGGATTGTCATTTCTTACAATGGTATTTTTACAACTCATACCGGTGGTATCCCTACCTATCAGAATCAAAGCACATTAGAACTTGTTGGATTGTATAACCATCCGCTTGTACTGTCAAACGATACGATTAAAATCCTGAACAATGTTACCATCAACGGTTCATTCAAGCTAAAAAAAGGCGTAAAAGTAGTGGAATTTGAGGGGCCATATTATCTTCGTATATATGGAACCCTTACTGCTGAGGGTAGCAAAGATCAAATTATAAAGTTTACAGTGGCTGATACTATCCTTTCCGGTTCCAATAGTAAATGGCAAAGAATTGATATATACAGTAACGACGCCAATGCACAGAGTAATATACAATATTGCAAATTTACCTATTCCGATTACGGTTTATTTGTTAATCGGGGAAAATTATTCATCAGTAACTCAGTTTTTTCCAATAGCAACACTGCCATATATGCCTACAATATCACAGAGGGCCAAATCGTTAATAATGAATTCACCCAAATATCCAGTAATGTATTAAGTCTTTACCAGTGCAACAAGGTTCTGGTGGAAAACAATAATATTTCGGGCAATAATGCGAGTACCTGTGTTCAGGTTACAGCTTCCTCCAACATTGTTTTCAACCAAAATATTGTTTCCAGAAATAGCGGTTATCGTATATTCTGGTTCGAAAACTCAGATGTAACGTTGCAGCTGACTAAGATATGTAACAACTCAGCAGGCATAGTGGTAAACAATGGGAAGCTGTTCATTAATAACTGTCTGATTGCCAATAACAACTATCAGACATATTATGAGTCGCCCTATAATGTCGGAATAATTATTGCCAATAATTGTCAGCTTGATATACTTAACTCCACCATCGTAAACAACAAGTATCCTTATACAGGCTATCCCGGTGGGGCAATTGTGTACAGGTTTTCGGGCGGAACGGTATATAACAGTATTTTGTGGAACAACTACATTTACGACAACGACTCATCTTCATGGCAACCTTACCAGGTGTATCTCTACAACAATACCTCCAGACCTAATTTTTATTTTTCGAATATTCAGGGAGGGTTGAATTATTTTAAGAAAAACACGGGGGTTACATTTTATGGTAAGTACGAAAACAATCATAGCAATGACCCCTTGTTTATTCAACCTACTGTTGATTTTGGCAATGGTACCGGACATAATTTTGATGCATTGAATGCCAACTGGCAGTTGTCGGAAAACTCACCCGATATCAATACCGGTACACTCGACATTGGATTATTATCATTGACAGCTACTGATTTGAATGGACAGAAACGATTACAAAATGGGGTAGTGGACATAGGTGCTTATGAAAACAAGGTTAAACCTATTGAGGTTTTGGGGTGTGATACCATCAAAACTAATACCCTGTGGGCTGCTGATACTGTTCGTATTAAAAATTGCAATCTGGTTATCGCTTCTACCGGTAATCTGTCCATTAAACCAGGTACAAGGGTTGAATTCTGGGGACCCTATAAAATTATTGTTCAGGGTGTAATCAGAGCAATAGGGACAGAGAACGAACCTGTTATTTTTACTGTGCACGATACCACAGGTTTTGCCACCGACAAAACGGCAGGATGGAAAGGTATTGAATTTGACAATAGCACAGGCGTACTCGACAATAAGGATAGTTCTATTTTTAATTACTGTATCTTCCGGTATGCTAAGGATACGGTAGGATATTACTATGCGGGGATGGGTATGTATGGAGTTATTAAAGCAAAATATTTTGCTAAACTGAATATCAGTCATTCTGTTTTCGAAAATAACATTGCACCATTCGATACTGCAAATTACACCACAGCTGCCCTGATCAACCTTCGTAGTGCAAAAACCATAAGAATAGAAAATAACCGGTTTGTTAACAATACAGGTTGCTTGCTTAAAACTGAATTTGCCGGAGTTCTGTTTAGAGAAAATGTTGTTTATCTAAACAAAACATTTAATAATCGGCAGAGCATAATTGATATGAATTCTTCGGAAGGGATTTATTACAAAAACTTTATTGCAAACAATCGCACTCAAGGCAACAGCTATTATGGGCTGTTGAATTTCAACAGCAGTAACACTGTGTTTAATAACAATGTCGTGGTAAACAATCTGGATACGGGTAGAAATAACGTATATGACCGTTATTTGCTCAATGCCTATGGGGGACGAATGCTCTTTCATGCCAATACATTTGCCAATAATAATGGAACTTCGTACTTTTACGGTTTGTTGTTAAAAGCCCGGAACAACATTTTATGGGACGAATGGATTAATACTTACGGACTTAATGCGGGTAGCTCTATTCAGAACAATATACTGAAAAATGCAAATCAATACTATTACGATTATTTTATAGCTAATAGCGATCGTGATCCTTTGTTTGTATCTCCTACTACCATGGCAGGTATTGGACAGGATGGACTTGCTGCTAAATGGCAATTGAGTTATTATTCGCCGGCGATTAATGCAGGCGTAACCGATACAGCCGGTATGTATCTGCCTAAATTCGACATGGCCGGAAATAAGCGAATCAATGGTGATGCCATGGATATAGGGGCATACGAGCATACAGGCAGCAAAGTTCAGTTTTTGCTTAATCCTACCGGCGGTAACTATTGCAGTGGCGATAGTGTGGCGCTCATTTGCCGCATCAGCAACGAGGCATCGTTGCAATGGCAAAAAGACGGGATAGATATTCCGGCAGCCAACGATACCATTCTGATCCTCCCGAGACTGTCTGAGCTGAGCGTTGGAAATTATGTATGTAAAGCTACCAATGCCTATGGGACCGTTTTCTCCTCACCGGCTTTTATTCAGGTGGCTGTTGCACCCGAGATTCTTACTCAACCTGCTACTCAGTGGCTCAATGAGAACCAAAATGATGCTATTTCCGTTACAGCTACAGGTACTAAACCCTTGAAATACTACTGGTATTTTAGGGGAGAACTGATAGATAGTACGTTGATTGGCCGACTTTCAATTACTAATGCTACTGTGAATAACGAAGGTACCTATTATTGCAGGATTAGCAATTATTGTGGTACAGCAGAAACTCAGCCTTTTGGCGTTTACCTCAGGCCGCAACTTTGTCTGGTTACTGCCGATGTTGAAACCGGCAAGAATGTTGTTGTCTGGGAACGCCGCAGCGGCCGCCGAATTAAGGGTTACAATGTTTATCGCGAAAGCATGGTGAAAGATGTATACGAAAAGTTAGGTTATGTACCCTATACTTCGCCGGGGGTATTTGTGGATTCCACCTCTAAACCTGAGAGTCGGCAATATTTGTATAAGATTGCTGTAGTAGCCGAAAATGATGAGGTATCCCCGCTGAGTCCGTATCATAAAACACTTTTCCTGCAGTACGTAAGTTCGGTTGAAGGGGTAAATCTTATCTGGCAACCCTATGCTATTGAAAACGGAAATGTTGAGTTTAGCAGTTACGTGCTGTATAAAGGCACTGATTCTACCAGTTTACAACCTTTTGACACTGTCTCGTCGAATATTACGGCATATACCGATAAAGATCCTGCTGCATTGCAGAAGCTTACATTTTATCGTATTGCGGGAATACTCTATAATGCATGTCATTCTGAGTCGTTGTTGAAGGCCGGGGGAGGACCGTTCGTCGAAGTGCTTTCAAATCTTGAAGACAACCGTTTACGTAGCACCGGTGGTAACAGTGTTGCCGAAATCAGTACTTTGTCGCTGCAATTGTATCCGCAACCTGCCAATGATTATCTGTACGTGAATATGTTCCTTGAACAACCCTCGGATGTTCGCTGGGAAATTACCGACATCATGGGAACAAGGATTGCCAATAGGATGACAGGTGCATACACTGCGGGTAATCAGAAGCTAAAAATTGATTTGAGTCATCTTGCTGCCGGTATTTATCTGCTGAAGATACAAACCAATAAAGCTACCTCGGTAAGCAGATTTATAGTTGCCCGGTAGCTGTGTTGTCGGGGAAAAATCAAAAAGCCTGCAGAGTGTTGCAGGCTTTTTTGATTTGTGAAAAAACTTACGATTTATTGGCTCAGCCGATTGGAAAGGCTTTCGGGAGTTTTCCAGAAAGGATTTTGCTTGTACATGCCATTGGAATTTACAATTTGGGTTTCGGGTATTTTCAAAAAGCCAGTAAATCCATATTCGCGGGGGAAGTCGACGGGATACTGTGTGCTGTTTTCCTCGATTTGTTTTTCAGCCACATCGAGTCCCTGTCGCAGTAAGTCCCAATAGCGAAGTCCTTCGAGAGCAAATTCGAAACGTCGTTCCTGCATAATATCGTTGAGTGTGATTGAACTTTTGGCTTGGAGTCCAGCGCGTGTGTGGACCTGGTTAAAGTAGTCGATGTCCTTGCCCGTACCGTCGCCCTGATGCAATTCTGCTCCCATCAGGAGTACATCGGCATAACGAATCACATATTCGTCCTGATAGTTGTCGATCATGAAATTACCCCCTTTGCTTTCGACATCGGTTTGACTTTCGCTGACAGCCAACGGACTATATTTGCGCCAACCAAAGCCAGTGGGATGCCGTTGATCGCTGATATCGTATCCACCCGGGCCCAACAGGGCATCCCAGTTGATTATTGTCCCATCCCTCCGGACATCAGCTGGGTCGTAGGCATCGTATAGCGACTTATTTACGGGGGCCAGTGCCCAACCCTTGGCATAGGGCGGGTAGTTTTTGTTACGCGCAGCTATCATCACTTGCCAGCGACTTCCATCGTTTTGGCCCCATTTTCCTACTCCCTGATAGGTATATTTGATCGAAAATACATTTTCGGCATGAAACTCGGTATAGGCAGGATTGGTCAGGCTGGCATACAACCACAAATCCTCATAATTATTCAGCAGATGATGGCCACTGTTATTTACAATATCATCGATGTATGCGGTAACAGCACTTTTGTTCAAACCAGCCAATTCAGTTTTTTTGTAGTAACCGGTGTAAAATAGCCATACCCGAGCTAACATTGCACCTGCTGCCCATTTTGTTACTCGGCCATAATCGGTGGCTTTCATTGCCGAAAAGGGGGTGGCTGGCAGATTTTCATAGGCAAATTTTAGGTCATTGGCAATAAAAGTATATACATCCTCGGGTTTTGCCTGGGGAATTTTTTCGGCATCCTCAGGTGCAAGTACAGTTTTCACAAGGGGCACGTTTTCGAAAAGCAGTACCAACCGGTAATAGAAATATGCTCGTAAAAAACGGGCTTCGGCCAGATATCGGTCTCTTAAGGCCAGTTGATTAGCTTTCCATGCTGGTTTGTCGATGTTTTCGATAACCAGATTGGCCCGTTTTATACCCACATAGCAATTTTGCCAATGGGTTAGGCTCATATCCTGATCGACACAGTAAAATTCGTCGTATTCATTTTGTCCCGGACTATCGTTTACTCCACCGCCCCCGGTACAGTTGTCGGACATCCATTCCGAAACAATAATAAAGGCATTCCATCCGTCGCGCTGCAGCATATCGTATGTGGCAGTAAGTGCTTGGTCAATTTCCTGAGGATTGCTGTAAAATGAGGCGCTGGTAAGCTGGCTGTATGGCTGCTTGTCGAGAATATCCTCGCTGCACGATGCGGCCATAAGTAAGGTTGCTATTGCGAAGAAATATTTAATTCTTTTCATTTCTTAATAATTTTAAGTTACTTACATATTGGGTTGTAACGAATGTTCTTTTGTTAGTTTTCCGGCCAAATGAAATTTGCTGTCAGTTTATTTTTATGAATTAAAATCAAATTTGCTTGTATCATCGTTTGCCGGTTAAGCTTTGCCTGATTAAAATTTAAAATTCAAGCCAACCATATATTGACGAGGTTGAGGGTAGGTACCCAAGTCGATACCTGATGACATGCTTTCGTATGTTGAGGAAGCACCGTAACCAACTTCTGGATCGAGACCTTTGTAGTTTGTAAATACGAAGGCATTGGCTACGGTAAAATACAAACGACATTGCTTGATGGTACCCTTGATTAATTTGCCAAAATCATAACCAACCGTAATGTTACGTACTTTCATATACGAACCATCGTGTACATAGAGGTCCGAAAAACGTTTCCAGTTCAGATTGGGGTCGGTACCTGCATAGGCTCGTGGAATACGGTTCGAAGTTCCTTCCCCTTTCCAGCGATTGAGCATTTCACTGTCCCAGTTGGCATATTCGCGGTCCATTACGCGAACCCCGTAAACAATTTCGTTGCCGTATACCCCTTGCAGGGTAAAGCCAAAATCGAATCCTTTATATCCCATGTTGAACGATAGGCCGTAGGTGTAATCGGGGTAGGGGTTTCCGATCATGGTCTTGTCATTTTCGTCAATTTTCCCGTCTTTATTTAGGTCGACAAATCTTACATCCCCGGGCTGGGCCTTTGGTTGAATCAGTACAGGTTTACCTTTTGAGTCAAGGATTGTATCGCCAGACGAATTTAAGCCGATGTATGATTGAATTTCGTTGGTGTTCTGAAAGATTCCATTGGTCTTATATCCATAGAAGTATCCAAGCGGGTAACCCGACTGTGCCCGGTAAAATTCTTCGCAACCGTTGTATAGAACACTGGTTTGTCCGTGAATAATGCCTTCTTCGGTAGGAATATTAAGTACCTCATTTTTGTTTTTGGCCACGTTGGCTTTAACAGCAATTTGCAATTCGCCGATAGTCTTGTTATAGCCCAGTTCGAGTTCAATTCCACGGTTTCGTACATCCCCTCCATTAACAATGGGGTATTCGCTGTCGGAGAGAATTCCAACGGTGAGTAGCACAGGTTTTCGGATGAGCCAGCCATTTTGACGTTTATCGTACCAGTCGAAAGCGAGTGAGAAATCTTTAAGAAAACGCAGGTCGGCGCCAATGTTCCATTGTGTAGCGCTTTCCCAGCGAAGTTTGGCATTTTCGATCATTGAGGGGGCAGCGCCAACACTTTGAGCCTCCTGCTCACCAAAATAGTAAAACTTATCGTTGAAGTCGATTAGCGAGAGGTAGGCAAAGCGCGGAATTTTGTCATTTCCGTTTTGACCCCAGCTGATGCGGATCTTACAATAGTCGATAATATTTCCAACACTATTTTTGAAGAAGTCGCGTTGCGAAATAATCCATCCAGCCGAGGCAGAGAAGAAATTACCCCAGCGATTGGCCGGTCCAAAACGGGTTGAACCATCGCGCCGATAGGTGAGGGTGATGGGTACTTCTTCGTGGAAATTGTAATTGACACGACCGAAATACGATAGGAGTGCATCATCTTCCTTTGCTCCGTATACATTACGGGTACTGTCAAACTTGGCATTATCGATGATGGCATGATTGAAGTCGTCGATGACCAGATCCTGTTTTGACCCTCCAACCCAAAAGGCTGAGTATTCATTTACTGTACTACCTGCCAGCAATTCTATACTATGCTGACCAAATACATGGCTGTACGAAACCGTATTTTCCCAGTTATAGGAAAACCCTCTCCACATGCTTTGGGTGGCAGTAGAACGTGTGTTCAGGTCAAGTGTTGAGAGTTGATATACCGGAGTGTAGCCGTTGGATTCGCTTTGACTAAGACTAATGCCAATATCCGATTTTATTTTAATGCTTTTCAATGGTTCGGCAATCAGATAGGCATCGCCCACTACATTATAGTTGCGTGAAACATTATTATTGTTGTAAATCATGTTTGCGTATGGATTGGTTTCGTCGGTATTGTACGATCGGCCAAATCCGTCGGCATAGGCTGTATCGAGCGCTTTAAATTTCGGAGAGGCATTAAGAAATCCACGGATGGTGTTGCTATAAATATTGCCAACACCTACTCCCCGCGAACGTTTATAGGCTACAGTCAGATTCTCACCAAAACTAAGGTATTCTTTTACCTTATGATTAGAGTTAATACGTCCGCTGATGCGTTCGAAATACGACATATTTTTTGCTCCGGCAATACCTTCCTGTCGGAAATAAGTACCGCCGGCCGAATACATACTCATATCATTACCTCCATCGAACGAAACGGTATGGCTTTGGATAGGTACTCCTTCCCTGAAAAGATAATCCTGCCAATTGGTGTTTGTGGCAAGAAAATCTTGGGTAAAGTTTCCCTGTCCGTCGGTAGGGAAAGGTATTTTGGTTTTTTTAGCATTGGTATATGCATCGAGCATATAGTCGAGATACTCATCTCCGTTGAGCAGCTTAATTTGTTTTATAGGATACTGCACGCCATAGTAACCGTCGTACGAAGCAGTCATGGTACCACTTTGCCCTTTTTTAGTAGTAATAAGCACAACCCCGTTTGCGGCACGTACTCCGTAAATTGCCCCCGAAGCAGCGTCTTTAAGTATGTCGATAGATTCAATGTTGGCAGGGTCGAGATAAGAAATGTCGCCAACGGGGACGCCATCAACAACGTAGAGGGGGTTAGCATCGCCGATGGTACCGGTTCCGCGAACGCGTACCTTTAACTCCGATCCGGGCTGCCCCGATACGGCACTGACTGTTACGCCTGCCGACAAACCCTGTAGGGCCTGTTCAACCCGTAATGATGGCCGATTGGCTATATCGGTACTACCAACATGAACGGTAGCTCCCGTCACCAACTTTTTTTTCATGGTTCCGTAACCTACTACCACCACCTCATCAAGCTGGCTTACTTCTTCATTAAGCGTTACGTTGATGGTAGTCTGGTCGCCTACCGCAATTTCCTGGTTTTGGTAACCTACAAACGAAAATACAAGCACCGACCCGGCCGATGGGACTTTAATCGCATACTTCCCGTTGGCATCGGTAACTACGCCGGTTGTTGTACCTTTTATTACCACATTGACTCCGGGCATTGCTGCTCCGGCTGCATCCTTAACAATTCCCGTGATTTCACGGTCCTGCGAAAACCCTGTTATTGCTGTTAGCATTAGTAGCATAAAGGCTGTCAGTAAACATTTTACCGACTGTGCAGTAAGTGTGTAGCTTTGTTTTTCTCTCATAGCATTTGAGCATTAATTTAGTTAATGGTTATTTAGTTTGAATAATTATAGTATTCGGTTGCAGACCCTCTGATTTAGCAGTCAATCGAATATTGCCCTTTTTCCCGTCCGATTGAATTACTGCCAGACATAAACCGTGAAAGGCTTTGCGATAATTGGCTTTAAAAGGCTCGTGACTGATGGGGTTGCCATTATCTACCCCTGCGATAAACCCACTGCCTTCGACATCGAACTGAATAAGATTTTCGGCATAGGGTACGCGATTTCCTGCTGAGTCTACCACTGTAACTTTTACAAACGAGAGGTCGTCTCCATCGGCTCGGATTACCCTGCGATCGGGTTCAAGTAATATTTTATAGGGCGGGCCAGCTGTAAAAATATCTTTACGTAAGCTCTCTTTGCCATCTGCATAGGCTATTGCCGAAATCTGTCCGGGCTCAAACGTTACCCTCCAGCTAAGGTGTAAATCTTCTGGGCCTTTACTTTTTTTGCCCAGCGATTTGCCATTGAGAAAGAGTTCCACCTCCTGCTGGTTGGTATATACCCAAACATCGATGGTGTCGCCTGCTTTCCAGTTCCAATGCGGGAATAGGTGGAGCACCGGCTGGTGGGTCCATTCGCTTTGGTACATATAGTATGTGTTTTTGGGAAATCCGGCAAGGTCTAATATGCCGAAATATGAACTGCGCGCTGGCCATGAATATGGTGTAGGTTCACCCAGATAATCAAATCCAGTCCAGATAAATTGTCCCGATAGGTAAGGATATTTTTTGATGATGCGCCAGGTTTCTTCGTGGGTTGATCCCCATGGTGCGCTGCAGTTGTCATAGGAAGAGCAGGTATAGTCGGGATTTCCGGTGGTGAAAGGTTGGTCCCAGCGGATAGGCCAACGCCTGATGCTGTCGGATGGCATATCGTAGGCATCGCGGGTAGCTAGTGCCGATACCGTCTCAGTGGCAATAAATTTTGCCCCCGGAAAATTTTTGTGAAAATCAGTAAACTCCTGATGGTGATAGTTATATCCAATCAGATCGAGAGCACCTGAACGAATGATATAATTGTGGGGTTGCGGGTCGTTACATGCCGAAGTAATGGGTCGGGTAGTATCGTATAACTTCACTATTTCGGCCAGATGTCGGGCAAGTGGCGTTCCGGTTGAATCCCACTGCTCAAGAATTTCATTTCCGATACTCCAGATAATCACCGACGGATGATTACGGTCGCGTCGTACAAGGTCGGACAGGTCGCGTTCGTGCCACTCATCAAAGTCGAGGGCATAGTCGTATTCGGTTTTCTTTTTCCGCCACATGTCGAAGGCTTCATCCATAACCAGAAAACCTATGCTGTCGCATAGATCAAGTAACTCTGGTGCAGGAGGATTGTGGGATGTGCGTATGGCATTGGCCCCCATTGCTTTCAGTATCTCGAGTTGACGTTCGAGTGCCCGCTTATTGATAGCAGATCCCAGACATCCCAGATCGTGATGGTTGCATACCCCGTTGATTTTTACCGGTCTGCCATTTAAAAAGAATCCATTATACGCATCGAAGGTAAAATAACGAATACCCACCTTGGTTTCCTGTATGTCCACAATTGTGTTTCCCTGTTTTACCTCTGTTTTTAGCCGGTACAGGTAAGGTTCATCAATTCCCCACAGACGGGGATGAGCCACATTCAACTTTTGCTGTATTACGATATTAGTATCAGCTATGTAGTTGCCGGTACTTTGGGTTACTGCTTTGCCTTCGGCATTGTATAGGGTTTGCCGAAGTTCAAAACTTTGTTTTTTCCCGGTAACATTTTTTATCAGGGTTTGCACGGCTAGGGTTGCAGCAGTAGAAGAGACTTCTGGGGTAGTTACGTAAATTCCCCAGTGGTCGATGTGCAGTTGAGCTGTTTTAACCAACCATACATTGCGATAGATGCCACTACCGCTGTACCAGCGTGAATTGGGCTGTTGCGAGTTATCAACCCTCACAGCAATAACATTTTTCTTTGCCCCGTAATAGAGGTAGGGGGTAAGTTCATACCGAAACGATGCATAGCCATAGGGACGTTTGCCCAGGTAGAGGCCATTAATCCATACTTCGGCATTACGATACACCCCATCGAAATCAATAAAAAATAGGAAATTTTTATCCTTAGGATCAAGGGAAAATGTTTTGCGGTACCATCCTACCCCACCCGGCAGGGCGCCGCCCCCTGGAGTGGCAGGATGTTTTTCCGAAAAATTTCCTTCAATACTCCAGTCGTGTGGAAGATTCAGGACTCGCCAGCTTAAATCGTTAAAATCAGGTTTTTGCGCACCAGTCGTATCGCCTAGGTAGAATTTCCATCCCTGGGTAAACCTAATACGTTCACCTGCGCCAGATTCAAGGATTGGTAAAATCATCAGCAGGCTGGACAATGTGAATGCAAGTTTAAATTTTCTCATCGCTTATACCTTTATGGGTTATTTATCTTTTGTGACAGATATTATATTTCCCGAATAAGATACCTTCTGATGTCTGGTATTGTCTAAGAGTGCTTTAGGTTCGGAGGGGGTGATGAAAATAATCCGCATGGGTAATGTTCGGAAGAAATCTTCAATTGCACCTATGGCACTACCAATGGTCAAGGTATGATTCTGTTCCGAATACACGAGGGGGATACGGACATATTTTCCTTTTTCGTAACTGTAGCTTGTTCCATCGTCGAAGTACAGTAAGAAACGGGCATCGGCGCCGGTATATACGTATATGTCGATGGGTTCATCGGTTTTTTGTAGGGCATATTGGATTTTTGGGCCGACAGGGATAATGGAACCCGCTTTCACGAGCAGGGGTATACGTTCGTAGGGAGCAGGCATTTCCAACTGTTGTTTACCTTTGAAAAATTTTCCTGAGTAAAGGTCGTACCAACCATTGGCATCGGGCAGATAAACGCTTCGGCTGCGTTGTCCGGGCTGATATACCGGGCAAACCATTAGGGCAGGGCCAAACATAAATTGATCGCTAATATTGTATACAGCAGTATCGTGGAGAAAGTCCATGACCAACGGTCGCATTATGGTATAATCGTCGAAATATACCGAGGCGGCTAGTGAATAAATGTAGGGCATCAGTCGGTAACGCAAATGAACATAGTCCACCATGGTCCGGTAGGCAGGATGTCCTATGGGTGCTATGTTAAATATCTCGCGGTAGGGGAATTGACCGTGAACACGAAAGATCGGACAAAAAGTTCCGAACTGAAACCAACGGGTATTGCGTTCTCTCCATTCTTCGAGTAATGCACCAGTAGCCTGTTCGTATTTGCGTTCTACCGCAAAGCCTCCGATATCGGTAGTCCAGTAAGGAATGCCCGAAATACAGAAATTTAGTCCTGCGGGAATTTGTAGTTTGAGTTCCTCCCAGCGGGCTCCCACATCGCCACTCCATGTAGCTGCAGCATAACGTTGCTGACCTGCATAAGCCGAACGCGTAAGGATAAATACCCGCTGATCGGGATTGGCCGATCGTTGGCCTTCGTATATTCCCTTAGCGTTGCACAGGGGGTATGCATTGAAATATTGAGCACCTGGTCCCAGAGCTGTAGGATTCATAAAGGCTTTACGCTCTTCGGGAGGTAAATTCGAATGAATATCTGGTTCCGATGCGTCCATCCACCATGCATCGATGCCCTTGGTATATAGCTTCTCGCGAATCATTTCCCAGAACATTTTTCTTGCATCGGGGTTCATGGCATCGTAAAAAGTGTTTTTGTAGCCGGGATATACCCAATCTTTTCTGCCTTTGCGGATATTATCTTTGTATAAATATCCCTTTTCATCCATTTTTTTATAATTTTCAATGCCTTCATAAAATTTGCCCCACACCGAAATCATGATATGGGCATTGTATTCGTCATGCAACTTGTTAATCATGCCCTTGGGGTCGGGGAAACGCAGGGAATCGAAGTCGTGATTACCCCATTTGTCCTGTGGCCAGTAAAACCAATCCAGTACAATATTATCAAAGGGGATATTTCTTTTGCGATATTCGGCTACTACTCCAAGCAGTTCATCCTGAGTTTTGTAGCGTTCCCTGCTTTGCCAGAAACCCAGTGCCCATTTGGGCATAATAGGTGCTTTCCCAGTTATGCTGCGGTAGCCATGAATGATGTCGTCGGGATTGTCGCCGGCAATGAAATAGTAATCGATCTGGTGGGCAACTTCCGACCAGAGCGAGAGCTTATTCTGCAAGTCGTCGGGCAGTGGTTTAAGCGCACGCAATCCTATGTATGATTCGCCCCCGTCGGGGTCCCATTCAATTTTGATGGCGTATTTCTGTCCTTTTTCCATGGGCAGGGTAAAATAGTTGGTTGTGGGATTCCATGCCTGACGCCAGCGTTCAGCCACCACCAATTTACCGTCTATCCACATCTTGACATATCCTGCCGCATACAGACGAAATTTATGAATACCGCTGGTGTCGGATTCGATATAGCCTGTCCAGCTTACTTTGCAATCGTTAAGTTGTACGCCTGCAGGGAATTTATGCAGGTCGGTCAGAAATTCATACAGCAAATCGTTTTCTGAACGTATGAAAAAAATCTTCGAAGTGTCAGTCTTTGAATAATATCTGGCTTCAAGTCCCCCCTCTTTCAGATCAGGCGAGTAGATCTTAAATTTTGAAATGGACTCGTATTCGCGGCTATCGCCAAAACGACTCTGTGAATAGTTGTCCCAAAGTATACCATATTTCTTCGACGATATTACAAACGGAACCGATACTTTTGTGTTATACTGATACAAATCCACATCTTTCCCTTTGTAATTCATCCAGCCGTCCTGGTGTTGGCCAAGACCGTAAAATGCTTCATCATCGGGCGAATCGAATATTTGATGGATGCTATAAAAATTTTTACCCTCCAGGGTAATGGGTTGAAATTTTTTAAACGGTTGGTCGTATTCGGTAAGTAATTTATTTCCGGCCGAATCGAGGAAAGTAATCGTTGCTTTGGGCAGTACTACCCTTACCGTAATTTTATTGCTCGAAAAGTACAGGGTGTCTTTGACCCGACGAAAGTTGGTTTTTACCGGCTGGTATGCATTCCGAATTACCATTAAACTGGTATCGGGGGCAAAATCATTGGTTGGACTTACCACTACACGGGCTATCTTGTCCGATACAAAAACCACTTTCATTCGCTTGGCTCCATTGGCCTGTTGCGGATCGAGCCGAAGAATTAATTCATTGTCATGATGCGATACTTTACTGCACGATGTTCCTGCTAAACATCCGACAATGACCGTACATAAAACCAACTTTCTCATAGTAAACAGTTTTTGATTTGTTTTTTGACATTAAAAATACTTATCAGGATAAAACTACTGTTTAAATTTTGTATCATTCTAATATGTGTTATGTTAAGTTAAAGCATATTTTGTTATCAGATGCAGTATGTTTTGTTAATCAGGAAAAATATTCTTGTAAATTCGGGAAAGAACGCAAAGGGAAAATGTAAGTACCACGATTGACCAGATTGAGTATTGGAAAGTATCGTTAAAATTTATCCGCTACGCGGGTGTCGAAATCACCATTTACACGCGGCGAAGTCTGTGAGGTTGCCGTGCAATAGGCTTTTTTGCTAAAAAAGGAATGGTTTACCCCCTTGCATTTTTAGCGGAAAAATGTCCGAGACCATATACGATAGGAGTAGGTATAAACTTTCCGGCCTGCCCATTGGAAAAATTCCTTAATTTTGCGGCTCAAATTTTTGAGGAATGAGCGAATTGAATGAAATAACCCGACGACGGACATTTGCCATTATCAGTCACCCCGATGCTGGGAAAACCACGTTGACCGAAAAACTGTTGCTGTTTGGGGGGGCAATTCATGTAGCCGGGGCAGTTAAGTCGAACAAAATTAAACGGACTGCTACCAGCGACTTTATGGAAATAGAAAAGCAACGCGGGATATCCGTTTCGACATCGGTAATGGGATTTGAATATAAGGGAAGAAAAATCAATATTCTGGATACACCTGGTCACCAGGATTTTGCCGAAGATACCTATCGTACCCTCACTGCTGTCGATAGCGTTGTGATTGTAATCGATGCTGCAAAGGGGGTAGAAACACAGACACGTCGGTTGATGGAGGTATGCCGCATGCGGAGCACACCGGTTATGATCTTCATCAACAAACTCGACCGGCCCAGCAAGGATACTTTCGACTTGCTCGATGAGGTGGAAAAGGAACTGATGATTCATGTGCGACCTTTGTCATGGCCCATTGGTAATGGGAATACTTTCAAGGGAGTATATAATCTGTATGAAGAAAAACTAAGCCTATTTAAAAACATAAGCAAGACTACTATCGAAGAGTCGATTGAGTTCAAAGATATTCACAGCAAAGAACTGGAACAACATATCGGTTCCGATGCTGCCCGAGTGTTACGGGAGGAACTGGAACTGGTGAAAGAGCTATACGAACCGTTTGATTTGGAACTTTACCGTGAAGGACATCTGGCACCGGTATTTTTTGGTAGTGCGTTGAATAATTTTGGGGTAAGGGAGTTGCTCGATTGTTTCATTGAAATAGCTCCTTCGCCCCGTAGCTTTAATACGGTTGAGCGCACTATAAAACCCGACGAAGAAAAGTTTACCGGCTTTGTGTTTAAAATTCATGCCAATATGGATCCCAACCATCGCGACCGTATTGCTTTTGTACGGGTATGCAGCGGGGTATTCAAACGAAATACCAATTATTTCCATGTTCGGCATGGGAAATACCTCAAGTTTGCCAGCCCAACTGCTTTTATGGCCGACAAAAAATCGGTAATCGATGAAGCTTATCCGGGCGATGTGGTGGGATTGCACGATACGGGTAATTTTAAAATCGGTGATACGCTTACTGAAGGGGAAATTTTGCATTTTAAAGGTATTCCCAGCTTTGCTCCTGAACATTTTCGGTACATCGAGAATGCCGATCCGCTGAAAGCTAAGCAGTTGGCCAAAGGTATAGATCAACTTATGGATGAGGGAGTAGCCCAGTTATTTATCAGTAAGGCCAGCGGACGAAAAATCATTGGCACTGTCGGTGCATTGCAATTTGAGGTGCTTCAGTATCGTCTCCTGCATGAGTATGGTGCCTCGTGCCGTTACGAACCCCTGAATATGTACAAGGCCTGCTGGATTGAAAGCGATAATAAAGCACAGCTCGACGATTTTATTAAACGCAAATACGCCTATATGGCTACCGATAAACATGGCCGAAATGTTTTTCTGGCCGAATCGGCCTATGCCTTAGCTAATGCCCAGGAAAAGTTTCCCGAAATAAAATTTCATTTTACTTCCGAATTTTAGCATTTTTTTCTTTTGTAAAATGTAAGAAATTTTTAATTTTGCACGCCCAAACACCCAAATGGCGGAATTGGTAGACGCGCTAGTTTCAGGGACTAGTATCCGAAAGGATGTGCAGGTTCGAGTCCTGTTTTGGGTACGCATAAGCCCAGGTGGTGGAATTGGTAGACACGCTACTTTGAGGGGGTAGTGGGGGCAACCCCGTGTGAGTTCGAGTCTCGTCCTGGGCACCCGGCCAACCACAAAACGGTTGGCTTTTTTGTTTGAAACATGCCCTGTTTTTGGAATTAGCATAAATTTGCAGTCAGGCTTTAAACATGCGCTCGATGTTATATCGTATCCGAAATGCTTTCATCTGGGGTTTTGCAGGCATTACCCTATTGATTATTTTTATCCCTTATGCCATCATCTGGATAGTTACCTATCCTTTTGACCGCCGGCATTATGTTGCACGTAAATTTACACAGTGGTGGGGAGCCTTCTATTTTTCCCTTCTGCCAGATACCAAATTACAGGTAGAAAACAAAGAAAAACTTTCAAAAGGCAAAGCTTGTATAGTTATTTCCAATCATCAAAGCTTGATCGATATTCTGGTTCTCTTTCGCACTTTTGCATACTTTATCTGGGTGTCTAAGGCCGAAAATTTTCAGGTTCCTTCACTGGGCTGGGTTATGCGCATGAACGGATATATCAGCGTTAAACGGGAAGATCCCAAAAGTTTTCCCAAAATGTTTGAGGATATCAAAAAAGCACTGGCCAACCATGAGCCGGTAATGATTTTTCCCGAAGGGACACGTTCTGGATCACGAAAAATGGGACGTTTTAAAGAGGGTGCCTTTAAGGCAGCCATCGATAACAAGGTGCCTATTCAACCCATCGTCATCGACGGATCGTATATCGGACTAAAAAAATCAAAAAACGACCCTGAGGCTTTGATTAAAGTGAAAATTTTGGATCCTGTTCCTTACGAACAGTTTCCCTCATACAATCCATCGGAATTGAAGGAATATTTCCGGGATATGATACAGAAAGAATTAGACAAACTTGCATAAGCCGCTGCAAAATGTTTCTCAATCGTAAATATCGTGTCTTAAAAAAGATGAATTATTTCTCCGACCAGCGGGGGATTTTCGATCGCTATCTCAATGAATCGGAGGGATGGGCTGGGCATCTCAGTCATACCAAACAGGCAATACTGTCGGCTGCTGCACAGAAATCAAAAAATTCCTGTGCCATTCTGGGCAGTGGTTGGTTGCTCGATATTCCCATTGAAGAACTGGTACAACAATTCAAAGAAGTATACCTGTTTGATATCCTACATCCTGCCCAGATTAAGCACAAATTACAGAATTATCCCAATGTTTTCCTCATCGAGCAAGATATTACCGGTGGAGCAGTACAACAAATTTATGAAGCCGTACAAATGTTCAAGAGCTTCAGGAAAAAAAAGGACTTAAACGATCTTCAGATTACCGGATTTCAGTATCCCAGCGATTTTGATTTTGTGGCTTCGGTTAATATCCTTAGCCAGCTCGATCAGATGCTGCTCAGCTATCTTCGAAAGTACAACATGTATAGTGACGATGAACTGTTTCATTTTAAGGAAATACTCCAAACACAGCATTTACGTTCATTACCCCGCAACAAAACCTGTCTGATTACCGATTATGAGGAAATTGTGACTGATTCTGCTGGACAAATCGAGCAACGACAGCCAATCCTTACTGTCGACTTGTCGACTTTTACACCTCTGGCAGAGTGGGAATGGAAATTTGACCAGCAACATTATTATCCGGGGAAAAACGTTATTTTTAAAGTTAAAGCCGTAACCTTCTGAACCCGAAGTCTATCCTTGTTATTTAACCTTACATGCTCGAAATAGCATAAGGCTAAGCCATTGCCTGTTTAGACGCAGACCTGCTCTCATTTCACTTGTCCTCTGTAATAACTAAAAATACTATTTTTTTCGAATGCAAACATACGATACAGCTAGGGACCACGATTGACCAGATTGAGTATAGCAAAGTATCGGCAAAGTTTATCCGTTACGCAGGTGTCGAGACCACCATTTACATGCGGCGAAGACACATACTTCGCCGATCAAAAGGTTTGTTATCAGGCTGTTGATCCATTTTCGACTTTCGTTGATTGAAGGGTAGGTTGTTTTCTTAATATTACGACAAAAAGTATATTTGTACAAATATCTTTACCCTTGATGTTAAACCTTGAACACGACAGATATAAGCTGGCCATGGAACTGGCCGAAAAAACCAATAAGCACGTGTTCCTAACCGGCAAGGCGGGGACAGGAAAAACCACTTTTCTGCACTTGCTTCGCGGTCGTACCTTTAAACGTCATATAGTGGTGGCCCCTACAGGTGTGGCCGCCATAAATGCTCATGGTGTAACCATTCACTCTTTTTTTCAATTGCCCCTTCGTCCCATATTGCCCGATGAACTTAATAACGAGGCCATCAGGCGGAAAGAACTTTTTCGTTTCTCGGCCGAAAAACAAAAAATTATCCGAACCCTCGACCTGCTTATCATCGACGAAATAAGCATGGTGCGTGCCGATATACTCGATGCCGTTGACTATGTTCTACGCATGATACGTCATAACGATCGCCCTTTTGGTAATGTGCAATTGCTCATGATCGGCGATTTGTACCAGCTTGCCCCGGTCGTTAAAACTGATGAGTGGCAACTGCTGAGTTCGTACTACAACTCCCCATTCTTCTTCGAAAGTCAGGCGCTCAAGCGAACCGAGTATGTTACCATTGAACTGGACAAAATTTTTCGACAACAAGACGAAGATTTCGTTCGAATACTCAATAAGGTCCGTGAGGGTATTCTCGATGAGGATGTTTTCCAAACGCTGAATGGCCGTTATGTTCCTCATTTCGATGAAAAAAAATATGAAAACTACATCCTGCTTACCACGCACAATGCCAAAGCCAGTCAAATCAATCAGTCGAAACTCGATGAATTGCAGGGAAAGCAAAAAATATATCATGCCACTGTTAAAGGGATTTTTCCTCCTGAAATATATCCCACCGAGGCCAGCCTTGCCCTGAAGGTAGGTGCTCAGGTGATGTTCCTCCGCAACGATGTCTCGGATCAGAAGCTGTACTACAACGGAAAAATAGGAAAAGTAATTGAACTTCACGACAATCATATAAAGGTAAAAACAGCCGACGACGATGCCGTTGTTTCTGTTGAACCCGAAGTTTGGGAGAATATTCAGTACAGCCTCGATCCTGAAACCAAAACTATTAAGGAGGAGATCATAGGAACCTTTACCCAGTTTCCTTTAAAACTGGCATGGTCTATTACCATCCACAAGAGTCAGGGGCTTACTTTTGATAGGGTAGCCATTGATGCCCAGCATGCTTTTGCCCATGGACAGGTATATGTAGCGCTTAGCCGTTGCCGTTCGATCGAGGGGCTTGTTCTCCTCAGCAAGATTGGACTTTCGTCGGTGAGGGTAAACAGCTATCTGAAAGAGTATTGTGGCTCGCATTCTATCCCTACTCCTTCAGAGGTTGTACAGGCACAAAAGGATTTTCTGTTTCAGCTCGTAGAAGATCTTTTTAGTTTTACCGAAATCGAAACCACATGGAAATCCATTCTGTTTGTGCTTCAAAACTATGGAAATAACTCGGATTATTCGCCATTCTCACTCATACAGCAAATATCTGAGGACTTTAAAAATAGGGTAAATGCAGTCGCAGCCAGATTTTTGGACGAAGTGCGTAGTTATTATTTACAAACGCAAGAACCTCAGTTGCCCGATTCGCTGCAGGATAGGATCCGAAAGGCTGTTGCATACTTTAACGAACAACTCACGTTGATTATCGAACCGCTCATGTTAGCCGATATTGAACTATTTGATGCCGAAGCGGATCAAAAATTCAGGCGCATACATACGCAACTGCTGAATAGCCTGGCCCGGAAAAAATTCTGTCTGTTGGCTGTAAAGGAAGGGTTTTTCATGGAAAAATATTTGCAGGCTAAGGCCGAGGCAGATCTCAAAAGTTCTCGCCAGATATTGTCGGTCCTGCACAACCAAAATGTTAAAGTGCCGCATACAGGGGCTGTTCAACACAATGAACTTTTGTCGCGTTTGAAGCAATGGCGAAAAACAAAGGCTAAAGAAGTCCAGTGGGCCGAAGATAATATAATCAGCAACCTGATGTTGGTCAAATTATCGATCAAAAAACCAACAACCGATAAAGAATTAGCTCAGATCTTAAAGTTTCCCGATGAATATGCAACAAGATGGAATAGTGAGATTTTGCAAATTGTTAAAGAATATGGTCGGGAAATAAAGAAAAGCCCGGATCCAGATGAATGAATCTGGATACCGGGCAAAGGGGTTATTTAAGGATTTTCTCTATCTTATCAAGTTCTTCCTTTGAAAAAGAAAGATTATCCAATGCTTTAACGCAGTCGTCGATTTGTTCAACACGGCTGGTACCAATAAGTACGGATGTCAGGCGTTCATCTTTCAGTAGCCATGCCAGTGCCATTTGAGCGAGCGTTTGGCCACGCTGCTGGGCAATTTCATTGAGCTGTCGGACTTTTGCAATTTTATCGTCGGTAATGTGTTGTGGGCGCAGAAAGCCATGTTCTTTTGAAGCCCTTGACCCCTCAGGTATTCCCTGCAAGTATTTGTTGGTGAGTAGCCCCTGAGCCAATGGTGAAAAAGCTATCAGACCTACTCCTTTCTTTTCAAGCACATCGAGTAATCCATCCTCTACCCATCGGTCGAGCATTGAATACCGTGCCTGATGGATAAGGCAGGGGGTCCCCAGTTCGTTGAGTATTTTTATGGCTTTTTCGGTTTGATCGGCTGTGTAGTTCGATATGCCTACATACAGAGCCTTTCCCTGACGTACTATATGATCGAGAGCCATCATGGTCTCTTCGAGTGGGGTATCAGGGTCGGGACGATGCGAGTAAAATATATCTACATAGTCGAGTTTCATCCGCCTGAGGCTTTGATCAAGGCTGGCTATCAGATATTTTCTTGAACCCCATTCCCCGTACGGTCCGGGCCACATGTAGTAGCCTGCCTTGGTCGAAATGATCATCTCATCCCGGTAGGGACGGAAATCTTTTTCCATGACCATACCAAATGTCTCTTCGGCCGACCCCGGAGGGGGACCATAGTTGTTGGCCAGATCAAAGTGGGTGATACCCAGATCAAATGCGCGCCTTAACATGGCACGACTGTTCTCAAATACATCGACACCTCCAAAGTTGTGCCATAGCCCCAGCGAAAGCATGGGAAGTCGGATACCGCTTCGTCCACATCGCCGGTATTGCATCAGATTGTAACGATTTTCGTTGGCTAAATAACTCATATCCTAATTTTTTTACAAATATGCTAAAAAAACAAATGCCCCCAAACGGGAGCATTAACTTTTTGTATTTATTTAACCTAACCCTAAAATTTCAGAGAAAGTCCCAACAGGTAGTTTCTTCCAGCCTGAGGATAATAGTACTTTGTTCCCGAACTGCTTACCCTTGCGTGGGCAATGTATTCTTTATCAAAGAGGTTATTAATCTTTAGGGTTAGCTGTATTTCACCCACTTTTTGCCATTTGTAGCTGAGGGTATGGATCCAGTCGAACAGCGAATAGGCGTCGAGTCGTCTGTAGGGACTTTGGGTATTATCAAAGTATTGTTTGCCAACATGCTTGAACATCAGTCCGGTTTCATAGAATTTAACTGGTTTAATACGTGCGGTTGCTCCGGCTATCAGCGAGGGCGAGTAGGCGATGTCGTTGTTGTCGTATTTGATTAAAACGTTATCACGTACTTCGGCATATTCGGTTTTATTGCGGCTTAGGGTGGCATTCCCTTCGAGGGTAAGTATGCGTATGGGTTGAACTTTAGCGACCAGTTCAATTCCGCGGCGGTAGCTCTTCCCTGCATTTTTACGGATAGGGGTACCTACACTGTTGACTTCGCCGGTGAGGATGAGTTGGTCGCGATACTGCATGTCGTAAAAGACGACTTCGGCCGATACTTGATCCGAGATGTAGCGAATGCCTGTTTCGAGGTCATACAGACGTTCGGGTCGTGGTTCTTCACCTTCCTGTGCATCGACAAAATCGCTACGCGTGGGTTCACGGTTGGCTATGGCATACGATGCGTAGGCTTTAACTGCATCGGTAACATTGAACAGAAGTCCTATCTTGGGGTTGAGAAAATGATACTGCTTGTTGATGTCGATGGTGCCATCGGCATACTCCCGATTTTCGCCCCAGGCCTTGTAGGTTATGTAACGATACTGCACATCACCAAAAGCCATAAGTTTGGGAATGATCTGGTAGTTGATTTTCACGTAGCCGTTGAGATCGTTTTTCTGGCCTTCGTTTTCATAGAATTTTTTACCTGGAATATCATCGAGAAAATAACGTGCCCACATCACCTGACCAAAGTGCTTAGCCGGAGCATATCGATTGGCGCCGCCTCCAAAGGTAACCGACAGACGGTCGGCGAAATAATTCAGCCCCCATACTACCCCATAGAAATGATTGTCGAGCCAGAGCCGCTGAATAACATCGGCATAACGAATGGTGTCGGTACCTTTTATCCATAGGGGCAGTCCAAAATAATCGAGTGGCATCCCCCAGCTGGCAGGAACAAAGTCTTGATAATAGCCTCGTCCGTAGGTATAGTGCAGGGCAAGGTTGAAATTCAGATTGTCAGAGGCTGCATGGGCAAAGTGAAGCTGAAGATGATCCTGTTCGTAGTGGTCGATCATTTTATCGAAAAAGTGAGTATTACCGGCGCCGTCGGTGTAGGCTCCTGTCCAGTTGTAGCGGCGGCCATACTGGGGGTCGTAAAGGGTGGCCGAATCAATCCCATACCAGGCTTGATAGGTTTCTTCGCGTCCACCAAAACCGACGAGTTTTACAATGGTGCGGTCGCTGTAGTATCCGGTCTGTGCAAAATACGATTTCAGGTTCGACCAACCGCGATCGATATATCCATCGGATTTGATGCCGGTGACTTTCCCTTCGAGAAACCAATGGGCATTGATAAGTCCTGTGCTGAATGCAAGGGAATTTTTAAGTGTTCCGAACGAACCCACTGCACCGTTATACTCATAATAGGGATTTTGCGATACATTGTTGGTCAGCAGGTTAATGGTAGCGCCAAAGGCACCGGCTCCGTTGGTCGATGTGCCAATTCCACGCTGAATCTGGATGCTTTGTACCGATGTGGCAATATCGGGGACATCGACCCAATATACACCGTGCGATTCGGGGTCGTTCAGAGGAATACCATTGATGGTTACATTGGTCTTAGAGGGTTCTATACCCCTGATACGCATACTGGTATATCCGATTCCGTTACCTGCGTCGGAGGTGGTAACCACCGATGGAGTTTGTGCCAGCAGGAAGGGTACGTCCTGTCCCAGTGCCACACGGGTAATCTCCTTTCTTGGAACGACGGCAAAAGTAGTTGGCGTATTGCTGCGTGCCCGGACCGCCGATACTATTACCTCATCAAAGGCAGTGACACTCTCGGTGAGCGTGTACTGTCGATCAACGTTCCCCTGCACGGATATTTCATCCGTGATGGTATGGTAACCGATAAATCTTACCGAAACGTTGTAGCTGCCTGCAGGCAGGTTGCTGAACGAAAAGCTGCCATTGGCATCGGTTACCGCATAGCGGTTAATTCCGCCAATTTCCACAATGGCTCCGGGAAGTGGTTCCTGTTTTTCGCTAAACACTTTTCCCGAAAAAACGAATTGAGCATAAAAAAATCCACATTTTGCTACAGAAAGTAGCAAAGCAATAATTACTCGCTTCATAATCAAGCAATTTTAAGAGTTAAACAATTAAATACCAAGCGAGCAATGAAGATTACGATAAAGGTAAGCTCATTGCCTCTTAATCCCTTCGCCGGCATTACCCGGATCAGGTTCTAAGGGTATGATCTCAGCCTGTCAAGTTAAGGCACCCCCTTAGAGACACTGCAAAGATAAAAACTTTTGGTAAGTAAAATGAAAAAATGTTTAGGTCGAAAAATTTTTATATTTTTGCGGCAAAATAAAGGGTCTGGTAGCTCAGCTGGATAGAGCAACAGCCTTCTAAGCTGTGGGTCGTGGGTTCGAATCCCGCCCGGATCACCGAAAAAAATAAAAGGCAGGTTTTATGTGACCTGCCTTTTTTGCAAACATAGTAGGAAGAGGCGTTACAACGATTATTCATCGTATTCCTTTATAAAATCCTGATACCAGATTATTTTCCAGTTCCCATTTTCGTCCTCCACCAGTGCCGATAGCGATTCGACCCAGTCGCCTGAATTGAGGTACAAAATATCGCCGAAATGTTCAATTGCTGGCGTGTGAATGTGTCCGCAGATTACCCCGTGGTATCCGCGTGCGCGGGCCAGCGAAGCCAGTTCACTCTGAAAATCACTGATGTACGATACAGCTTGTTTGACTTTTGCTTTAATCTCACGCGAAAGCGAGAAATACGGCAAACCACGTTTGGCACGATAGATATTATACCATTTATTTATTTTTACCAGCAAATTATATCCTACATCTCCCAGCTTCGAGAGCCATTTCAGGTGCGTAGTAATGGAATCAAATACATCGCCATGGATGACCCAATACTTTTTTCCTTGACTTTCGTACACATACTGCCTAACAATTGACAGGTTTCCGATGTAAAGCGGAATGGCATTATCGAGAAAATCGTCGTGATTTCCGCGCACGTACACTACGCGGGTATTTTGTTTTTCCATTTTTTTTAGCACCTGCCGGATAAAACGATTGTGTTTTTTCTTCCATTTGCTGCCCAGTCGTTTCAGGTACCAGCCGTCGAAAATGTCGCCGTTGAGAATGAGCAAGTCGCAGGTGTGCGCTTTTAAAAATTTGGTAGCCTCTTTGGCTTTTGATTCAGGAGTTCCTAAATGAATGTCCGATAGTACAATAGTCTTGTAATGCATAATCTGTTTTTTGCAAAATTGATAAGTTAAGTTAAATAAATTATTGATATTATGCTAAAAAATTGTTTAAAAAAATGATAAATCTGGCTGTACCATGCCAAAGCCAGTTTATCAAAATTTAACATTCGCTGAGTACCCAGCATCAGATTAGAAATATGAACAAAGGGCGCAAAAAACTTTTTTGCGCCCTTAATAGTAGTCCCGTAAAAGACAACCTGATGGGAGTGTAGATCTTAAATCCAACGGATATAGTTAAAATCCTGTCGATGGGGTAATTCGGGATGTTTAGGGAATATCCTTATGCCCATCTCGTAAGCTCCGGCTTTTTTGGGAACCACATCGGTGCGGTAATATGCCAGATTATTATCCGCCTTAACAAGTTTAAATTCCTGAGTAAGAATAATCTTTGGCGGTCTTTCGTTTGCCTGTGGTTCAGCCAATACCAGTTCAATCCCAATATCTTCGGGCGAAAGTTCGTTGAGATCGAGGGTAACTTCGGCAGTGTATGAACTTCCCAGTTCAACGGCTTCTTTGCTTACATCTGGGTGTTTGATTTCAACTACATCGATACTTTCCCAACTGGTACGTATTTTCTTTTTCCAACGGGCCAGTTCCTTGGCCAGCTCATAATCGTTGGCCTGCATGCGAGCACTACGTTGTGCCAATGGTTGATAATACTGACGTATGTAGTCTTCCAACTGGCGACTCATGGTGAAATGAGAGGCAATTTTTTCGATTGAATTTTTAATGTAGTTGATCCATGCCGTAGGTAGCCCTTCTTCGTTGCGGTAGTAAAATAGGGGAGCAATCTCATTTTCGATGATGCTATAAATAGTTTCGGCATCGAGTTGGTCTTGGTAAGCGGGGTTGTCGTAGGTAATTTCCTGGGGTAGTGCCCAACCGGCGCCTTCTTTATATCCCTCAACCCACCAGCCATCCAGTACGCTAAAATGAAGAACTCCATTGAGTACGGCTTTTTCGCCGCTGGTGCCCGAAGCTTCAAGGGGACGGGTAGGGGTGTTCAGCCATACATCTACTCCTTGAATAAGTAGTTTGGCCAATTTCATTTCGTAATTGGGGAGAAAAATAATTTTTCCGAGAAATTCTGGTCTCTTGCTTATTTCAACAATCTTTTTTATGAGATCCTGACCCGCCTTATCATTCGGATGGGCTTTTCCTGCAAAGAGGAACTGGACAGGGATGGTTGGGTTGTTTACAATCCTGGCCAGCCGGTCAAGGTCGGAAAATAAAAGATAGGCTCGTTTATAAGTAGCAAAGCGACGGGCAAAGCCAATGGTAAGAGTGTGTTTGTTGATTCGCTCGGAAATTTCGAAGGCCATCTTTGGGTTTTCTACCCGACGGGCACTGGCATCTTTGAGATAATCTATGATGTACTCAATAAGTCTCTGTCGTAAGTTATTTCGAATCTTCCAGATGACAGCATCGGGTACCGAGTGGATTTTTGACCAGACCTCAAAATGGGTTTGTTGTGTAAAGAATTCTTTCCCAAACGTTTCTTCGTACACCTGTAACCATGGCCGTGCAGTCCATGTAGGCAAATGAACACCGTTAGTGACATATCCCAGATGGAGTTCTTCGGGCGAGTATCCCTTGTAGAGGGCATGGAAAATATCCTTGCTTACCTCGCTATGAAGCTTCGACACAGCGTTGATTTCCTGGGACAGGTTAGCGGCCAGAAAACTCATGGAAAATTTCTCTGCAGGATCGTCGGGGTTGGCTTTTCCCAGTGCCATAAACTGCCGCCATGAAATTTTCAGCCGTTGTGGGTAATGACTCATGTAGGTACGCATCATATCTTCCGAAAAGGCGTCATGACCTGCAGGGACGGGTGTATGGGTAGTAAAGAGCTGCGAAGCTCTTACAATTTCCAGTGCTTCACCGAAGGTCAGATTTTCATTCATGATATATTTGCGAAGCCGTTCAAGTCCAAGAAAAGCAGCATGTCCTTCGTTGCAATGGAAAATATCGCATTTGATCTTCATGGCATCGAGTGCACGTACGCCACCGACCCCAAGTAGAATTTCCTGACGGATACGATTATCCCAGTCACCACCATATAGGTTATGTGTGATACTGCGGTCGACCGGGGAGTTGTCTTCGTAGTCGGTATCCAGCAAATATAAGGGTACACGGCCTACCTGCACCTTCCATATCCGGGCATTGACAGATCGTCCCGGGAGATTGATGTTAATCGTAACCCACTTGTTGTTTTCATCGCGTACGGGTTGGGCACATGTCTTGGAGAAGGTTTGTGATTCGTATTGTGCAATCTGGTCACCATATTCCGAAATTACCTGTTTGAAATACCCATAACGGTACAAAAGTCCTACACCAATAATATTGCAACGCGAATCACTGGCTTCCTTCAGATAATCACCCGCCAGGATTCCCAATCCGCCCGAGTATATTTTAAGAGAATCGTGCAACCCAAATTCCATGGAAAAATATGCAACCGTAGGTCCTTCTTTCATGGGTTGCTGCATGTATTCCTGAAATTTCCCGTAAACAGTTTCAAGCTTTTGCAGAAAGGTGTTATCTTTTTCCAGTGCAAGTAATTGTTCGTATGAGAGATTATCGAGGAAAACTATAGGATTTTCTTCACTGGCAATCCATAGTTTTGGGTCGATACTCTGAAATAATTCGATTGCCTCATAGTTCCAACTCCACCATAGATTTTTTGATAGTTCTTCCAACGCAGAGAGTCGGGGAGGAATATGTTTTTGTACCAACAGTCGTTTCCAGAATGGCTGATTGGCATCACATATTTTTTCAACAGGCGAGAGCACTTCGCTTTTTTCGGATTCAACAAGTATTCCCGATCGTTGGACAGCTTTTTCGATGGCCTTTTGATAAGCTGTATAATAGGCATTTATCAGGTTACTCCAAAGTGCCTTAAGTGAAATCTGATGAGCCTGAATTCTGGCTTTTTCAATTTCCTGCTGACTAAGCGTAGAAAAAATATGTATTTCACGGGCAATAGCTTCGGTGACTTCCTGTTGATTGTTGTCGTTCCTGTATACCACGGTAACGCTGTGCGTAGTATCTTCAGACATTTGTTTAACCCACAGACCAAAGCCTGCTAAGGTTGTAGTAATAGTTGGCACCTTGAAGGCTATACTTTCGAGCGGTGTGTATCCCCAAGGCTCATAATACGAGGGGAATACAGTAAGATCAAATCCGATGAGTAACTGATAATAGCTAAGGTTAAAAATACCATCATCCCCATTGAGATAGGAAGGAACATAGATTACATTAACTTTATTTTTGATATTAACCGCGGGGATTAGGTTTTGCTGCTGCAGTCTTTGCAGTATACTATCTTGTTCGGGAAAATGGAGATTATGGGTTAATACACAGGTTTGGCAGGGGGTAGTGTTAAAATCGAGCGGGCTGGTAAGATCTTTTCGTGGACCATAGTGGCCGGCAGGTACCAGAATAAAAGCATACAGGGTGTGGTTGAATTGAGGATTCTTATTCAGTTGTGCAAGCGAATCTATGAACACATCGATGCCTTTGTTATGAAATTCGTATCTTCCGGATATGGCTACAAATAAATCATTGTCGCTCACAGGTGTTTGATAGATAGCTTGGGCTATTTCCTTTAACTTTTGCCGGGCTTTGGTTCGTTCTTTATCAAAAACCGATTCATCGGGGACAAAAGCATTTTCAAACCCATTGGGGGTGATAACATCGGCTGGTTTCTGCAAAAAGGCAGCACATTCTTGATTGGTAATTTCGCTGACGGTGGTAAAAGCATCGGCTTGCTGGGCTGCTATTTTTTCGAGCGAGTATTTTGCAATAACATTAAATTCCGAAGCTTTGGCGTCGGGATTAAAGTTGGTGAGCTGACTGTACAGAGGTTGTCCGTTACCGGCAATAGCTCTGCCCAATACGGTGGCATGGGTGGTAAACACGGTTCCTACCTGCGGGGTATTCATCTTCAAATACAACAGACCTGCCCCCGTCATCCATTCATGAAAGTGGGCTACTACTTTATCACGAATACTCAGGTTGAACTTCAAAAAACTTTCTATAATCTTACCGGCAGCATAGCCAAAAAGGCAAGGTTCTACATAATCCCACTGCCCGGTAATGGAGTCGAGCCGGAATACTTCCCAGAATTTTGACAGGATTGCATCCTTCTGGCTAAAGAAAGGCGTAAAGTCTACCAGTATTACTATGGGGTTCCCTTTGATTTTCCAATGTCCAACCCTGATTCGTAAACCTTCTTCCCAAGCCTTGTCTTTCCATAGTTTGAACAGCTTTTTATCCTCTTCAAACTCGGGATTATAAGCTCCATCCCGATAAACATCGGGTCCAATGAGAATATAATTGTTTTCAAGTTCGTTGACTAAGGTGTTGGCTTTTGTCGAAATTACCGTGTATATCCCACCGACTTTATTGCATACTTCCCAGCTTACTTCAAACAGATAGTCAGGGGTTTTATAAGTTTCATTCATAATATTACCGATATAATTTTTGTCTACAAAGTTACGACTTTATTTTGGTATCTTTCCTTTTTTTAACCAAAGGAGAATTTTAATAATAATTAGAAGGTTATTTTTTGCTTTTTACTGTTATCTTTTTGGCTGTGGACTTCTTTTTTGATGTTTCTTCCTTGGTTTTCGAAGCACGTGAGCTTGTTCTGGTACGGCTTTGTTTTGTTTTTTCGTTGGATGTATCTTTTGTTTCTACAGTTGATTTACTTTTTACCCGCTTGGTTTTGGGTTTATCTTCCGGTTTTTCTTCCTGAGCGGAAATGATCATCTGATCGGATGATTCGGCGCACTGATTAATACGGATTTCAAAATCGCTGAGAATATTCATGTAGTTGATAAAAGCTTCGTACGGTGAGTTGTATGGATTGAAATAGGAGTACAGGCTACCATGAATAAAAAATTTGGTACTCATGTAGTAAAAATGGTCGCTGCACTGGAGATACTTCCAGTCGAGTTTGAGTTGTGGGTCGTTGCATTGAAGTACTTTATTGCGTAGAGCAAATAGTTTGTTAAAGGCTTCTTGTTGTAATTCGTTACCCAGCCATGCCGATACATCGCGCTCCTCATCGGCCCATGAGATGGGGTATTGTATGGATAGCGGTGCTACAGGCTGAAAACGTTCTATCACTTCGCTGGGCGTTGAAAAACTGAGCTGGTTGGTCTTAAACACTTCTTTGGGAAAAGCTTTCAAAAATTCGAATATGCCGGATTCCTTAGGCTGAATATTTCCAAAAGTATCGTAGTTCATAAAAAGATTCAGGGTATCCTCCTTAGGATCCATAGCTTTTATCCAACCAACAAATTTATCGGCGGTAAGTGGATACTGATCCCATCCCTGGTTAGAAAAACGAAATGCAATATCATCCGACAAACGTGAGTTTTTCAGCAGTAGCTTTAATCGCGGATTAGTAGCACTGGCGTAAACATAATTCGGACTTTTCCATCCAAGTATATGTCGGGCTCCTTCGGTAATTACACCTTTGAAGCCAAGATCAGCCAACCAATCACCAATTTCGTTGTTGTAAATCAATTCAGTATTACGAAATACTGTCGGTTTCTTGCCAAAGAGTTTTTCAATTTTCTCGTCATGCTCTGCTATTTGCTGTAAAAATTCTTCTTTATTGATAAGCGATGCAAGGGTATGCGAATAGGTTTCGCTTAAAAATTCTACGCTGTTGGTAGCTGCCAGTTTTTGAAAACTTTCCAGCACTTCAGGTGCATATAGCTCAAACTGATCGAGGGCAGTGCCTGATATGGAAAAGGCTACTTTAAATCTCGATCCGTATTCCTTAATCAGCTCGAGCAGTATTTTGTTGGCCGGTAGATAGCTTTTTGTGGCTACTTTTCGCATAAAACTTTCGTTGGCATAATCGTCGTAATAGTAGTGCTCGTTGCCTATCTCAAAAAATCTGTATTTCCTAAAACGAAAGGGCTGGTGTACCTGAAAATACATGCATATAGTCTTCATCCTTATAATTTTTTTAAAGAGTTAGAATTAGTTTCTGTATAATAAGCTGTAGTATATGTTTCTTACTTCACTGGCCGATGTTTCCCATTTGAGTTTATCGACCTCCTGCCGGCCATATTTTTTAAACATGGTCGATAGTGCAGGATAATTGAGAATACCATAGATGGCATCGGCCATGGCATCGACATCCCAGAAATCAATTTTAATGGCATGATTCAACACTTCGGCTACCCCCGACTGTTTCGAAATAATTACCGGTACGTTTGACTGGATAGCCTCGAGGGGAGAAATTCCAAAGGGCTCTGATATCGATGGCATAACATATACATCGCTGATGGAGTACATCCGGTATACATCATCACCATTTAAAAAACCGGTAAAGTGGAATCGGTTGGATATGCCGAGTTTGGCAACCCGAAGTATGATTTTATTCATCATATCGCCGCTACCTGCCATTACAAACCGTACATTGTTCATTTTTTTAAGTACTTTATTGGCGGCTTCGACGAAATATTCTGGTCCCTTCTGCATGGTAATGCGTCCGAGGAAAGTAACAATTTTGTCGGGAATGCCACGCCGGATATTGATTTTTTCGGCTTCTTCGAGGGGCTCAACGGCATTGTAGACGGTAATTACTTTTTCGGGGGGGATACCGTACCGACTGATGACAATGTCGCGTGTCCAGTTGCTTACTGTTATGACTTTATCGGCCATTTCCATTCCCTGTTTCTCAATTTCAAACACCCTCGGATTGACGTTTCCGCCACTACGATCGAAATCAGTGGCATGGACATGTACTACCAATGGTTTGCCCGATATTTCCTTGGCAGCTATACCGGCAGGGTAGGTGAGCCAGTCGTGTGCATGGATGACATCAAAGTCGTAATCGCAGGCAATAGCCGAAGCCACTATTGCATAGTTTCGTATCTCCTCAAAAAGATTGGGGCCATATCCACCGGTAAAAGGAATTTTGCCTTCGAAATGTTGGGTGGTAAAGGTTCGCCATGTTCGTCCTGCATATTTACGGGTAATCCGGTAGAACTCATCGGGCTCGGTGTAGGGAACCAGCAATGAGTCGACCTCGACAAGGCTCAACTCTTGCGCAAAACCTTTTAAAGCAATACGTTTTTGGTTTACATATACATCCGAGGCTCCAACGATACGTGCGTTGGTGGTGTCTTCATCACCAAAAGCCCGCGGAACAACAAAGATGACTTCAACATCGGAAAACTTTGATAGACCTTTAGTAAGCCCATAACAGGCTGTTCCAAGACCTCCAGAGATGTGAGGGGGAAATTCCCACCCAAACATGAGTACCTTCATGGTTATATTTTTTAGTTATTTTTTTTGTTCAAAATCGTCGACCAGCTTATGGATGTATAGCAAGGCGGCAACGCTCCATGCTTGTGAAATAGCCCCCCTTGGCTGGTGAGGGGGATCACCGTCAAATATTTCCCCTACGGTTCCTATGCCATACTCGGTAAGGACAGGTTCAAAATTTCTTAAAATTTCTTTGACGAGTGGCAAACCGGCTTTTTTATTGAGTTTTAGATAAGCCGTACAGAAGGGTTGGAGCAACCATGGCCATACAGTACCATTGTGGTAGGCCTGATCGCGGGTAGGTTGATCGCCTTCGTATACGGGTTTGTAATCAGGATGGTTGGGGCTGAGCGTTCGTAGTCCATACGGCGTTAACAATTCTTTTCTGACGGCTTCCACTACTTTTTGCCTTATATCGGCGTTAATTGGACTAAAATCGAGGGCAGCTGCAATGATTTGGTTGGGACGCATTGACCAATCCTTATGTTCAGCGTCAACATAATCGGCTAGGTACCCTTTTTCTTCATCCCAGAATGTTTCAACGAAACTTTGTTCGATGAGGGCCGGCAGGTGTTTGAAGCGGCTGATGAATTTGGTGTCACGTGCCAGCCGCGCAAGTTCCAGACTAAATTGTATGGCATTGTATGCTAAGGCACATATCTCAACATCGTAGCCAATACGTGGAGTTACAGGTTTGCCATATACTACGGCATCCATCCATGTGAGGGCATGGCCATGTTCGCCTGCCCAAACCAGTCCGTTGTCGTGAATTTTAATGTTAAAAGGACCTCCGTTGAGATAGGTTTCAAGTACATTTTTCATCGGGCGCGAATACCTTTCCCAGACTTCCAGCGCCGAGCAGCCATATTTTACGTATTCCTGTAAAGCCCAGAAAAACCACAGCGGTGCATCGACCGAGTTGAATGCCGCCTGGTGCCCATCGCCCATGTTGGGAAAAAGTCCATCTTTCATCTTGTCTACCATCGTATCGATGACTGACTTGAATGTTTTTACATCGTCGATGGCCAGTGTCAAACCCGGTAGGGCAATGAAAGTATCTCTCCCCCAAGTTCCAAACCATGGAAAACCTGCTATGATTTCGGTCTTCTTTTCTTTTTTTACAACAAACTGCTGGGCAGCATTGATCAGGCAATTTTTATAGGAATCGCGCGGATTACGCTGCTTATATTCGCTGGCAAATTTTTTGGCTATTCCTGCCGGTGCTACCTCTTTGAGACTGACTGAAATGTAAATGCTTTCGCCTTTTTCGATGGGTAGTTCAAAATAGCCCGGTACAAATAAATCCTCACTATATTCGTAACCTCTTGCCTGCTCCTCTGGATATTCAATTTGATAATACCAATCGGGAGCGTGAATGTATTCTACTTTTTTGGAAAACTGAATATGTAATGCAGGATAACCACTGTACATCCGTGTTTTGATTCCATTGGGTATGTATTCTACCCTTGTGTTGACGTACATATTGGCCTTGCTGAGCGTATGTATGTTGCGAAAGGCCAGGAAAGGCTTAAATCGAAAAAGAGTAGGAGAGTGACAGTCTTCAAGGGTGTATTTTATAATCAGTTGTTCCTCATTGAAGACCAGAAGGGATTCTTTGGCAATGACTACGCCCCCGACACGGTAACGTTGTTGTACAACTTTGCCAACTTCGAAATCCCGGATGTATTTGTGACCAGCAGGATGAAAAACATTGCCCGGGTACTTGTGAATCCCTAAATTAAATTCCGTATTGTGTTGTATTACACTTAAATCAAGGGAGGAAAGCATTACGTGCCTTTCTCCATCTATTTCTTCAATGGGGCATACCAGCAAACCATGATATTTCCGCGTGTTGCATTCAATAATGGTACTGCTTGAGTACGAACCAGCACGGTTCGTCCGCAATATTTCCCTTTTCAATGAGTATTCCAGATTGACCAGTTGATTCTTATCAAATTTAAGATAGCTCATATTGGATAATGTTTTTTGTTATTTAGCTATTACTACAAATTTGGTACTTTTTTTCATTATTTCCCAATTTTTAAAGTTACAACATTGTTAAGGAATTAACAAATTATTAAGCTGATTTTTGACATTCAGAATTTTAACGGGTTGACCCCGCAATTGTGCTTAATGTAATTTTTTATGGGGTTCGTCAAACGGATAAATTCGTTCGTCAAAGATTTTAGTTCGTTTATCAATTTTTTTCGGACAGGTAAATGATATACATGGGGAGCAGATACGGCTATCCGGTGTTACCAAAAAACACTGCTCCACTGTTGGAAGGCCTTTTGTGTGGGAAAAAATTAAGTCAACTGAAATATTTCTCGTACCTTTGCAAAAAATAGCGGATTTATGATCAGGATTGGAAGCAGGGTTAAATTTTTGAATGATCCCGGAGGTGGTACGGTAGTTCGTATTGTGGGAAATGAGGCGTATGTTCAGGATGAGGATGGGTTTGAGATCCCTACCCTTTTGTCGAACCTGATTCCCGATACGGGAGGCGATGTTTATGAAGGTCGTGTACCGGATACCGAAGATGATGATAGTGTCGAAGAAGAACTTTCGGTGGTTGAATCCAAACCGGTAAACCAAAGTGTAGAAGAGGAATTGCCTCCTGTACAGGTGGCTGAATATGCTGAAAAATTTAAGGTATATCTGGCTTTTGTTTTGGAAACAGATTCTGCAAAATCCGACGAACGCCTGGTGGGGGTCTATTTGATCAATGAGGGAGATTATTTTATTTACTATGCCTTGGGCTTGGATGTTTTACAGAAAAGGAAAAATATGGGTCATGGCCAGCTTGAACCTCAGTTAATGGCTAAGATAGGCGTTTATTCGGTTCAGTTGCTTCATGAGTATTCGGCCATGAGTGTGAATATTCTGCCATATAATGTAAAATCGTATGCAGCTTGTCCGGTATTACAACTTTCAATCGACTGGTCGGAGCTGAATTTAATGGCAGCTTCTTCGTTTCAGCCTAATGAATATTTTGATGATCCGGCAATCATTCTCGATCTAAAGGAATTTGAAGAAAATATCCGGAAAAAGGAAGTATTGTTGCGGAAGTCCCCGCCTGTTCCTAAAGAACATCTGGCCGCTCCAAAGCCTGCCAAAGAGGTTGAAGAAGTTGACCTGCACATTGATAAAATAGTTTCGCCCGAACAGCTTACCCAGTTGTCTTCGGCTCAGATTCTTGAAATTCAGATCGATCGTTTTACTTTTGCCCTGGAAAGTGCCCTAAAAGCCCGTACCAAAAGGATTGTATTTATCCACGGTGTGGGTAATGGTAAGTTGCGATACGAGATTCAAAAAATACTCCGTCGTAAGTATCCGCAGCTTGACTTTCAGGATGCTTCTTTTGCGGAATATGGTTATGGGGCTACCATGGTAATTTTGAGAAAATGATTTGTTATGACGATTATTCTTGTTTTGCTTACCTCAGTAGTATCAGTTTTGTGTTTTTACAATCCTGCCCTTTTTGAGCGGCTCAGTCTGAGTCCTCCGAAGGTAGTGCATCGTCGTGAATACTGGCGAATTATTACCCATGCCTTTGTTCATGCTAATTGGCTGCATTTGATCATAAACATGATTGTACTATTTTCGTTTGGACAGGGGATTGAGTATTACTTTCGACATCTGTATGTTTTGGGGTTAATTCGTTTTCATCCCAACTGGTATTATCTGGCAATGTATTTCAGTGCTATAGTTGTAGCCTCACTTACGACCCTGCAACGTTACCGAGATAGTTACGGGTACCAGGCGGTAGGAGCATCGGGAGCCGTATCGGCAGTATTGTTTGCCTGTATATTTTTTGATCCGTGGCAAAAACTATTGTTCTGGGCTGTTATTCCCATTCCGGGAATTATTTTTGGTGTACTGTATTTGTGGTATTCCCATTACATGAGCCGCCATGCTGCCGACCAGGTAAATCATGATGCTCATTTCTGGGGCGCACTTTATGGAATGAGTTTTCCGGTAATTTTACATCCACCTTTATTGTATCTTTTCTTCCAGCAGCTTGTTTCTGTTATTTAAAAAATATGAGTAAGGCAGTTTTTTTTGATCGTGATGGAGTCATCAACAGCGATGAGGGTTTGTATTATGTTTACCGGAAGGAAGATTTTGTCATCAATCCGGGAGTACTTGAGGCTATTGCCCTGCTGACCCAACATGGGTACGAGGTATTTATTGTATCCAATCAGGGAGGGATAGGTAAGGGGTTATACACCAAATCCGATACCGACCTGCTGCATGATTTCCTTATTCAGCAGATAGTTCAGGCGGGGGGACGAATCACCGACATCTACTATTGCCCCCATCATCCCGATTCTGGATTATGCCTGTGTCGTAAACCTTCGGGTTTGATGATAGAGAAGGCTATCGCAAGGTTTCATCTCGATAAGTCGCAGTGTTATATGATTGGCGATAGCCAGCGTGATATAGAAGCTGCTGGAAATGCAGGTATTAAAGGAATATTGGTACCAAAGAATTCCAATATTCTACCCGTTTGTCGTAACCTAATTGAGGGAAAAGTTGGATAAACAGGCCTTATATATTAATTTTAACGGAGAACTTGAGTTGCTGGGTGACGATAAGCTTTCTGTTGCCCGGCGGGCCATGCACTATGGGGATGGATTGTTTGAGTCGATGCATGCCTTTGGTACTCAGGTACAGCTTTTCGATTTGCATCACAAGCGACTCATGGCCGGCATGAAAGCCTTGAGGTATATTATCGATGATAAATTTAAAAAACAACAACTGGCCTTTGAAATAGAACGGTTGCTCAAAAGAAACCGACAATTTGGTGGTGCCCGGGTGCGTCTTACAGTTTTTCGTAATGCTCCGGGATTATATACGCCTGCTTCAAACGATGCTGCCTATATGATAGAAACATCGACCCTGCCCAACAAGTTTTTTAAATTAAACGACAAAGGTCTTAGCATAGGCGTCTTTACTGATTTACGTAAGCCGATAAATTATTTATCACCTTTTAAGACCTGCAATGCCCTTTTAAATGTAATGGCAGGAATATTTGCTGCTGAAAATCAGTGGGACGATTGTTTGATTATCAATGAGAATAATTTGATTGTCGAAGGATATCATTCCAATGTTTTTTTGTACCGTGAGGGCAAGCTCTATACCCCTGGGGTTGAGTCAGGATGTGTAATGGGGGTAATGCGTGAAATGTTGATTCGCCTTGCCCATCAGCAGGGAATCAATACAGTTGAGCTTCCCGGTTTGACCGAAGAGGAATTGTTATCGGCCGAAGAAATATTTTTAACCAATGCAGTAGAGGGGATCCGTTGGGTGTTGGCCTACAAAAACCGTCGTTATTTCAACAGGGTATCCGTTATGCTTAATGATCAATTGAATACTACCCTGTTTGCAAAACATATTAATAATATTTAGTTCATGCTGGGATCTTCAGGGCAGTTGATCCACATTTTATATCGGTTACCCATTTTGTTGAGTGTTTCGACCCAAAGATTGTTTTTATTGCGGTGCATGATGGTTTGGGTATCGAGTTCACCTACCAGCCATGAATTTTGAATCAGTTCCTGACGAAGCTGATCGGGCATCCAACCGCTGTATCCCAGAAAAAAGATTACCTGATGGTGATTTACCAGTTTGTTTCGAATTAGATCTTTGAGCACGTCAAAATCACCTCCCCACCACAGGTCTTCTTTAACGGGAATACTGTTTGGTATTTTCTGTCCCAGAGTGTGAATGTAATGTACAGTATTGGTGTTAACAGGCCCGCCAATGGATAGGTATCCATCAAAACGGGGCATATCGGTTATCACCTCATCAATATTCATATTCACCGGCTTATTGAGCACAAAACCTACGCTACCCTCAGGACCATGTTCGGTAAGCAGTACAATGGATCGTTTAAAGTAAATATCGTTCAGAAATGGTTCTGCTATCAGAATTTGTCCTTTCCGCGGCGTCAGATTGTTGGTCTCAATTTTAAAAAAATCTATCTCTGAGTTCATCATAGCTTTTACGCATTTCTTTTCTCCTCAAATATAGGAAAGCTTTTTGTTTTCATTCTCCTTTGCCGATCCGTTCGTCACTGGTTTTATGCTTTTTGTCAAACAAATGGGTTCGTTTATCAAATTTTTTATGCTGTTTATAAAAAATATTGCCTATCCTAAAATTACATAAAAATTTGATAATCTACTATTTGTTGTTGCATACATTGTGCCAGATTTTGTATGCTGAATGCATAGGAAAAACCCTTGGATGTATTGAATAGCAATTGATCAAATCCCGAGTGACTGAATGCATGTAGCCACTGGTTTGCAAAGGAGGTTAAAATAAAGGCAATGTCTATTTGTTGTTGTAGGCCGACATGGTGCGTTCCAACCCCGAAAGTACAAAGCTATTAATGACTTCTCCGGCAGTTTCGAGGCGGGGTTGAATAAGTTTCCATTCTTCGTCGGACCATTTACCCAAAACGTAATTGACCTGGGTACCCTTGGGAAAATTGTCACCAATACCAAAGCGCAAACGGGCATAATTACTATGTCCCAGCGTCTGGTTGATGTGTGCCAGACCATTGTGGCCTCCGTCACTTCCTTTGGGGCGGATGCGTATTGTGCCCAGCGGTAATGCTATGTCGTCGACAATGACAAGCAGATTTTCGATAGGAATATTTTCTTTCTGAAGCCAATAATTTACTGCCTTACCGCTAAGATTCATGTAGGTGGTTGGCTTGATGAGAAAAATGGCACGTCCTTTCAGCGAGCAATTGGCCACAAATGCATATCGTTTATCCTCAAAAGTAATATTGGATGCCCGGGCATAGGCATCCAATATATCAAATCCTATATTGTGACGGGTATGGGCATATTCTTCACCGATATTACCCAACCCCACAATCAGATACTTCATGTTGAATATTAGAGATTTACGCCTGTTGAGATATTCTTAGCGAAATCAGTTTATTTTCCACCTTCAGCTGCTGCCCCTTCTTTCACTAAACGCGAAGTGAGAACACTCACTACCAGTTCGTTGGGCTTGTTAATGATGGTGAGGTTGTCAAAGTTCAATTTATTTACTCGGATATGCTGACCTACATCCAGATCATCAGTATTAACTTCCAGTACATCGGGCAAATGTTTGGGTAGAGCCTTAACTTTCAAATACCGTTTGGCAATTTTCAGCTTTCCCCCTTTTTTTACCCCAACCGAATTACCGGTAATCTTCACGGGTATATCGATAACTACCGGTTTGTCTTCAAAAATCTGAAGAAAGTCGATATGCAGAATTCGATCGGTAACCGGATGGAACTGTATTTCGCGCATCACGGCCTGATACTTTTTTCCCTCGATATCGAGATTAACGATATATACATGCGGGGTATATACCAGATCTCTCAGAGCAAGTACACTGGTGTAAAAATGGACATTTTCGCCCCCACCGTACAATACGCATGGTACCAGTTCTTTTTTCCGCAATTCATCGGACGCCTTTTTTCCCAGGTCAGTCCGGAGGTTTCCCTTAAGTTCAAAAGTTTTCATTCTTTTTCCATTTAAATTGTGCTACTCAGAATTAACTATTTTTATGGTTAATTCCCCATTACACGAATGCTTACGCTATCCATAAAAGGGGATGCAAATATACAAACAGTTTTCAGAAGATAAAATTACCGCTTATAGATTGATAGTTATATACTTTATTAATGGTGTCGGCAAACAGGTCGGCAATGGTTAGGACTTTAATTTTGGGCGACTGTTGCTTCAGTGGAATGGTATCGGTAACAATAACTTCTGTGATTTTTGAATTTTCAATTCGTTCGTAAGCCGGACCCGACAAAACTGGATGGGTAGCCACAACCCTAACACTGCGGGCGCCTTCCTCCATCATCATGTTGGCAGCAATGGTAATGGTTCCGGCGGTATCAATCATATCGTCTACGATAACGATATTTTTGTCCCTGACATCTCCTATAACTTTAAATTCGGCAATGCTGTTGGCTTTTTTACGCAGCTTATAGCAAATAACCATTTCGGTTTTCAGAAAACGCGAATAGGCATTGGCGCGCTTGCTTCCACCCATATCAGGGGCGGCAATTACCAGGTCCTCGAGTTGAAGAGAATTTATGTAGGGGACAAAAATTGACGATGCATAAAGATGATCGACCGGTACATCGAAGAAACCCTGCAGTTGGTCGGCATGTAGGTCCATGGTCATGACCCTGTCTACGCCAGCGGCAGTAAGAAGATTAGCAACCAACTTGGCTCCGATCGACGAACGCGGACGATCCTTCCTGTCCTGTCGGGCAAAACCAAAATACGGAATTACTGCAACTACCGTCTTGGCCGATGCTCGCTTGGCCGCATCTATCATTAGCAATAACTCAAGCAAATTTTCGGCAGGTGGAAAGGTGGACTGAACAATAAATACCGAACATCCTCGAACCGACTCCAGATAGGAGGGCTGAAATTCTCCGTCGCTGAATCGTAGCAACTGTGTACTCCCAAGTTGCGTACCAAAACTGTTGGCGATCTTTTCTGCTAAATAAACCGAAGCAGTACCTGAAAAAATCTTAATGGGTGAATTTTGTTCCATCAATGAAATGTGCTCTTTGTTTTTGGCACGCAAATTTATAAATTATTAATAAAACTTTACCCTTCCCTTACGAATTATTCCCATAATTTCTTTCACCAAAAATTAAACTGCCTACCCGAATCATGTTCGAACCTTCCTCTATGGCAATCTGATAATCGTTCGACATGCCCATCGACAGTGTGTTAAAATATTCATTATCAGAAAAATAATTTGCCTTAATAGTCTTGAATAATTCAGCCAGTGTTTTGAATTCTCTTCTAATTTGTTCGGTATTATCGGTATATGTGGCCATACCCATTAATCCGGAAAATACAATGTGCTGATATGTTTTCCACTGGCCGCCCGATAAAAATTCGAGCAGTTCCTCCGGCGAAAAGCCAAATTTGGTCTCTTCCGTTGCAATATGTACCTGCAAGAGGCAAGGAATAGCTCGTTTGTTTTTGATGGCTTCCTTTTCGATAACATCGAGTAGCTTAACCGAATCAACCGAATGGATTAGGGATATAAATGGCGCTATATATTTGACTTTATTGCTTTGTAAATGACCAATCATGTGCCATTCAATATCTTTGGGCAAAGCCTGATGTTTTGATACCAGTTCTTGAACCTTGTTCTCACCAAAAAGACGATGCCCGCCCTGGTATATTTCCATAATCTTTTCCGGCGAATGCGTTTTGGATACTGCCACCAAACGCACATGATCGGGGAGGGACTGAATTAGTTTCCTGTAATTTTCAACTGACATATGGCCTGACTTTTGCAACAAAATTACGCAATTCTTGTTATTATGACAGCAATAATTGTTGATCCAGCGATGGTAGAATATTCTGAAGTTTTTCAGAATTCATTTTTTTAAATATTTTTGTTGGCAACAAGGCAAAAATGACTTCTAACCAAATATTTTGAGATATGAAAAACTTAGGACTTTTACTTATTGCTGGATTAATGATTATTTCATGTAATCAGA
>Ga0078972_1001837_pt1 | contig 75667 bp, 63 predicted proteins | sample YelNatPaOPGAMG01_FD_67568 | JGI IMG/M metagenome (GOLD analysis project Ga0078972, IMG submission 67568) | Hot spring thermophilic microbial communities from Obsidian Pool, Yellowstone National Park, USA - OP-RAMG-01 (SPADES assembly) (version 2) | ecosystem: Environmental > Aquatic > Thermal... | reverse complement strand
GCTGTTACAAACCATGCAAGGTAGTTTAAAAGGGGTACCCTTCCGCCTTCCCAGGTCCACATATCCAGTTTACCTGCACTCACTTCCAGAAAGAGGTCATAGAAGAGCATTATCAGGGAAGCAATAAAAATTTTAATGACCGGCGGAATATTGAGTTTTTCTGCCACGGATGCGGAGGCAAAGACCAGAAGAGCCCAGTTGATGCCTATAAGCAGGGGAGTTTCAAACACCTTAAGTCCGAATGTATGACCGTATGAATACCGCCCGAAAACGACTCCGGTGTTAACGCCGGCCACTTCAATTGCATAACCGGCAATGGCAATCAGAACAACCATGAGCCATGTCTTAATGTCTGTTTTATACCCGGGATAAGCCAGGAGGAAGGCAAAACTAAGCAGAATGGCAAACGGGAAAAGAATAAGGAAAAAAGGCCTGGATAATGGGTTTATAGTACCCACGGTACCGACAATATAGAAAATTACCAGGAAAGGAGCGGCATTCCGTCCGGCCAGGTCGTAAAAACGGTGTAATATGCCAGTCAGTAAAGAATCGCTTTTCACTCGTTCGCGGGCGGTTTATTTATAAGCAGGTGTGAATTTACCTCTTCAAAAACCTTACGAAACCACACCGTATAGGCAGAAGGATTCTTTTCAATATCCTTTTTCAGTCCTTCAAAGTCAATTGCCTTCCATTCGACAACCTCGTCTCTGTTTATCACCGGTATTGCGTCAGTAACCCCGGTAAAAACATGATCAAATTCATATTCGGTGAGCCCGTTGCCAACATCCTCCCTGTAAATAAATGAGAATACTTCAGTCACTTCACAGTCGAGACCCATTTCCTCCCTGAGGCGCCTTCGGGCCGAATCGTAAGCACTCTCCCCGGGGGCAGGATGCGTACAGCATGTGTTGGTCCAGAGACCCTGTGAATGGTATTTGTCCATTGCGCGCTTCTGAAGAATCCATTCCCCTGAGGAATTAACAAGGAATACCGATACTGCCCTGTGGAGCCTCGCCTCAGTATGCGCCTGAAGCTTCTCCATTACTCCAGTCATATTATCATTTTCATCAACAAGTATTACCCTGGAGATATCCGTCATCATTTGAAATTTTATTATAAAATATTGAACATATTCTTAATGTAAGCTTTCAGCATAAGCAAAAACTTCATATAACCCGGCACTCTTATTCTTCTGTTCATCAGCTCTCCGGCCGGTGTGGCAGAGATTTTTTTCAGAAGTTTAAGGTAGTAGAGGTACGCGATCAGAACCCCGAGCCTGGCCTTATGCGGCAGGGCTTTTATTCCGGGGTAAGATGCATTGAAATCATCCTGAATATCCTTAATGATTTTGCTTTTTATCTCTTCATTGAACTCACCTGCGGCAGTTTCAGGAAAATATCTGCGGCCAAGGTTATGTGTATCGGCTTTTAAATCGCGCAGAAAATTTACCTTCTGGAAGGCCGAACCAAGCTTCCTGGCAGGTTCCTCAAGCAGTGCATACCTCTGCTCATCCCCTTCAAGAAAAATCATCAGGCACATAAGCCCGACAACCTCAGCCGAGCCGTAAATGTACTCTCCCATAGCATCCCTGGTAGTGTAATCTTTCTGATAAAGGTCATATTTCATGCTTCTCAGGAAGGCCTGAACAAGTTTGTCGGGAATGTTATACTTCCTTACGGTTTTCTGAAACGAATGAAGAACCGGATTGAGGCTGATGCCAGAATCAAGAGCATCATAATAGCCGGCCTCGAATTTTTCAAGCAGTTTCTGTTTATCATAATTATGGAAGGAGTCAACAATTTCATCGGCAAACCTTACAAAGCCGTAAACCGAATAAACAGCCTCCCTTATATCTTTTCCAAGAAAACTTACCGCCACCGAGAAAGAGGTGCTGTAGGCCCTGGTAATGAGGGTACTTATCCTGAAAGAGAGGTTGTCGTAAAATTTTTCCACAGAAAGAATATCTTAATTTTTAGATCAGTTTTGCCAAATTAACAAAAAGATCAGGATTTTGTTTAGTTTTCTCCTGAAAAAAAATCCGGCATCATTATGATACCGGATTTAAAAACGGAAATGGAAAATAATAGTGTATCCTGCCTGGTTTTGCCACCGCATTCGGCAAGGCGGTCATCCTCAATATAAATAAGCCATCCGATGGCCATAAAAAAGGTTGATTTTTTTCGTTTTATCCATTTTACCTGAATTTTAATTTATTTCCTGTTTTTCCTGATCATATTAACCGATTCAACCAGTTCTTCCCACGAATTGTCGAGTTCTTTCAGATATTCCCGGCCTTCGGAGGTAAGTTCATAATATTTACGGGGAGGTCCCTGCTGCGACTCCTCCCATCTGTAACCAAGCAAACCGGCATTTTTAAGCCGGGTGAGAAGCGGATAAAGAGTGCCTTCAACCACTATAACCTTCACTTCCTTAAGCTCCTTTATAATGTCGCTTGCATAGCATGAATTTTCCGAAAGAACCAGCAGAATGCAGTATTCAAGAATCCCCTTGCGCATCTGTGCTTTTGTGTTTTCACTGTCCATATCCTGTTGTTTATTAATAATTAATGTAATAGATACCCCCGCTAAAGGTTCATTTTCTCCCTTACCCGGGTAAACTCCCTTTTTACGGCTTCCTTGATATTCTCAATGTCCACCGGCTCTCCTCTCATCTCCAGCTTCTGGGCCGTCGTGCGGGCTTCAGGCAGCACTATCCATAAAATCAGGTAGGTAAGCAGCCCCAGGCCTCCTGCGAAAATGAGCGCCACGAAAATCAACCTTATAATCCAGGGCTCAATTCTCCAGTAAGCCCCCATTCCCGCGCAGACACCTCCAAGAATACGTTTGTCGGGGTCGCGGTACATCCGGTGATTGCCGTAAGAAGAAAAGCGGCCATGCTCCCTGCTTTCCTCTTTGCCCGAGAAATCTTCAGGCGTCCCCAGAACAGCAATAACATCCTTTACATCCTCAATGGTTATTACCTGCCTGTAACCCGAAAGCTTCGACCTGAAAAGCTCAGCAAGACGGGCTTCAATATCCGCAAGAATCTCCTGCGCACCCTCCTCCTGCGAAAAATAACTCTCAAGGTTTTTCAGATACCTGCGAAGCTCATCATATGCATCCTCATCAATGTTGAATGAAGAGCCCCCAAGATTAATGTTTACCGTGATTTTCATTTTAATTTACCTTTACTTTATAATACATACAACATTTCATTGCAAAGATATATAATTATTTTACTATTATGCAATACATAGTAGTAATTTTTTTAAATTATTTTTTATCTGACTGTATATCTGAACTTTAAATCAAAGGTTTAAACCGGAATATTTTTTACAGGTGTGGTTATCCCTTTAATTTCTTATTTTTATCTCCGGAAAAAACAGGGGAAATATGAAGAAATACAAATGGGGTATACTTGCCCCCGGGAAGATGTCGGCAAAGTTTACAAATGGCCTTAAGATTCTGGAGAATGCCGAGCTTTACGCGGTAGGGTCGAGAGACATTGAAAGGGCAAAAAAGTTTGCACACGACCACGGGTTTAAGAAATATTACGGCAGTTATGAAGAGCTTGCCGGGGATCCTGATGTTGAAATCATTTACATAGCTTCGCCGCACTCTTTCCATCATGCCCATACACTGTTATGCCTGCGTAACGGGAAAAATGTAATCTGTGAAAAAGCATTTGCTCTTAATTCCCGGCAGGTTGATGAGATGATTTCCGAAGCACGCAGGCAGAACCTGTTTCTGATGGAAGCCCTCTGGCCGCCGTTTCAGCCTTTCTATAAAAAAGCCCATGAAATAATCGGTTCAGGCATTTTAGGCGATATCATTCACCTGCACGGGTGGTTTTCCTTTCAACCCCCTTACGATCCGGCCGACAGGAAATATAACCCTGAACTCGGAGGTGGTTCCCTGCTCGATATCGGAATTTATCCCGTCATAGATGCCCTGACTTTCCTCGGAGTTCCTGATGAAATTAAAACGGAGGCGTTGTTTTCGCCCACCGGCTCGGAAGAGTCAATCACTGTTCTGTTTCGCTACGGCAGAGGCAAGATGGCTGACCTCTACAGTTCTTTCAGAACAAATGAAGGAATAGGGTGCAAACTCCTCTGCGAAAAAGGGAATATGATTGTTTCGCGCGGCAGGGACATGAACCAGAGGGTTATTCTTGAGCTTCACGGCAGCAACCCCGAAGAGTTTGTCTTCAGACCCGATGCTATGGGTTATCACTCCGAAGCTGCTGAAGTTATGAACTGTCTGGATAAGGGATTAAAAGAGAGTCAGGTTGTTCCGCTTTCGTTCAGCCGCGATTTAATCAGAACCCTCGACCGTATAAGAAATGATGCCGGAATAACATTTCCCGGCGAATAATTATTGAATATCTGTTAACTGGGTGACGGCCAGCGTCGGAAAGATGTCGGAAGAATCAGATTTTTACAGGAAGAAATTTTTACTCAGCATAATTATCCCGGCACTGCTGGTGTTTCTGATGTGGTTTGTCAGAATCGCCGAAACGCTTTTTGAAGCCGATTTTTCCTTCCTTGGGATTTACCCGCAAACCATCAGGGGGATTCCGGGAATTTTATTTTCACCATTTATTCATGCCGATTTCAGACATCTTTACAGCAATTCTATCCCGCTTCTTTTTCTGGGTACAGCACTTTTCTATTTTTATTCCGGGCCGGCCCTGAAGATTTTTACCATTAATTATCTGCTTACCGGTTTTCTTGTCTGGCTTACGGGAAGGGAGGCATGGCATATAGGGGCAAGCGGTCTTGTTTACGGCCTTACAGCATTTCTTTTTTTCAGCGGAATCATCAGACGCTATTACAGGCTGGCCGCATTGTCGCTGCTTATTGTCTTCCTGTATGGTTCGATGGTGTGGGGTATGTTCCCGGGTTTTTATAAAGATGTATCGTGGGAATCGCACATGATGGGCTTTGTGTCAGGGATAATTCTTGCCATCCTCTACCGCAGGGAAGGGCCTCAGGCACCGGTTTATGAATGGCTTGAGGAAGATAACGATGAGGAGGAGACAATATAAGTTTTTCCTGTACCTTTATTTTTAAACCGCAACAGCAAAGGGATTCTTTACTCTTTACTGCCTTGCCCATCAATGTTTATGTAACATCTGCACTATTATCCGTACCGTTACAGGAAGATTTAAGCCAAAATCCTTATATTAGGCAGCAAATTATAAACAGATATGAAAACTTCATTAAGATCGGTTGCAGCTTCTGCTTTTTTGTTTAACTTTTTCATTGTCACATGCCTATCACAGCCAGCCCCTTCACGCTATAAAATATGGTTTACAAAGCCTGCTGAAAACTGGAACGAAGGCCTCCCAATTGGCAACGGACAACTCGGAGCGATGGTTTTCGGAGGAACAACAACAGAACGGCTTCAGCTTAACGAGGAATCGGTATGGACAGGACAGCCACGATGGGATGCCAATCCTGATGCAATCAAAACTCTCCCGGTCGTAAGGAAACTGCTGTTTGAAGGCAAATACAGAGAGGCTGAAGAGCTTGCCCAAAAAGGAATTATGGGTAAAATACGACGCGATGCCCTTTCAAGCTACCAGACCCTTGGCGACATGATACTTTCCTTTCCTCAACTGAAAAATATTTCAAACTACCGCAGGGAGCTCGATATAGAAGAGGCCGTGGCACGCGTACAATTTACTGCCAACGGAATAAACTGGGTAAGGGAGATATTCTCGAGTGCTCCGGCCCGGGCGCTCGTAATGAGAATAACGGCTGACAAGCCCGGCTCCGTATCCTTTTCCGTTAAACTGTCTCGCCCCGGGAACAAGGCTGCAATTATTGCGGCAGGAAACAGAATCTCAATGAGCGAGCATGTTGGCGACGGAGTCGGAGTAAAAATGTTTTCCATTTTAAAAGTCAGTAATGAAGGAGGTTCTGTATCAGCATCCGGCGACAGCATAATAGCAGAAAAAACAGATGCCGTTACTCTTTTCCTTACCGCAGCAACCGATTATTCCGTGGAGGATCCCCGGGAACTCTCCCTTCAAAGAATGGACAAAGCATCTGCTATTCCGTACGATGCCCTGAAAAGTGAACATATTGCCGATTATCAGTCGTATTTTAAACGGGTGGAAATTGAACTTGGGCAAAGTGCCGGAAGTTATTTTACAACTGATGCAAGGCTAACCGCCATGCAAAACGGCTATACCGACACCGATCTGGTGGAATTATATTACCAGTTTGGACGTTATTTGCTTATAAGCAGTTCAAGGCCGGGCGGTCTTCCTGCTAATCTTCAGGGTATCTGGGCCGACGGACTGCGGCCGCCCTGGGGCGCCGACTACCATATTAACATAAACATACAAATGAATTATTGGCCTGCTGAAATAACAAATCTCAGCGAACTGCACGAGCCTTTTATTGATTTTATTGATGCAATGAGGCCAAACGCAAGACGTACGGCAAAGGAAATTTATGGCATGAAAGGCATTGTTGCACACTACACCACTGATGTATGGCATTATACTGAACCTATGGGCGCAATCAAATACGGTATGTGGCCTATGGGTATTGCATGGGCCTGCCGTAATATCTGGGAGCATTATGAATTCACCGGTGATGTTGAATACCTTAGAGGAAAAGCATATCCCATAATGAAAGAAGCCGCGGAATTTTGTCTCGACTGGCTTGTGAAAGATCCTAAAACCGGCTATCTTGTTTCCGGCCCCTCCATTTCACCGGAAAACAGTTTTAAAATACCCGGCGGCGGTAATGCAAGTATGGTAATGGGACCAACGATGGATCAGATGATTATCAGGGACCTGCTGCAGAATACAATAAAAGCAAGCATTATCCTTGATGCCGATAAGTATTTCAGAAGAAAAATGGAACAGGCTCTTGCAAAACTTGCTCCTGTCAAAATCGGCTCCGATGGCCGCATCATGGAATGGCCTGAGGAGTTCCAGGAACCTGAACCCGGGCATCGTCACTTCTCTCATCTTTACGGCCTTCACCCCGGCGATCAGATCACCTGGCAGAAGACTCCTGAACTGATGCAGGCCGCAGGAAAAACAATTGAATACAGGCTTGCCCACGGAGGCGGACATACGGGCTGGAGCCGCGCCTGGATAATAAACTTTTATGCAAGACTTAAAGATGGAGAAAAAGCTTACCAGAATGTTATTGCACTATTGACAAAATCAACATTAATCAACCTGTTTGATAACCACCCCCCTTTCCAGATTGACGGTAATTTTGGAGGCACCGCAGGAATTACCGAAATGCTCCTTCAGAGCCATGCCGGCGAGATTGAACTTCTGCCCGCCCTCCCTTCGGCCTGGAAAACGGGTTACGTTCACGGACTGATGGCACGGGGCGGTTTTATGGTTGATATCGACTGGGAAAACGGCAAGCTGAAGAAGGCTGAGATTGTTTCGAAACTCGGTAACCCGCTAAAGGTTTCCTTTAACGGCAAAAGGGCGGAAATCAATAAAACTGAAGCAGGGAAAACTTATTTAATAACCGAAACACAGGCCGAACTTACTATAAAACAACAAAATCTTTAATAACAGACCATAAGGAATGATCCACGAACGGTTCAGATTTAAGAGTAAAGACGACCTCCTTGAAAAAGCTAAGCAGCTCGGATTTTCACTGCCATTCAGTGAGGATATCAGCCCTCTTTTCGAGCCTGTTTTTATAAATGATATAAAAATATCCAACCGGTTTGTCGTTCAGCCGATGGAAGGATACGATTCAGGGGATGATGGTTCTCCCTCGGAACTTACCCGGAGAAGGTACCTTCGTTACAGCGCAGGAGGAAGCGGAATAATTTGGTTTGAAGCCATTGCAGTAACACCCGAAGGACGTTCCAATCCGCGGCAGCTGATGATCACCGGGAAAAACGCCGGTGAATACAGCGGCCTGGTGGAAGAAATGCGCAAAAATGCGCCCTCCTCTGTTCAGCCCTTTTTAGTGGCCCAGATAACTCACTCGGGTCGCTATTCCAGACCCGACGGGGTAAGCCGCCCGCTGGTCCCCTGCAACAATTCCCTTCTCGACAGGGGCAATGAAAAAATCCTTTCAGATGATGATCTGAAAAAAATCATGGACATGTTCATTGAGACATCCCGGCTTGCCCGTGAAGCAGGTTTCGATGCTGTTGATATAAAAGCATGCCACGGATACCTCATTCATGAACTTCTCTTTTCATACGGAAGGGGAAATAGCATCTTCGGCGGCCCCGAACCCTCGAAAAGATTCAGGTTCCTGCTCGAAACCATTGAACGGGTGAGGTCGGAAGTCCCGGGGATAACCGTCACCACACGGGTGAATTTAAGTGATATTTACAAGGGAGGATTTTCAACAACTCCCGGGGGTGAAAAATATGACCTCAGGGAGTCGGCTCTTTTAACCGGAGAACTTGAAAAGCATGGCATAAAACTTATGAATACAACCATGGGAAGTCCCTATTTCAACCCGCATATTGTAAGGCCTTTTGACAACCCGTTGCCCGGGGCGGAGAGACCCCCGGAGCACCCTCTTGAAGGAGTTATGCGTATGATTGAAGGCACTTTGGTTATTCAGAAAAAGTATCCCGGCATGAGGATTATCGGGTCAGCATATTCATGGCTGCGGCATTTTGCCCCGAATGTAGGCGCAGCAGTAATTAAAGCCGGAGGAGCCTCCTTTATCGGTTTCGGCAGAAACTCGTTTGCCTATCCTTCAATGCCTCTTGACCTTATGACCCATGGCAGGGCCGACCCGAAAAAGTTTTGTATTACCTGTTCGGGCTGTACGAGATTAATGAAAAATTTATACCCTGCCGGATGTGTTATTCATGACCGCAAAATATATGGAGATTTATTAAAAAAAATCATTTCGGATGGAAAATGAAATAATTGAATTTAAGGGCTTTTCACTTCGTTGTTACAGCATTAACACGTTGATAATCGGAAGCGGAGCTGCATCACTAAATGCAGCTATTAGCCTTCATTCCCTGGGACAAAAGAATATTATGATTGTAACCGAGAAATTGGGTGCCGGAACGACTCGTAATGCAGGTTCTGATAAACAGACATACTATAAACTCTCTCTATCAGGTGATGAGCCTGACAGTGCAAGAATAATGGCTGAAGATCTCTTCAAGGGAAGATGCATGCACGGGGATATTGCTTTATGCGAAGCTCTTGGATCAGTGCAGGCTTTTATGAATCTCGTACGACTTGGTGTGCCTTTCCCTCAGAACAAATACGGTGCATGGGTGGGATACAAAACTGACCACGACCCAAGGTCAAGAGGAACTTCAGCAGGCCCCTATACATCAAAACTGATGTTTGAAGCCCTTGCAGCAGAAGTAAAAGGAAGAAAAATAAAAATTCTTGACAACATTAGGGTAATAAGTATTCTGACAAATACTGAAAATGGTGTTGCCAGAGCAACCGGTGCCCTGGCTATAAACTTAAAAGCAAAAAAAATTGAAGATGCTTTTGTCTTGTTTAATGCAGTCAATCTGGTGATGGGCACAGGCGGGCCGGCAGGAATATATAAAGACTCGGTATATCCTCCTTCACAGACCGGTTCAACCGGAATAGCCCTTGAGGCAGGGGCCACGGCACAGAACCTTACCGAATCACAGTTCGGAATAGCTTCAATAAAATTCAGATGGAATCTCTCGGGGAGTTATCAGCAGGTCATTCCGAGATACTTTTCTACCGACAGGTACGGGAAGGGAGAAACCGAATTCCTTAACGGGTATTTCCCGGATCTTAAAACACTTACAAAAGCCATCTTCCTTAAAGGTTACCAATGGCCGTTCGACCCTGTTAAAATTATTAATTATGGTTCATCACTGATTGATCTTCTTGTTTACAGGGAAAGAATTGAAAAAGGCAGAAAAGTATTTATCGATTATACAACCAATCCGTCAGGCCCTGCCGGGGAAAAATTCTCACTGAAAATACTCGATCATGAAATATATTATTACCTTGAAAATTCAGGTGCACTTAAGGAGACTCCCATTGACCGGCTTATCGCAATGAACAAACCGGCTTATGAACTTTACCTTGATCATGGTATTGACATTGGAAAAGAACCTCTGGAAATAGCAGTATGCGTTCAGCATAACAATGGCGGGCTTAAAAGTAATATTTGGTGGGAATCTGATTTGCTTCATCTTTTCCCTGTAGGTGAAGTAAACGGATCTCACGGTGTTTACCGGCCGGGTGGTTCAGCTTTGAATTCAGGCCAGGTAGGAAGTTTCCGTGCAGCATATTTCATTTCAAAAAAATACAATACGCAGCCTCCTGATCTGGTTGCTTTCATTTCTTCCTCCGAAGACCAAATTAAAAATAAATTATTTCTTGTAAAACAATGGATAAATCAGAGAAAAATGGAAATACCTCATCCCGGTTTCTTATTTAATGAAATCAGAGAAAGAATGTCAGAAAACGCAGGTATATTAAGAAACCTGGAGCATGTTGCTGATGCTGTCAGTAACGCTGCTGCAATGCTTAAGAACCTTAACGGAAATATTAAAGCTGCCAGCGTAAAAGAACTGGCTGAAGCATTTCGCCTTAGTGAACACTGTCTTACACATTATGTCTACCTTTCTGCACTGAAAACATACCTTGAATCAGGTGGAAGAAGCAGGGGTTCTTTTCTCGTGACCGACCCCGCCGGAATTAAACCCCATGAAAAACTTGACAAAGCATGGAGCTTCAGTCTATGTGAATATGACCGTGATATTGAAAATAAAATTCTTGAAGTAAAATATAACCAGGGCAAAATCAATACAATACTTGCTGATGTAAGACCTGTTCCTGATCAGGAATTGTGGTTTGAAAAAGTATGGAGAAAAAATATTGAGGATAAAATTACTGAATGTTGAAACAATACATCATCAAATTATTACCTTTAACCCCTGAAAATATAAACCCGACCAAAAATGTCCGCTTATGAATGGTAAACCTGTTGCTGTTATCACAGGGGCCAGCAGAGGTATAGGAAGAGCAATTACCCTTGCCCTTGCCACAGAAGGATATGATATTGTTGCAATAGCCCGCTCGCTTGATAGTGAGGGTATGCAGACCCTTAATACTGAAGTTGAAAAAAAGGGATGTGATTTTTTCCCGGTTGGACTTGATATCTCCTGTACCGGTTGTCAGGTGGAAGTGGTAAGAAATATTCTTGAACGATATGGCAGAATTGACATTCTGGTAAATAACGCTGGTGTAGCCCCTTTGCAAAGAATTGATCTACTGGAACTTTCTGAAGAAAGTTTCGACAGAGTAATGAATATCAATCTAAAAGGACCTGTTTTCTTTACCCAGAAAATTGCAAGGGAGATGATATGGCTTAAATCTATGACAGAAAATTATAAACCCAAAATAATCTTCATATCATCAATTTCATCCTATATGTCCTCAGTAAAAAGGGCGGAGTATTGCATTTCAAAGGCAGGATTGAGCATGGCAGCAAAGATTTTTGCCGACAGATTAACAGGAGAAGGAATAATTGTTTATGAGGTCAGACCGGGTATTATACAGACTGATATGACAGCAAGGGTTAAGGAAAAATACGATAAAATGATTGAGGAAGGAGTTATAAAACAAAAACGATGGGGAATGCCTGATGATGTTGCAAAGGCCGTGGCTTCTCTTGCCCGTGGCGACTGGGATTTTTCCTCAGGCGCCGTATTCGAAGTAAGCGGAGGACTTAATATCAGGAGCCTCTGAATACTTTTCCCTGTTGCTGAAATCTTACACAAACGAATATTTAATCACCTGAATATATATGTTTTGCCAATAACATAATACTCCCCTTCACCTTTATTAAATTTCAACAATTTCTCAGGAAGCTAACCCGATCTGTATTTTCCCAAAATAAACAATAATACCTTTTTTTTCAGAAGTGTTTGCATAAAAGAATCCGGCCATTACTTAATAGTAATCTGTTCTTTCAATACTGTATAAAAAAGTTTATAAGTTTCTTCAACCATTGCTGTTGGATTCAGCATCTCTTTTACCTTATTCAGAGACATTGTTCCCATATACGGAAGTTTATCACGGTTTGACAGGCACCACATAATTTTTTCAGCGATAGCCCGTGGTGATTTTACCGGAACTACAAAACCATTTTCCCCCTCATCCACCAGATCTTTTGCTCCACCTCTTTCAGTCACAATAACAGGCTTTTTCAGACACATAGCTTCAATAATTGCACGGCCCAGGCCTTCTGTAATTGATGGCTGTATATATATATCGCAAAGTGCCGTATATGCAAAAATATTATCAATGTATCCAAATATCCTGAAATTGTTACTGTACTTCGATTTACCGGCCATTCGGGTAATTTTTCCTGTATCCATTCCTTTGCCTATCAGAATAAAATAAACCGGAAGCCCTTCTGGAAGAAAATCTGCCGACTTGATCAGATAAGGTATTCCCTTGATTCTTCTTACCTGGGCAATGCAACAAACCACAAAAGCATTTTCAGGGATACCCACAGAGCTCTTTGATATTGGCTTATCAATTTTAATCCAAGCAGGATCATAGCCTTTGTAAATGACCTTACATCTGTCTTTAAAATACTTTCCTTTCTGGTTCACAAAATGATCCCTGACAGCATTGCTCAGACAAACCATTCTGTCGATTTTCGGGTTAAGAAAAGAAAGATAGGCCATAGGATCATGCCAGTGAACATTAAGAGAACCTATATATCCAATAATTTTGATTTTTAATCCCCATGCCGCTAAAATACAATTAGTAATTGCTTTACCATAAGTGATATACAATATATCAAATTTCTCTTGCTTAAATAAATTCCTGAGACTTTTTACAGCTTTCAGGTCAAACTTTTTCAGAACCGGAATATAAATTACCTTAATACCTGAATTTTCAAGTTCTTCTGTCTCAGGTACTGGCCTGTGCGTCACGATTGATAAATCCATTCCCCTAACAAAAAGACCTTTATAAAGATTCCTTTCAGGAAGTGTAATTGAATTACCACCACATAAGTCTGTTACAGCTACTACTTTCATTAATGCAAATTTACCGTTTCCCCATTCCTGCCTTTTAATCAGTTTTCAAAAATAATATCAATAGCGATTTACACAACAAATTGATATCTTTTTATTTCGATATAATGAGTTCTTATTTTATAAATGGTTTTAAACCCAAGCTTCCCTTCTGCCGGTATAGCCGGCTGTAGACGACTATACCGAAGCGTAACATGAAGGTGAATTAAATAATGATATTTATTGAGATTTATTGAATAGAGTTCGCATCTCGTTCCGCCGATTGATGTTGTTCAAAACCCTTATCATTTAACTGAAGAACAAAAAACCAGCAATAAAGAGAAATTTGAAATGAGAGTCTGGATGGAACATTTGTTGGATTTTAAAAAATAAATATTGTAAATTTGTTTCAAACAATGGTATTTAAAAAGTAGTATTTCAAGAGGCTATTGAATATAAAATGAATAAAAAAATACAAAATTTAGGAATCGTACCACTCATTTTGGCAACATCAGTTTCCTGTTCCAGTTCTAAAAAAGAAAAAAAGACCAATCAGAATGAACTTCCGAACATTGTCCTCCTAATGGGTGACGATCATGGCTGGGACGAAGTTGGCTACAACGGCCACCCATATGTAAAAACACCTGTGCTGGATGAAATGGCAGCCAGCGGTTTGCGTTTCGACCGGTTTTATGCAGCACATCCGAGTAGTTCACCCACCAGGGGCAGTGTATTAACCGGACGGCATCCCAACCGCTATGGTACATTTACACCAGGTTTCTCATTAAGGCCTGAGGAGATTACAATTGCACATATCCTTAAAAAGGCAGGGTATGCAACTGCCCATTTTGGTAAATGGCACGTTGGACCGGTCAAAAAAGAATCTCCCACCAGTCCGGGAGCCATGGGTTTTGATGAATGGCTTTCACACGATAATTTTTTTGAAATAGATCCTGTTTTGTCCAGAAATGGAGAAACTCCCCAAAAATATGAAGGAGAAGGTTCTGAAGTTATTATTGACGCAACAATAGAATTCATAAAAAAATCAAAAAATCAGAAAAGACCGTTTTTGGCAGTGGTATGGTTTGGCTCACCGCATGAGCCTTATAGTGGACTGCCGGAAGATTTGGCGCTCTATGATAATCTGCCCGATAGTCTGGCAAACAAAAATGTCCACCTGACATCCAATGAAACAGGCTTACCGGTAACCCGGCCACTCCGGAATGTTTTGCAAGAACGCTATGCTGAAATAACGGCGATGGACAGGGCGATTGGTAAACTGAGAACTTTTCTGAATAAAAATGATTTGAAGGAAAATACCCTGGTAATGTATTGCGGAGATAATGGCACCCCCGCGGAAGCAGGCCGCACAGGAATGACACTCAGGGGGCAAAAAGGAAACCTGTATGAAGGTGGTATTCGTGTTCCTTGTGTTCTGGAATGGCCCGTAAAAATAAAAGAACCGTCATCAACTTCAGTTCTCTCGTCTACTAGTGATCTTCTGCCGACACTGGCGGAAATAACCGGTCAGTCCTTACCCGAAAGGCCTATTGATGGAATAAGCCTGGTCCCGTTTTTGAATGACCCCGCAAAACAGCGAACCGAACCTCTTTATTTCTGGATGTTTGAATATGGTAAAGTGTTCGGTAAAGATGCAGAACCTTATATCAAGATGGAATTGCAGGAAGGAACCACTCCGACTGTTAAAATTATGGACGGGAAATTCACCCGCACTTTCTATAATTTTAAATATGACAGGATTTCAGAAAAAGATTTTTACGGCGTCCGTGCAGTTATGAAAGACAGATTTAAATTGATTGCAGAAGGACAAAATCCCAATAGTAAAGGATTTGAATTGTATGATATTCAGAATGATCCTGAAGAAAAAACAAACCTTGCCGACGAGTATCCTGAAATGGTGGATGAAATGCGGGCTGAACTTCACAAGTGGCAGGAATCGGTTTTGAACAGTTTAACTGGAGCCGATTATCAATAGAAGAAAACAAGAGTAGTTCAATAAGATGAAATTATACCTTTAAGACAATAAAAAACAAAGATACTTTAAACTGGAAATATCCCAATGGTTGTCAGGACAAATTGGCTTTAATAAAATTGCTTTTGTCTTATTGTCTGGGTAAAGCCCGGTTCAGGTATATTAATTTAAATTTATTTTTATAATACATTATTTATTTAAAACTACAATTGTGAAACGGAGAAATTTTGTAAAGAGCATCAGTGCCACAGGTTTTGCCTTTTCGATAGTCCCCAGTGTTTCAGTTTCCGGGCTGGGGCATACTCCTCCCAGTGACCGGTTGAATATTGCCGGAATTGGAATTGGCGGGAAAGGAAAAGCCAATCTGAAAAACATGGCAAGCCAGAATATTGTCGCACTGTGCGACTGTGATTACGCCTATGCCGACCCGGTTTTTAAGGCTTATCCCGGGGCTAAAAAGTATATGGATTACCGTAGGATGCTTGATGAGCAAAAAGATATTGATGCGGTGGTTATCGCAACCCCTGATCACACTCATGCGGTAATAGCGGCAGCATTCATGCAGATGGGGAAGCATGTATACCTCCAAAAACCCCTAACCCACTCTGTCTGGGAATCCCGTTATCTTACAGAGCTTGCCCGTGAAACGGGTGTGGTTACACAGATGGGGAATGAGGGTCACTCCAGTGATACAGTATATGAGGTTGCCGAAGTGGTACAGAGTGGATGCATAGGCATCATCAGTGAAGTACACGTGTGGACCAACAGACCCATATGGCGGCAGGGGATGCCCAAACCATTGAAAGAGGTCAAGGTGCCGAAAACACTCAATTGGGATTTGTTTATCGGACCGGCGAAAAAGCGCCCTTACAATCCCGAATATCACCCTTGGATATGGCGTGGATGGTGGGATTTCGGAACCGGTGCCCTTGGTGATATGGGCTGTCACCTCCTAGATGTACCATATTTTACCCTCCAGCTGGGACATCCGGTGGCTTTTCAGGCCAGCTCATCACTGGTAAACACCGAAAGTGCCCCGGTTTCGGAAATGGTCAGTTTCAAATTTCCTGCCCGGAAAAATCTGCCATACCTTGCTTTACCCGAACTTGAACTGACCTGGTATGACGGCGGACTGATGCCTGCCAGACCCTTCCACCTTCCCAACGATGCACCAATGAACCCGGGAGGCGGGTTTATGTTTATCGGATCAGACGGTATACTTATCGCAGAAAGCTATGGCGCCAAATGGAAAACTTACAGAAATGGCAAAGAGTTTATTCCCGAGACCCAGGTGAAAATGGAAAGGATTCCCGACAATCCGCTGGGTGGGGGAAGACATGAAATGCATTTCGTGGAGTGCTGCAAGAACGGCGGCAAACCAGCATCCAGCTTCGAATATTCAGGTCCTTTCAACGAATTCGTGGTGATGGGAAACCTGGCTGTAAGGTTGCAATCACTTCAGAAAATCTTGCTCTGGGACAGCAAGAAGATGCAAATTACCAATATCGGTGGAAATGAAAAGATCAGGACAGCAAAGCTATCTCCCTTTTCAAGTGATATTGTCACCAGGCAAGTGGAACGTGAAGCGGTCTCCTGGGTTGAGCAGAATGCTCTTGAAATGTGCAATGAATGGATCAAACATGAATACCACAATGGCTATAAGTTATAAGGGCCAAAAAGTTAAAAAATAAAAAAGCATTCATAAAAAACTATATAAATAGCAGATAAAAAATTATTGATAAGTCGGAACTCTGACCAGCTGAGCTTATTTATATCTGCTCCCCAGGCAGGGATCGAACCTGCGACCTACGGATTAACAGTCCGCCGCTCTAACCAGCTGAGCTACTGAGGAATTTTTATTGCCTTAAAATTCGGCGTGCCAAAATTACAGGCTTTTAATGAATTTAACAATATCTTTGATAAAAAAATTAATATGAAAAAAATTCTTGGCGCCGGAAATGCACTTGTTGACATAGTTACATACATTGACGATGAAAAAATTCTTGAGAAATTTTCTCTTCCGAAAGGCAGTATGCAACTGGTAGAAAGAAATCTTTCAGAAAAAATCCGCGAAAGAACCAGAAACTATAAAAGTACTTTTTCATCAGGTGGATCAGCTGCAAATACAATTTACGGCCTTGCAATGCTAGGAATTGAAACAGGATTTATTGGTTCTACCGGAAAAGATGAAACAGGTGATTTTTTTGAAAACGATCTCCGAAGCGCAGGTGTTAAAACTTTCCTGAAAAAGTGCAACGAGCCTACCGGAACAGCATTAGCTCTTGTAACCCCTGATTCAGAGCGGACTTTTGCCACATATCTCGGCGCAGCCGTAAATCTTGACCCTGAAGACCTTAATATAAATCTATTCCATGGCTATGATTACCTCTATCTGGAAGGCTACCTGATCTATAACCTTAATTTTGTTCTTAAGGCATGTTCACTTGCAAGATCACTGAATATGAAAATTGCAATTGACCTTGCAAGTTATAATGTTGTAGAGGAAAATCTATCTTCATTCAAAAATGTCATCGAGAATTATGCCGATATAATATTTGCAAATGCTATGGAAGCCAAAGCATTTACAGGGTTCGGACCTGAAGAAGCTCTTAATGTATTTTCAGATATTTGTGAAATTGCAGTTGTTAAGACCGGATCTGAAGGCTCAATGGCAAAAAGAGGTAATGAGTCAGTAAAAATAAAGGCAATACCGGTTGAATGCAGAGATACAACCGGAGCAGGCGATCTTTATGCATCAGGATTTCTGTATGGTATAGCCCGTGATGAAACACTCGAGAAATGCGGACAATATGGTTCATACCTCGCCGGTAAAGTAATTGAAATTACCGGTGCACGCATTGAACCAGCAAAATGGAATGAAATTAAAAATGATATTGACTTAATGTAATTCTTTAATATTTCGGTAATTGGTATCCGTTATAATAAGTCGGTGTAATAAGCTTATTGGCTACTGATGAATTAAACTGCTGTTTATTATTGTCCCAGTACATTTTTTCTCCTGTACGAAAAGCAATATTACCCATATGAGCTACGAGTGCAACGTTTCTGCCAATATCTATACCTGCATTAAGTTTCTGAGGGGTATTATTTTTAAGACAGTCAAGAAAATTCCTCACATGCAGGTCTAGGCCTGATCCTACATTTTTCTGAAGAGGTACTGCTTCCATTCTATTCTTATCAGGAAAAACTTCCCATCCGTTTCTGTCAAGAACAAGCGTTCCGTTTTCACCAGTAAAAGCCATCCCGTGTGGCCTTTTCCAGTTGCCCAGGCCAATGCCGATGGTATGCTCCCATATCATCATAAAATCATTAAAATCGTACACTGCGGTCATGGTATCAGGCGTAACCATATCATCATCGGGAAATGCATATTTACCACCTATAGCCATTACAGAAGTGGGAACCGACCTGTTCATCCCATAAAGGATATAATCTATCAAATGTACTCCCCAGTCAGTCATTAAACCACCTGCATATTCCCAGTACCAGCGCCATGTAAAATGAAACCTGTTTTTATTGAAAGGCCTTTTGGGTGCAGGTCCCAGCCACCTGTCATAATCCACTCCTTCAGGTACGGGAGAATCGGGCACCTTCGGTACTGAACCCTTCCAGTCAACAAACGACCATGCCTTGCAAACACGTATACGGCCAAGTTTTCCTGATTTGAGAAAATTAATTGCATCAACAAAATGAGGCTGACTCCTTTGCCACTGACCAACCTGAACTATTTTACCATGTTTCTTTACGGCTTTTTGCATAATATTAATCTCTGCTATCGAATTCCCAATAGGCTTTTCAACATATACATGCTTACCGGCTTCAATAGAATCAACAAGCATCAGGCAATGCCAGTGATCAGGGGTTCCTATAATTACTACATCTATATCATTGCTTTCAAGCATTTTCCTGTAATCAACATATAACCTGGGCTTCTGAAAGCCAAGTTTAATAATATCATCCGTGCGGCGATTAAGAACATTCCTGTCAACGTCACACATTGCCACACACTCAACTTCCTTATTCTTCAGAAAAGAAGAAAGATCATTCCAGCCCATGCTGTTACCACCAATAAGAGCCACCCTTATCCTGTCACTTGGTGCTATTCCCCGCCTGCCAACCGAAAAAACCTCACCCGGAATAACAGTTGCAGCAGCTGCAACTGTCGCTGTTTTTATAAATGTCCTTCTGTCCGATTTCATGTTGTAATTAACTTTTTAATTATGCAAAAAGCAAATTTATCAAAAAATTTGTCTATCCATCTCCTTCAGCGGATAATGTTTTTAAAGAAAAGAAATTATTAAGATTTTTTAACCTTCTTTTCCATAATCTTTTATTGCAGGTAATTCCGGAATTAAATTATTCAATTGTTTTTGCAGATTTTAGCTTTTTTAGTTATAACTTTACCCTTTAAATAAAAACTTAAAGATTCAGAATTAATTAATTCATAAAAGATTTTTTATCTTTAATGTGTCATTTCAAAATAAATAATCCATGGCAAGTATAAAGCTTTTATTAGGCCTGATTCCTTCAACTGAAAAAATTGAACAGGAAGAAAAAGCGCTTACAGCTGAATATGAAAAACTTAAGTCATTTGTTGAATCTGAAAAACTGGCAAAATACAATGAACTTCATGAACTTGTAAATTCTGCCGGCTTTCAGGAGAAAAAGAAAGAAATTGAAAATCTTTCATATAAAAATTCGGAAGAATATTTAAAGGAAAAGGAATTTCTTTCACTGAAAAAATCAAAAGATATAGTAATGTATTTCAGAACACTTGAAAGCAGTGCTCTGAAAAGGTTCAGGGACCTTGACGGTTCGGAAAAAATTAAAAAATATGAAGAACTTAAACAACTTGTTTCGGGATCCGGTTTCAAAGAGCGAATGAAATCAAAGGATTTTGAGGGCTCAGAAGATTCAAAGAAACTTGCCGAATTCAGACAAATGGATTCATCAGTTGAAATCAGGGAATACTTTAAATTCAAAAATTCGAAAGAATATGCCAACTTTTTAAATATTGACGGCTCAACGAGACTTAACAGATTCAATGAGTTGAAAGAGTACACGGGAACAAAAGAATTTCTGGAAAGAAAGGCATTCCTTACCGACAAAAAAAGATTTGAAAAAACTGAAGAGTTCAAAAAGCTCCAGGAATATATTACGCTGAAAAAAGATCCAGATATTATATGGTTTTTTAAGGTTAAAGATTCCAACAAATTTGACGTTCTTAAAAACAGAGAGCTTGTTTTCAGTGATGAATTCGAAGGCGATAAGATAGACAACAAAAAATGGCTCACTAATTACTACTGGGGAGAAAAATTGCTTCACGACAGATATTCTCTTGATTCAGACCTCCACTTCTATACTGAAAAGGATAATTTTGAAATTAGGCACAGTTATCTGAAAATAAACACTAAACCTCAAAAAATAACAGGTAAGGCATGGTCGCCAGAAAAAGGATTTACCAACAAGGAATTTGAATATACTTCAGGACTAATTAATACAGGAGCCTCTTTCAGACAAAAATACGGCATTTTCTCAGCAAAAATAAAACTGGGTGATCCCGGTGCAAGAAATTCTTTCTGGCTGGTGGGCGAAAAAATTACACCTCACATCAATATCTGCACAACAGGCAACGGGAAAATATGGTTCTCATTGTTCACACCCGACGGTAAACAGCTTAAGTCAAAAACCGGGGCAAAATATGCCGGCAATAGTTACATTTTTACTCTCGAATGGACTGCCTCAAGCCTTATATGGAAAATAAACGGAGTTGAAGCCTTTCGCATAACTGAAAATGTTCCTCAGGAACCAATGTATATCAACCTTGCCGGCGGAGTTACCAAACCAATAAGCCGAATGACCTCAATGGAAATAGACTGGGTCAGAGTATATGTCCCGAAAAACTGAACCTTTTTAACTGATTTTAAAAATTACGTAAAGGGACGCTTTTATAATCAGGCGTTCCTTTTTTATTAATCAGGATGTAACTTTTTTCTTCCCTATCCGTCTTTATATTACAAAATACTTTATGACCGTTAAAGAGTATAACAGAGCTGTTGATGATTTCTCCGATTCTATCTATCGCTTTGTCAGATCAAGTCTGAAAGATGATGACAGGGCAAATGATATTGTACAGGAAACCTTTGAAAAACTATGGCGGCACGTTGCCGAAATAGATTTCAATGTAGCCAAAGCCTGGCTCTTCTCAACAGCTTATAACAATATGATAGATACTATACGGAAAGAAAAACGGTTAACAACTCTTGAATGTGAATATGATGATAAAATGATTCATGATACACAGTATTCCGATCTTAATGAAATACTCCATGAGGCAATCGACCGACTGCCAGAACAGCAGAAAACAGCCGTTTTACTCAGGGATTATGAAGGCTACAGCTATAAGGAAATAGCCGAAATAACAGGACAAACTGAAGCACAGGTGAAAATAAATATATACAGGGGAAGAGTTGCATTAAAAAACTATATCGGTAAAATCGAAATTGTTTTATAAAAATGAAACCCGACCGGAATAATTATGAATTATGGATAATAGACTATCTCGATGGTCGCCTTGATAAAGACCAGAAAGATAATTTCATGAAATTTCTGGAGAAAAATCCTGATATCAAAGAAGAACTCACCAGCCTTGCAGATTTTAAAATACACCCATTAAATATTCATTATCAAAGAAAAAATAGTCTCAGAAAAACAGCTGCTGAAATCCCTGAAAATCAGTTTGAACTCTTATGCGTGAAAGCTCTCGAAAATGACCTTACAGGAGAGCAGGCAGCTGAAATCAGCCAGATAATATCTGGAAACCCGGAAATGCTTGAAAAATACAATCTTATACAAAACCTGAAACTTAAACCTCCTGCAATTGAATTTAAACATAAAAACAGACTCAGAAAAAAAAGTCCGGCTGAAAAAATAACATCAATTTCAGTTTCATTGCTTGGAGTTGCAGCATCCATTACATTACTGGTGCTATTTTTACCTTTTAAAAAACAAGTAACCAGCACACAGATATCAGATGTTTCTCAATCAGAGATTCATGTATCTCTGAATGACAGTCTGATAATCAACAACATATCTGCCGGGATAACGCCTTTTACAGCAACAGTGTCCGGAGAAAAAAATCCTGTTTCAGAAAAAACTTCATATCTCATCCAAATTGCTGAACACAAAAAATTTACTGAAAACCTTAAAATTGAAAAAAGAGAAAGACTACCGTCCAATGAAGCATCTGTTGCATTAATCAGTTTTAAACCCGGCCTTCCTTCAATAAATACCGGCAAAACATTAAAACTTAAGCCTTCCACGATCAATTTCAGCATTTCTGAAAATTTTACAACAAATAATGAAAGGCACAATATTAAATGGCATTTTGCAAATCTGGTCAGGCAAAAAATCCTTAAAACCTCAAAAAATCCTGATGAAACTTTAAAAGCATATGAAATTGCTGAAGCCGGTATCGCTGGCCTTAACCATGTGTTGGGCTGGCAGATGGCACTTAATGAATTTACAGATGAAAACGGGGACTTAATAGCACTTAATTTTAATTCGAAACTTCTGAAATTCAATATCCCTGCCAAAAAAAATGAACAAGGACAGTAACTTTTTACAATATTGTAACGTCATAGGCATGTAAAACAAAATATTAAACTGAAATGAAAAAAGCAGAAATAATCGTATTAATGACTGCCATAATTCTGCAGGCATTCAGTCAGGAGGTAGACTCAAAAGAAAGAGAGAGAAAAACCAAAACCACTCCTAACTTTGAAAAGACACATGTTACAATCGGAGATACTCTTCTAAGCATTGAGGATGACAAAGGCTCTTTCAGAATTAGAATAGGCAAAAGGGGACTTGAAATTCTTGATTCACTTGAAGGTAAACCTAAAATAAGTCTCGGAGAACATAACAGTAAAACTGAAATTGAAGATATTAATCGGTACTCTCATGGATATTCTGACCGCGATGAAAGAAGAAAAAGGCATTTCGGAAGATTCAAAGGGCACTGGTCGGGAATAGAAATAGGATTTAACAATCTTCTTACTGACAATAACAGCTTTGTAATGCCTGCTGATATTGATTATATGACACTCCACTCAGGTAAATCCACCTGCTTTAATCTTAACTTCGCACAACAGAGTTTTGGCTTTAAACGGAATTTTGGGTTAGTTACCGGTCTTGGACTCAACTGGAATAATTACCGTTTCGACGGCAATAACAATATTCAAAAAGGCAATGATGGAATAATATTTAAACTTGATCCGGAAGGCATCTTAAAAAAGTCGAAATTTACTACGGTATATCTAACTCTGCCGTTATTACTGGAAATTCAAATCCCTACCGACAGTAAACAAATAAACCTTTCCGGGGGTTTTATTGGTGCAATAAAGCTTGGGTCTCATAATAAAATGGTCTTTCAGAACGGCGACAAGGTAAAATCTGATGATGATTTCAGTCTTAATCTTCTCAGGTATGGCCCTACTTTAAGAATAGGATTTGAAAACCTGAATCTCTATGCAACATATTATAAAACTCCCCTTTTCAGATCAGGTAAAGGTCCCGGAGGATATGCCCTTCATCCTTTTGAAATAGGTTTCTCTTTTACGTTCAACGATTAATCTGAACCGGTCTAACACAAAAAGCTTGATATACATCGGTCGGCCTCAAAACATGTGTTTTTGAGCCCGGCCTTTTTCCGGAGGACTTATGAAAAGACTCCACATAAGGCTGCTTCTGTAATCTTAAATCATTATAACAACAGGGTTTTGATAAATAAATAGCCATATCGCTGAAGGAACCAGTCTTTCTCTTCTGAACATGGACAATAAAAACCACATTTACAGTATAATGAGACTGATATATTGTAAAAATATTCAATTGCTGCCATAAAATTTATCGGGATTATAATGTATTGAAAAAATTGCTGCCGTTTGTGTTATAAATCCGAGATTATTGACCTGTAACAGGCCTGTGAGCTGAATAACCTTAACTGAAAATGACTTTAATTCAGTTTCTGCTAAATACATTAATCTGTACTGATAACAAAATCAAAACAGAAACCTCTTTTATGAAAAATAATCCAAACCTGTATTAATATGTATCTTTGCCAGTGAAAATATACAATTAAAAAGGCAATGAAATTATTACTATTAAGTAATTCAACTAATGCAGGGGGAACTTATCTTGATCATGCCAAACAAAATATAAAGAAGTTCCTTGGTTACAGACCGGTGAAAGTTCTTTTTATTCCTTATGCAGCTGTAACCTTTTCATATGAAGAATATGAAGCAAAAGTTAGGGAAAAATTTAATGAAACAGGTCACGAACTGGAATCAATACACAGATATAATAATCCTGTCAGGGCTATAGAAAATGCAGAAGCAATTGCAGTTGGCGGAGGTAATACCTGGAAACTGCTTAAAACTATACAGGAAGAGAAACTTATTGAACCTGTAAGAAAGAAAGTTTTATCAGGGATACCATATATAGGCTGGAGTGCCGGGGCAAATGTTGCATGCCCCACATTAAGAACAACCAACGACATGCCTGTTGTTCAACCTTATTCATTTATTGCATTTAATCTCGTACCATTCCAGATTAATCCCCACTATCTTGATGTTAATCCTGCAGGCCATGCCGGCGAAACACGGGAACAGCGAATTATGGAATTCATTGAATTAAATCCTGAAATTTATGTGATTGGCCTTCGTGAAGGGACTATGCTTTTAATCGAAAATAATTCGGTTAAGCTTATTGGCCCCGGGAAAGCAAGAATCTTTAAAAAAGGTTCTGATCCGGTTGAAATAAGCAGTGAAAATGACATCTCTTACCTTTTACAACTGAATAAGGTTAAGTAAATCAGAAATTATCTGCGACTGAATACAAAGACACCTTTCAGATGAGAACAGCATTGAAAATATCTGTTATGGTTGCTGCAGGTTTGATTACCTTGGTTATCGCTCTGGTCACAGCTACTATTATATTTCAAAACAAGGTGGCTGCTCTATTTATAGATTATCTAAATAAAAATCTTTCCACAAAAATAGTAGTTGATAACTACAGACTTTCACTTTTAAGACGGTTCCCGGATGCTTCTATTGAAATGAAAAATGTTACAGTTTTTTCTTCCGGTTCATTTGACAAAATTCAGTTTTCTGAATATCAGTGTGATACGCTCTTACAGGCAAACCTTGTTTCTCTTGAGTTCAGTCTGACCAATCTGCTTGAAAAGAAATATAACATTAAAAGCGCAACTGTAGCCGGGGGAAAACTTTTTCTCCTTTCCGACAGTACCGGCAATGTAAATTACACTTTAATCTTAGGCACTAAAAAAAAGGATTATGACAGTACAAATAACATGACAATTAATCTGGAAAAGGTTACAGTCCGCAATATGCTTGCTTATTATAACAATAAATCAGTACATCTGAATATAAAAAGCAATATTGATTATGCAAAATTACGAAGCAGACTTTCAGGCTCAGACCTTGATTTTATCTGTACAACCGATATTACAGTTAACGAGTTTAATCTTTACTCGATGATTATCAATTCAGATATCCGGGTTCAAACCGATATCAACCTGAACAAGTCAGAAAATGAAATAACATTTAGAACTGGTTCAATTAAATTAGACGGGTTTCCCTTTGAATTAACCGGTTTTATTAAGCCTGAAAAGAATCTTTTAATTAAAATAACAGGGCATAATATCGAAATTGCAAAACTCAGGAAATATCTTCCACAAAAATATCGTGAAAAATACAGTGAATATTCTTTAGGAGGTTTTTTAAACGCAGAATGCGTTTTATCAGGGCCTGCTTCACGCAAAACAAAACCACTGACTGAAATAAGATTTTCTGTTGAAAGGGGGAAAATTTATTATGGAAAATCAAATATAAAACTGGAAAATCTGTCATTACAGGGAACATATTTTAATGAAAGGATGGCCGATCCGTCAACTGCAAAGATAGAGATCCCTAATTGCATCTTTAATCTCGGCAATGCAACCTGTAAAGCAGATTTTTCAGCAAATAATTTTAAAAACCCCAGAATAAAAATGAATTTTTCCGGAGATATTATTCCCGGTGAAGTACAGAAATTCATAAAAATACCCGGACTACTTTCTTCCGAAGGGTCTTTCAGGCTTAATCTGAAACTTGATGGAAATCCTGTCATAAAGAAAAACTATTCCCTGAATGACCTTCTATCACTTAATATGCAGGCTGACATTCAGTTGAAATCATTGGGCATTAATCATAGGGATGATAGATTATCATTCAGTGATGCTTCAGGGAACATAATGCTGGCATCAAATCTCTGGGCCGAGGATCTTGTTTTTACATATAAAGGCCAGCGTTTTAAAATTAACGGTGAATTCGTTAATTTCCCTGCATGGATTGCCGGCAAACCTGTGGAAATAAAAATAAATGCGGATATTTACGCCGACAGTTTTAATCCTGTTTTATTCCGGTCAGCTAATCAAAATTATTCTAAACCGGTTAGTAAAGCAAAAAAAATGCCACGCGGTATTGAAGCAAAGCTGACTTTCAGAGCCGGTAATTTTACATACAGGAATTTTGTTGCAGAAAATATTAACGGAATAATGTATTACCGGCCTGGTATAATTGAATTCCGGAACCTGTCTGTCAACGCACTTGACGGATTGATTTCAGGAAATTTTATTACTGCAACCCAGAACAAAGGAACTGCATATGCTTTTAAGGGTGACTTCGTCTTCAACGGTATTGATATAAAAAAGGGATTTTATTCTTTCAATAATTTTGGTCAGAATTTCATCAGGGCTGAACACATCTCAGGTGCTTTGTCAGGGAAAGTAAAACTGTTAATGCAGCTTGATACTCTTTTCAGGCCGGAAATTAAGTCAGTAAATGCCGAGGGCAGGTATATAATTGAAAATGGAAACCTTGCAAATTTCGAACCTGTTATGGCTCTATCAAAATTCATAAGTATTTCGGAACTGGAAAACATTAAATTTTCGAAACTTGAAAATGATTTTTTTATTAAAAACAACCAATTTGCTTTACCTCAAATGGATATAAAATCATCTGCTGCAGACTTTTCAGTAAGCGGTAGTCATTCGTTTGATAATAATTATGAATATCACATAAAAGCTTATCTTTCGGAACTGTTATCAGGTAAAATAAAGAAAAATCAAAATATTACAGAGTTTGGTGCGATCGAGGAGGATGGTCTTGGGCGAACATCATTATTTCTGAAAATTACAGGCACAGGAAATAATATCAAAGTATCCTACGATTTAAAAGCTGCAGTATCAAAAATTAAACAAAGTCTGAACAGGGAAAAAAGTAATCTGAAAACCATATTTAATGAAGAATACGGGGGCTATAAAAGAGACACTACTGTTAAAAATAAACCTGTTCCGGCACCAAAATTCAAGATAGAATGGTCAGAAACAGAACAAAATGAATTACAAAAAGATACTTCAGTCATACAAAAAGAGAATATACTGAACCGTTTATTCAAAAGAAAAAACAATAATCAGCAGGAATAAAAATAACTGTGAATATGTACAGGCATAAAACCATCTGGAAACTGGCGTTATTACTGATGGCCATATCTATCGGCCTTTTTTCTTTCTTTTACACTTATATACTGGTTAAAAACCTTAAAGCAGAGGAAAGGAAGAAAATTGAGATCTGGGCTGAAGCTACACGCCAGTTAAATTTTGCATCTGACACAGGTCAGAGCCTTGAATTCTTTTATTCAATAATTGAAGGCAATACAACCATTCCCGTAATTCTTACCGATGAAAATGATTCTGTAATTTCTGCGAGGAATTTTGATCCGGTCCTATTGTCAGAATCAGGTTATATTGCGGGGAGACTGAAGAAGATAAAAGAAAAATCTGTTCCGATTATCATAAATTTGCATGATGGACATGTAAACAGGATATACTACGAAGACAGTATAATTCTTAAGAAACTGATATACTACCCCGTAGTACAATTAAGTATAATTATTCTGTTCATACTGGTTTCTTATCTTGCTTTCAATTCATCCCGCAAAGCTGAACAGAATCAGGTATGGGTAGGCATGTCAAAAGAAACAGCCCATCAGCTTGGTACTCCTGTCTCTTCCCTATCAGGCTGGATAGAAATGTTACAGTCGAAACATCCTGAAATAAACTTTACTGATGAAATGGCACGGGATGTTGCCAGACTTGAAAAAATAACAGAACGTTTTTCAAAAATTGGTTCTCGTCCGGAACTTAAAGAAGAAAATATACTGCCGGTAATAAAACAGACTGTTGATTACTTAAGGTCACGTGCCTCCTCCAAAACAACTTTTATAAATGAATACGATCCTCTTTCTGGTATAATGGTAAAACATAATTCCTCGCTATTAAGCTGGGTTATTGAAAATGTGTGCAAAAATGCCATTGATGCAACTAACGGAGAAGGGACTATAACTATTGCCGTTTCAGAAATTCAAAATTATGTAATTATTGATATTAAGGACAATGGAAAAGGTATCCCGCGTTCAGCCCATAAAAAAATATTCAGTCCGGGGTATACAACCAAACAGAGAGGCTGGGGGCTTGGCCTTTCATTGTCAAAAAGAATTATTGAAGAATATCATCAGGGAAAAATCTTTGTAAAATATTCAGAACCCGGTATCGGAACCTGTATCAGGATAATGCTGAAAAAGAAATAATTTATCCGGAATAATGTTCTCATTTAAGGCATAAGCTCTATGAAGCGTGAAAATATTGAAATATCTGCACCTGCCGGTTCTTGGGACTCTATTGTGGCAGCCAAGCAGGGAAAAGCCGATTCAGTTTATTTCGGGGTTGAACACTTAAATATGAGAGCTGCATCTTCAGGAAATTTTAAATTGTCTGATCTCCCTCAAATTGTTGCTCTGTGCAGAAAATATGGTCTTAAAAGTTACCTTACTCTTAATGTGGTTATTTATGACAACGAAATTGAACAAATGAAAAAAATTATTGATGCAGCATGCGACAGCAAAGTATCAGCAATAATAGCGTTTGATCAGTCAGTCATAGAATATGCTTCATCACAAGGTATGGAAGTACATTTATCAACACAACTGAATATTTCCAATACTGAAACACTTAAATTCTATTCCCGCTGGGCCGATGTAGCAGTACTTGCACGGGAACTTACTCTCGATCAGATAAAATATATTGCAGATGAAATCGGGAAGAGAAATATAACAGGGCCCGGAGGGAAACCGGTAAAAATTGAAATTTTTGCCCACGGAGCATTATGCATGGCCATTTCAGGTAAGTGCTACCTTAGTCTGCATGAATACAACCGATCTGCCAACAGAGGGGAGTGTAATCAAATATGCCGGCGTTCATATCTGGTAACTGATAAGGAAACCGGCTTTGAACTGGAAATTGATAATGAATACATTATGTCAGCAAAAGATCTTTGCACAATCGGATTTCTTGACAAAATAATTGATTCAGGCGCAAGGGTACTTAAGATAGAAGGCCGGGCAAGATCTCCTGAATATGTCAGAATTGTATCCTCATGTTATGATGAAGCTCTTAAATCAATTGAAAAAGGAACATATACCGTTGAAAAAATAAATGAACTTACAAGGCGCCTTTCCATGGTGTTTAACCGTGGATTCTGGGATGGATATTACCTTGGCCGGAAAACAGGTGAATGGACCAACAGATATGGCTCCAGTGCTACAATGAAAAAAACATATGTCGGGAAAATAACAAATTATTATTCCAGAATCAGGGTTGCAGAAATCAAACTGGAAAACGGCAACCTTTCAAAGGGTGATACAGTTCTGATAACAGGCCCTACAACAGGTGCTATTGAACATTTGATCACGGAATTACGCGACTCTGATCTTAAAGAGACAGAAAAAGCATTAAAGGGGACTTATTGCTCAGTTAAAATAAATAATCATCTCAGAAAATCTGATAAAGTTTATAAGTGGGAAGAACAGAAATAATGTAAATCCACATTTTTCATCAGCCGGAATATTTTGTAATAAGTCTCTTTAAATCATCAATTTTTACAGGTTTTGAGATGAATTCTTTTATTCCATATAGTTCTGCTTTCTTTTTCGTTTCCGGCATATTGTCAGCAGTAAAGGCAACAATAAGGGTTCCTGGAGATATTTCCATTATTCTCTTTGCAGACTCATAACCATCCATTTCGGGCATTATAAGATCCATAAAAATGATATCATATCTTTTATCCCTGGCTTTTTTATAACCTTCATAACCTTCTTCAGCCACATCACATTTATAACCCAGGCTTGCAAGCATTTTAGACAGTATCTGCTGGTTCATTTTATTGTCTTCAACTACCAGAATAGTAAGGTCCTTTACTCTTGGCTCTCCAATATGGCCTTGATTATCAGGTTCTATATTGAAAATTTTCTGGAGTGTATCCTGAAGTTCATTCTGATCAAAAGGCTTCACCAGATAATGGTCAACTCCTAAAGTAACACATTTCTGATAGTTACCTTTTCTGTCGTTGGAGCTTACCATAATAATTCTGTATTTACCCGAGAGGTCATTATCCCAGAGCAGTTGTGCAACTTCAAGACCATCAAACTGTTCATCATCGGTAATAATTATCAAATCATATTTTTCATCAGGTTTACCGGCATTATTTTTTACCTGATTTATTGTTGATTTAGTAAAAGAGGTTACTGAAATTTTCAGGCCGGTTTTATGAAACAAAGCCATCAGTTCTTCATCCCTGCCATGAGATCCTGTGATAATAAGTGCTTTGAGCTCATCTATTCTGGTAATTCCGGATGAATCAATATTTTTTTCCATTCTTTCATTTGAAAAAACCTGAACAGTAAAGGAAATTTTTGTTCCATCAGTACCTGCAATTCCTGAAGGGCTTACAGCAGAAAGGGTCCCTCCCATAAGTTCAACCAGCTGACGTGCAATCAGGGTAGCAAAAGCTGATTCATAATTATTTCTGGCAACCATTGAATCAATATATACGAAATCACCAAAAATTTTTTTCAATTCAGCTTTATCAAAGGCCCTTCCGGTATCCAGAATTTCAAATCCTAGTGTAATGATACCTCCCTTTACACTTTGTTTAAAACATTTAATATTTATTTCTCCTTTCTCAGTATTGGCTATTGAATGATTGATTATGTTTACCAGAACCTGCCTCAATCTGTAAGGATCTCCGATTACTGTGTCAGGAACATTATCATTTATATTACACCGGATTGAAATATTTTTTTCAGAAGCATTTGTTTTTGAGAGGTCAATAGCATAATATATTTCTTCCCGTATATTAAAGGGCGTCTCCTCAAGTATCATTTTCCCCGATTCAATCTTTGAAAAGTCAAGAATATCATTAATAATTCCCAGAAGGATTTCAGTGGACCTTCGCAGGAGGTAAACGATATCCTTAACTTCGGGTGAAAGATCAAATTTGTCGAGAATGTCAGCCATTCCGATTATGCCATTAAGCGGGGTTCTGATCTCATAACTCATTCTTGCCAGAAATTCGGTTTTGGCAATATTGGCTTTTGCTTCCTGCTTTCTGGCTGAATCAAGCATTGTTATATCAATAAGAATTTCCAGAATTGCCTCTTCACGCTTATAAATAATCGGAATACTGTTCCGGTAAAGAATTATTTCACCAATTGGTTGTTTAATCATAATGAATCTATTGGGGTCATATGAAGAGCCCAGAAAATTCGAAAAGTAATTACTGTCTTCCGATATACTTGTTTCGGGAAATATCTTTCCGATCATTTCTGTTTCGCTGGAATAGGAATAATACCCTGCCGCAATTTTATTCGCTTTGATTATTTCCCTTTTCCTGTTATAAATAATTACTCCTACAGGCATTTCTTCAATAAGCCGTTTAAGAGTATACTCTGAATCAGCAAGCTCTTTAATCTTTCTTTCCTGCTTTCTGATATTGCGCCAGAATAAAAATATTATTAAAAGAATCAGTAAAACAGTAACTATAACAATAAGGACAGAATTCCATATTATGTATTTCTGGAAAAAATCTGCAGGTGCAGAAAATACAATCCCAAAATCTTTTGTTAAAAGTTGAGTCGAATAATACGAAGAAAATATTTCGATTGTATTACCTCCTATTTTTGCCGTATGAACAACATTTGAAACAATGCCTTCCCTAAGGTCAGAAACAATTTTTTCTGTTTTTGAATATTCAGGTATATCTCCGTTATTATCAAATATTATTTCACCATCCTCTGATATAACCCATTGCCATTGATACTCTTTCAGATTATACTTCGAAAATAATTTACCGAAATATTTCTTGTAATCAACTGTTACAGATATGTTGCCACACGCCTGGTTATTTTTATTGATTATTACCAGATAGTAATTAAATTCGTTATCATTCTGGACAAGCTTCCCTCCGATGGGAATAATGGGTCTTTGTGTAAGAGATATAAATTCTCCTTCTATCCATTCGTTTTTGGTTTCATCTTTTGCAAGAGTATATTCATTGTAATTATTGTCATAAAGTCTTATTTTAACCACCAGATCACGATACTTTGAATAGAATAATTTTAATTGCTCAATGGTTTTGGTTTTAACTTCCGGCTTTGATCTATCGAAAAAATATACATTAATATTGTTCTGATTTGTTAATTCAAGGTCACTTTCAAATGCATTATTGATGCTGTCAACTTCCAACCCGACAATCCTTACCTGCCTGTCAAGAAGTTCAACAAAATAGTTTACCTGTTTCCTGTAGAGGTTTCTGTAATAGAAAAAATTTATTGTTAATATTAAAATCAGAATGGAAGTAATTATTATAATGAGTCTTTTCATTGTATCATGTTTTTGAATATTATAAAGATATAAGAATTCCTTCTAATATTGTCATCTGTATTTACGGTTTTCATCCTCCATGATTTTTAAATAGCTTCTATATCTTATTAAATCTATTTCACCGGTCTGTATTGCCTCAAGAACAGCACAACCTGGTTCATTAACATGAAGGCAATTATGGAATCTGCATTCTTTTGATTTTCTAAAAATTTCAGGGAAAAAATGGTAAACTTCATTTCTTTCCATATCAATAATGCCGAAACCTCGAAGACCTGGAGTATCAATTACAAAACCGCCAAATGGTACAGGATGCATTTCAGGAAAGGTTGTGACATGTTTGCCCTGTTCATGGTAAACAGAAATTTCATCCGTTTTGAGATTCAGTGAAGGGTTCAGATAATTAATTAATGAGCTTTTGCCCACACCGGAATTACCGGCAAAAAGGCTTATCCTGTCTTTCATTGCATCTATTAAGGCCTCTATGTTTTGACCATTTTTAACCGAAATATCATAACAGTCATATCCAATACGTGAATATAGTTTATGGAGATATTTTACCCTTTCAAGTTCTTCACTGTTATATAAATCCATTTTATTAAAGATAATTGCGCTGCTTATCCTGTAAGCTTCTGAGGTTACCAGAAACCGGTCAATAAATTCCACGGGGGTTTCCGGCATTTTAATAGTGACCATCAGAAAGACTTTTTCAACATTGGCAGCAATAATATGATATCTTTTTGAAAGATTTGAAGCCCGCCTTATAATATAATTTTTTCTGTCTTCAATTGAAGTAATTACTCCTCTATTTTCACCAGGTTCCATCATAAATTTTACCCGGTCACCTACTGCAACCGGATTTGTTGTTTCAATTCCTTTTACCCTGAAACGTCCTTTTATCAGACACTCAACAACATTGCCGCCATTATCCATTACCCTGTACCGGCTACCCGTTGATTTTATTACAATACCTGTTTCCAAAACAATAATTTTATTCAAAAGTAACCAAAAGGTTTTAAAGTATTTATAATATCTTATTTATCCTTTTATAAAAACAGGAAGCAAAAAAAGGGGTCGAAAATATGACCCCTTATTTTAACCATAATTTTATCTTTAAAACGCTCTTAACCTTCTGCAGCCATAAGGAAGAAAGGTTTCATTTCAAAACTGTGATAATGCGGTCTTAATCTTTCAGTATTATAGTATTCTTCAATATTTACAAACTTCTTCTGAGAAGTAACTATGTCAATCGGGGCATTATCATAACGTCCGTTTCTCAAAACCACAAGTCTTCCATGTATACCTTTCAGTATCAAATCAAGAGCCAGATTCCCGAAAGCCATAGGAACAATTGAATCAACCGCATCAGGATCTCCTGAACGAACAAGATAACCCAGTTTCTGATTTATTATGTTAATTGTTTTACCCTTGTTGAATTTTGGGGTAAGTTCCTTTATCCTAGCAGAAACAAGGTCACCTATTCCTCCAAGTTTGGCATGTCCGTAAGCATCTTTTTCCTGATTTGCAAAAACCATCTCACCTCCTTTAAACATAGCTCCTTCTGACACAAGAACAATGGAATATTTACTTGGATTTTCATTCCGGTCATCCACAAGGAGTTTGGTAAGATGCTCAATATCAAATTTATATTCAGGAATTACACACCTGTTTGCAGCGCCTGCCATTGTGGGCAGTATAGATGTGAAACCAGCATATCGTCCGAAGACTTCAATAACCAGAATCCGTTCATGGCTGCCAGCTGATGTTCTAAGGTTATTGGTCATATTTATGGTTCGTGTTACGCAGGTGCTGAATCCGATACAGTAGTCTGTGCCCGGTACATCATTGTCCATTGTTTTGGGTATTGCGACAACTTTAACACCTTTGGTGTAAAGATGTACTGCATAGCTTAAAGTGTCATCTCCCCCGATCGGAATAAGATAATCTATTCCCAGCCACTCCAGGTTCTTCAAAACTTCCGGTGTGAGATCATTCATGTCGGCATTATATGTACCCTTAAGATGTGCAGGAACATCATTTTGTGACATATGACTCGGACGTGTCCTTGATGTATGAAGAAAAGTGCCACCGGTACGCCCGGCCTTGTTTACAATATCATTTGTCAGAACCTGAAAACAATTACTGTTATCAGCTTTATTATCCCTGATTAGTTCAGTTATTCCGGCCCAGCCTCTCTTCAGGCCAATGACTTTAAATCCTTCCCTGTTGGCCCTGATCGTCACCGCCCTTATTGCAGGGTTAAGTCCGGGAACATCTCCGCCTCCCGTAAGGATGGCTATAACGCCTTTTTTTGTCTTAATATTTGCCATAGATATTTTATTTTTTGTTTTATAATGATTATTTTCAGACCGCTAAAGTAAAACAATTTCATTTTATTGCAAATAGCGGCAAATATTTAAAAAAGTTAAAGTAAAAACAGCGGCCTTAAAACCCGGTTAATCAAAAAAAACATGCAGTCATCTGAAAATGTGTTAAATAACAAGGGCACTGTTCTTATAACCGGAGGCAGCGGCCTTATTGGCAGATACCTGACTTCCTTACTGCTTGGCGAAGGTTACAGGGTTTCCCATTTATCAAGGAAGCAGGATCAGTTCGGAAGGGTAAGGGTTTACAGGTGGGACCCCGGCAGGGGCATTCTGGATCCTGCCGCCCTTGAGGGTATTGATTATATAATTCACCTTGCAGGAGCCAATATCGGGGAGAGGCGGTGGACAAAAGCCGGGAAGGCTGAAATCATCAACAGCAGGGTGGAATCTGCAAAGCTTCTTTTCAGGGTTGTAAAGGAAACCGTAATACCTTTAAGTGCTTATATATCTGCTTCGGCAACAGGATATTACGGAGCCGTTACTTCAGAACATATTTTCACTGAGAATGATCCTCCCGCGGATGATTTCCTGGGTACAACCTGCAGGCTCTGGGAAGATGCCGCGGACCTTTTTTCAGGATCAGGGATCAGGACTGTAAAGATCCGCACGGGAGTGGTGATGGAAAAGAACGGCAGCGCCCTGAAGAGGATGCTGATACCGGCGCGTTCAGGACTCTTTCCGGTTGTGGCCGGAGGAAAACAGTACATACCCTGGATACATATCAGCGATCTCTGCAATATCTACCTTAAGGCTATAGAGGAGAACAGCATGAAGGGAGCTTATAATGCAGTTGCGCCGGAGCATGTAACCCACAGGGAGTTTATGCATGCCCTAACATTAGCATTGGGTAAAAGAGGATTTTATCCCCCCATGCCCGGTTTTCTTCTGCAGATTGCCATGGGAGAAATGTCAGACGTTGTGCTTAAAGGAAGCAGGGTTTCGGCAGAGAAGATTAAGAAAGCAGGTTATTCGTTTAAATTTGATAACCTGCCTTATGCCTTAAAAGATATTCTGGAACAGTAAAATAATTTATTTCTTTCATGCAACAATAAGTGCCGGAACTTCCGGACACATATTTAAATGATAACCAGCCTGCCTGATGATTTTCCTGAATCATCCGAGAACCTTATTATAAAAACGCCCCTGCCGAGGAACGACAGATCAAGCTCCTGCATTGACTCAATGGTTGTTTCATACATTTTTCTACCGCCGGTACTGAAAACAGATATCTCCGTTCTGCCTTTCGCGGGGATAATTATTTTCCCGTTCCCCGGGTTTGGATAAAACTCCGAAGGTTTTATCAGATTAACTGTTTTCAGCGGCACCTCATCAATCCTGAAATCATCAACAAGCACACCTCCTCCTCCCTGCCTTAATCTGAATCCCATATAATAAAGACCTGATACCCCTGGTGTAAAGACAGAACGGCTGAATACATAATCGCTGAAAGAGAACTTATTCAGCAAAGTAACGGTTAAACCGTGCGGGCTGAGATTTTCGCGGCTTCCTGTGGCGGCTGCCAGGTAAAGCGATCCATAATCACCCCCGGTTTTATTCCTGTACCTGAAAGTAATCATATATTTTTTCGATGAGGAAAGATGAAAAGCCGGTGTGTAAAGCCATTCATAATCCGGGTTTGCCGGGCTTATTTCAAGTGAATTCGGAGGTGAGAAAGGATATAATCCATTAAGATATTCAGGATCATTTTCACCTGTAACTTTCCAGCCTCTCGGCAGTTCCGAATATGATTTGTCAAAATCCTGTATATAGGGATATTTCGTAATGGTGAATATTCCGGTTTTGCCGTTTACGAGCGACGGCGTGGAATATACCGGCGGATCCTTGCTGATTATTGTCCAGATTGTGTAAAAATACCTTTCATCGCTTTTAAGCCCGGTATGCCTGAGTGTTCCGGCTGGTCCAAAATAAATTATTTCGCCTCCTGTGCCTAATTTGTCACCAGGTTTGTACCGAACTCCCTGAGCTAAGGAAAGATCTTCGGGAGAAGAGGATACAGCAACTAGGAAATCCCTATTCCATGCCGACTTCCATGAAAGCAGCAGGGTGCTGTCTTCCTCCGGGGTAAGAGTTATATCATAAGGATAATCCATTTCAACGGTGAAAAGCATGCTGTCGTTTCTGAAGAGTATACTGGAAATATTTATTCCTGTGGGCGAGCCATCCTGTAAAAAAGCTGCAGGATTTGAATTGTCAGAGAACACTGTTTGTCCATATAAATCTGAAAATGCAGCCGTATTGATGTCTCCGTTGGAATTAAGGGTTCCGTTTTTCCTGAAAACATAAACCTCATCGGGTGGTCCTCCGGAATTGCCCCTGTAACGTGTATCTATCCTGGTTATGATAATTCCGGAAGCCGGAAGGCCCGCCTCAAAAAGGCCTTCTTTTTTCCTGAATTCAATTACAAAAAACTGATTTGAGCTGTTTGATGATCTCAGAAGGTAACTGTTGCCGCTTGCCTGCAACAGAGGTTTTACAGAATATGTTCCTGACCCGTTAATTTCCTTTATGCTCTTAATCCATCCCCCGTACCTGTACTTCATCCATGCCCCCATGTGCCCCTTGCCTGAACCCATGATATCCCAGGGGCCCACGGGCGTTCCTGAAGTGTCGTAATGGTAAAGGTCGGGAGCACCGAAAGCATGAAACATTTCATGTGCAATGGTTGTCACTCCTGAGTTTTCCAACTGCAGTGTATAGCCGTAAACACGCAATGCTCCCCACTTTACTACCGAAGAATAGAGCACCCACCGGTGAGGCCAAAGCAGGTCTGACCATCCGTCGGGTGACCCCTTCACAATGAATGATACATTGTCAAAATTTCCGTCGGAATTTGAATCAAAATTCACATCCGGTGGCAGGGTATAATTATTTTTCAGCCAGCTGATGGCAGAGGCCAGAAGGGAGTGTTCCCGGGTAGTTTTTTCAGTACTGTTTTTATACCCGTCAGGATTGGTTGTTTCATTATATGGTCTGTAATAACTTCTCGGATTCTGGTCGGTGTAACAGAGGTTTTCAGTAGCACCGCCTGGCATGTGATAACTTACCACATCAAGTGTATTGTACGAAACCTCCCTGTAATAGCTGCGGAGCGAAGAAACGGAAATGCTGTTGAAACGGGTTTCGTATGTTGATCTTGAAACCGTAAATTCAGGCTCATTAAGAAACTTGATATAGACTACAAGGTTGTTGAACACCCCTGTTGTCCCGGTCATTGATTTCATACCTTCATGGGCAGCAAGCTTTTCCATTTCATTGTACCAGGCATCCCGTTTCTGCTTTGTGGCTGCGGGTACCTTAACTTTTGTCATACCAGGTATGAGTACCGGATCATATTCACCTACCCGGTAAATGGTCGGGAAAAACTCATCCTCTTTCTGAATGAGGTAATAATAATAACCATCTCCTCCCTGTCCGACAGGATATCCCGAAGCATCATGAAGGTAGTTGAAAAATTCATCGCCGCTGATATAAATGTTAAGAGTGGAACCATCGGGCAGCACCTTACTCACAGGTTCGAAATAAAGAGGTGCGGAAAATGTTTTTAATGAGAAAAATAAAAGGAATGCCAATAAACCAGGCCGGTTTATTGTGTGACGCTCTACCCTGATCATGCCTTTCATTAATTAAGAATAAAAGTCGCAATAATTGCGCAAAATACAAATAATTATAGGGAAAAAGAGCATTACCGGAAATCTTCTGTGAAAAGAAAGTTTATCCTTTATCGGAGATTAATTCAAGTTTTTTGATATCAAGAATTTCAATTGTTTTACCTTCAGTATTAATAATACCTTCTTTCTTAAAATCCGAAAGGGTTCGTATAACGTTGGCGGTGCTCATGCCTATATAATCGGCTATTTCCTTTCTTGAAACAGGGAGATCATAAATATTTGAATTATACACTTCACTCACAAAATATAACAGTACATAAGCTACCCTGCCAGCCAGGTTTCTCTTTCTTATTTCAAGACATTGAGTAATTATTTTTTCATAAATATTTGACATTCTTATAAGAATTCCTGTTGCAAAATTTCCGTTCTCCGTAAGCAGTTTTTTGATAATTTCAATATTTATTGAGCATATCTCCGAGTCCTCCAACGCTGCAACAGAAAATCTGTATTTTTCTTCTTTAAAAACTGACATGCTGTTAATGAAATCAAAATTTCTCGTAATAGCTATTATCTGCTCATCATTTAATCCGTTTCTCCTGTATAACTTAACAAGTCCACGTTTAAGATATTTGAAATCAGAAATTTTATCATCCTGATAATAAATTATTTCACCTTTTCTGTAAAGTCCCTCTTTTTTATTTGCGCATAGTTTTTTAATACTTTCATCATCAAGATATTTTATCACAACCTCTCTGAATTCACAGTTTTCACAAAGGCAAGATTTATCTGCTTTTTCCATACTAATAAAAAATTAATTTCAGAATATAATTCTTTGAATCAAAATATCTTTATAATTTTCAACCAATCTTATTTTCCCTCCAAAAATAAATGATATTAAACCTCAGAGCAAGCTCTGGATACAAATTTCCGGGGCAAGCTCCGGGGAGTTAAACCAAAACTTCTCGTTTGCCGACTTCGTCGGCTGTTGCCAATTATGTCGGTCGAAGGCCGAAGCAGAACACGAAGGCAGATTAAATAAACAAATTATTTATCAAATGTGTTCAAATCTTATTCAAAGTTTATAAAAAATCAAAATATTGATTGTTATTCAAGGTTATATTTGCAGGAATTCAATATATCCTGAAAAAAGAACTTAAAAATATTGTTCAGTTTAACAAATTTTTATGTTATATCGTACAGATTATCATATTCATTCAGAGTACAGTGACGGTAAGGCCAGTCCCGAAAAATATATTGATGCCGCTCTATATGCCGGCATGAATGAAATCGGCTTCGCCGAACATCTGAACATTTTATTCAATGACCTTACATGGTGCATTGATCATAAAAAAATTCCCGAATATATTGGACATATTTCACGGCTCAGAAACTCTTATGAAAATATAATCATTAAAACAGGTTTTGAAGTAGATTATTTCCCCGGCAGGAAAAAAGAAATACATGATTTCCTGTCGCCGCTTAAAATTGACTATGTTATAGGGTCGGTACATTATATGGGCGATGTAACAGTTGACAGCAGTGAAGAATTCTATAACGGGAGGGATTTTAATGAACTTCTTTTCATGTATTTTGAAATAGTATGCGAAGCTGTTTCCTCAGGCTTGTTTGACATAATAGGCCATTGTGACCTGATAAGGATTTTTGGACATCAATATAATGGCAACCCGGAATATTTATACAGGCATCTTGCCTTAAATATGGCAAAATACAATGTAGCACTTGAAATAAATACTAATGGCAAAAACAGACCCCTTGGAGAATTTTATCCTGATGTAAGGTTTTTACATTTATTCAGAGAAGCGAATGTGCCGGTATGTGTCAATTCCGATGCCCACCTGCCGGCAAGGGTGGGAGAAAATTTTGATGAAGCATACAAACTTCTGAAGGATGCCGGATACGGTGAGATGTGCACTTTTAACGGCCGGAGCAGAAAGATGGTGCCATTTGCTTTATAGCTCATCCACCCCCGGTAAGGTGCTCAAGAAATATCTTTATTCCGATTGCTATCAGGATAAGCCCGCCAATGATTTCGGTTCTCCTGCCTGTTCTGCTTCCTGCCGCTTTGCCAATTCTGATTGCAGTCATTGAGGCTATGAAAGTTACAAAAGCAATCACCAGCCCGGCAAACCATATCCTCATTTCAAGCAGTGCAAAGCTGAAGCCCGCTGCTGCTGCATCAATGCTTGTCCCAAGAGCAATTACAGCCAGTTCAGGAAATTTTGTATAATCTTTCTCCGGACGCTTTTCCTTCTCCAGAAGTCCGCTGATTACCATCCTGCCTCCTATCAGTGTAAGCAGGCCGAGGGCAATCCAATGATCCGCCGCTGACAGGAATCCGCTGAAAACAGCACCGAGAAAATAACCGGCTACGATGAGCCCTCCCTGGAAAAATGCCATGACAAAAGCCACCGGCACCGCCTCCCTGAAGAGTATCCTGCTGCGTATAATGCCGAACGACAGGGATGCGGCAAATGTATCAAACGATAAACCCAATGCTATTGCTATAATGGTAATTAAATCCATCCTCTGATCTGACCCGGCAAAGATAAAACAAAAACTTTTTTACCGGCCATGAATATTGTTATCATATATCATACCCTGTTTTCTTATCTATTGCAAGTATTATAATTAAGTTTGTGGCGTAGTTAATATCTTTAAAGTTTAAAATTCATTTCTGTTATGAGGGTTGTAATACAGCGCGTTAAAAGAGCTTCTGTTACCTCGGAGGGTGAGTTGTTATCGCAGATCGGCCCAGGGTTGCTTGTACTGGCAGGGTTTGAAGAGACAGACACCACGGAGGATATTGAATGGCTCAGCAACAAAATTGTAAACCTGAGAATATTTAATGACAGTAACGGCGTAATGAACCTGTCGGTTAAGGATTGCGGGGGAGATATAATTGTTGTGAGCCAGTTCACGCTTCATGCCCTCACAAAGAAAGGGAACAGGCCATCGTATATCAGGGCTGCCCGGCCGGATATAGCCATCCCGTTGTATGAAAAATTCATTGACACTGTTTCGGCCGGCCTTGGGAGGCAAGCAGGCTCGGGACGTTTTGGTGCCATGATGGATGTTGAACTCGTTAACGACGGACCCGTAACAATTATTATTGACACTAAAAACAGGGATTTTTAATGAACACCGGAACGGATACTCTGGCAGCGGAAAAATCACTTAAAAAGTCAGTCCTTTCGGTAACTGCCTTTGCGGCTTTTCTTACTCCCTTTATGGGTTCCTCAATCAATCTGGCCCTGCCCGCAATCGGGGAGGAGTTGAAAGCCAGCGCTATAGGGCTGGGATGGATCGCCAGCAGCTTTATTCTCGCGGCTGCTATATTCCTCCTTCCTGCAGGCCGCCTGGCAGATATCACCGGAAGAAAAAAAGTCTTTACCGCCGGGATACTGCTCTTCACGGTTTCAACATTTTTAATTGCCTTCTGCAGGGATATTACTTCGCTGATAATAATGAGAATCTTCCAGGGCATTGCCGGTGCAATGTTCTTCGGTACAAGCCTTGCAATAATAACATCCGTTTTCCCGCGGGGAGAAAGGGGAAGGGCAATGGGAATCAACATTACGGCTGTTTACCTTGGCCTCTCGGCAGGGCCGGTTCTCGGAGGTTTTCTGACACAGCATTTCGGCTGGCGGAGCATCTTTATCTTTCTGGTGCCTCTCGGTATTATTTCGCTGATCCTCATTTCAACCAGGATAAAAACCGACTGGGCCGAAGCCGGAGATGAAAAATTTGACTGGAAGGGATCGCTGATTTACGGCGTTTCAATAGCTGCCTTTATGTATGGCTTCTCAAAACTCCCTTCAGCACAGGGGTGGATTTTACTTTTTTCCGGGATAGCGGCAGGACTCATTTTCTTACTTTTTGAGAAGATTGTTCTCCATCCTGTTTTTGACATAAAAATTTTTTTACATAACCGGGTATTTGCATTTTCAGGCCTTGCTGCCCTTATTCACTATGCAGCAACATCAGCCACGGGCTTTTTCATGAGCCTCTATCTTCAGTATCTTCACGGCCTCGATGCACGCACTGCAGGGCTGGTAATGATCTCCCAACCAGTAGTGATGATGCTTGTTTCGCCGGCTGCCGGAAGATTATCGGATAAAAAGAACCCGGGAGTAATAGCTTCTTCAGGTATGGCACTTACCGCAGCAGGGCTTATTGCATTATGTTTTATCAACCCAGCTACTCCATTGCCTCTGATTATAATAATTCTTGCCGTAATGGGAACAGGTTTCGGGCTTTTTTCATCCCCCAATTCCAACGCGATTATGAGTTCTGTCGAAAAGCGCCATCTTGGAATTGCTTCGGGTATAGTAGGCACCATGAGAATGTCGGGCCAGATGATCAGCATGGGAATTGCGATGATGATTCTGGCAGTTTTCATAGGGCGCCGGCCAATTACACCCGAAGTCTTTAAAGGCCTGATGACGGGAATAAAAACAGGGTTCGTGATCTTCTCCATGCTCTGTATCCTGGGAATATTTGCTTCTCTGGCACGAAATAATAAACTAAATGACACCTCTTCATCCAAGGTTAAGAAGACCTGAAAGTGCTATATTTCAATAATATACAAAACCATGACCTGTTTAAAAGAGGTGTCAGTTAAAATTTTTTTCACTAATTTAAATAATGAAATCGCGGTAAATGTAAAAAACATTATATTGACCCCGGCTTTTAAACCAATTACTGTCAAAATTATTTCTTTATGACAAAACTATATGAAAAACTTATAAAATTCTGTCCCACTGAGTCAGAAGTAAAAAGGGGACTTAAGAAAGTGTATGCAGACATATCCGGAATGCCCGACAGAAAAACTCTTATGGATATTCTGAGTGTGATTGACCTTACCAGTCTGAACACGACAGATAATAAGAGTCAGATTCTCCATCTTACCGGAAAGGTAAATAGCTTCAATGCAAGATACAGTAATATCCCGACAGTGGCAGCAATTTGTATATTTCCGAATTTTGTTCACATTGTGAAGGAAAAACTGACAGCAAAAAATGTAAAAATTGCTGCCGTTGCAGGAGGTTTTCCAACATCTCAAACTTTTCTCAATATTAAAATTTCTGAATGTAAAATGGCAATTGATGCCGGAGCAAATGAAATAGATATTTTAATTCCCGTAGGAGCTTTCCTTGGCAACGATTTTACTGCAGTAGCCGAAGAAATAAGAGAAATAAAAAAAGCCATTGGAGATACAACTCTGAAAGTAATCATTGAATCGGGACTGTTAAACAGTAATGAACAGATTTTTAACGCTTCAATGATAGCCATGGATGCAGGGGCTGATTTTATTAAAACATCATCAGGTAAAACAAGTGTTTCAGCCACACCGGAAGCTGCATATATAATGTGCAGTGCTATCTCTGTTTTTTACAGGGAAACTGGTATCAGGGTAGGATTTAAACCTGCCGGAGGTATTGTCACATCAAATGATGCTGTAGTATATTTTAATATAGTTAAAAAAATTCTTGGCCCCGGTTGGCTTAATCCATCTCTTTTCAGGATCGGAGCAAGCAGGCTTGCAAATAATGTAATTTCAGATCTTGTTGGCTCAAGAACAGATTATTTCTGAAAAATATATCTTTTCCCACCGGCATTACATTATACCTTACCTGTGAAAATGACACATCAGGATATATCAAAACCAGGTACAGGAGATGAATTAAAGGTGACAGCAAAAAATTCTGACTCTCTGTTCAACGTCCGGCAGGACACCATTGGACATCTGCAAACAATTAAAGACACTTTGCATAATAACTTTTCAGAAATTAATAAAACCGAAATAACTACTTTAAATGTAAAACAGGCACCAATTACCGGAAAAGATACAAGTCCTGTCTATACAAAAAGCCGGGCTTCTGAAATTAATTACTATTATACCGGTGAAAATTCAATCCATTCAGACGATTCAAAACTATGTTTCCCTTTTTCTTTCTTAGAATCTGTTCAGGATTTCAGAACTGAACGTACTTCGGAAATTGCTTCAAAACTGAAAGAAGGCATCAGAAAGCCAGGCAATGATTTTAAAGCTGACTGGATGCTTCCCGTTCTTCTCGTTTCAGCAATTGTATTTATTACAATACAGAAAATTCCGGTTAATCTCATAAAATCTGTAACTAACTTCTTCCTGATAAAGGGAATAAATGAATCTGGTTCCCGTGATAATTATAAAATCTATAATTTCCAAAGCACAGCTTTAAACTTCGCATCACTAATTAATATAAGCCTTTGGCTTTATGTGGCATTAAATTACTATTTGATTTCATTTCCTTTTTTTACTGACTTTAAATTGTGGCTCATAATTCTGGGATTATTGATTACTGCAATTTCAATCAGACATTTAATTATCATATTTACAGGACTTATAAGCGAACAGGAAGCAGTTTTTTCAGAATACAGAATTATTGTATCTGATTTTTGCAGAGTAACAGGTGCTGCAGGTTTTTTTCTTTTGATTCTTATTCTTTATACTAAATCCTTTGCTACCGGGATTTTTCTCAAGACTGGATTCTTTATTTTTTTTGCCTGCTATATGATACGTATTATTAAACTGCTTTTAATTTTTATAAACCGACATATATCAATTTTATATTTAATTTTATACCTTTGTGCGCTGGAAATTCTGCCTTTTGCTGTTCTGATTAAACTATTAAAAGAACTATCTAAGAATTTCCATTAAAAGGGATGTCGAACTAAATCTGTAAGGGGTTGAAAATAAAAAAGATCTTAGTATCACAGCCAGATCCTCAAAATCCTAAGTCACCCTATTATGAGCTGGCAAAAAAATATAATCTGAAAATTGACTTTAAACCGTTCATACAAATTGAAGGGGTGTCGGCCAAAGATTTCAGGCAGCAAAAAATAAACATACTTGACTTTACTGCTATTATTTTTACATGCAAAACTGCAATTGATCATTTTTTCAGAATCAGTAACGAACTCCGGGTATGTATCCCTGATACAATGAAGTATTTCTGCATAACAGAAAATGTGGCATTTTATCTGCAGAAATATATAGTTTACCGCAAGCGTAAAATATTTCATGGAAAATCAAAATTTCAGGATCTAATCGATATTATTATCAAACACCGGGATGAAAATTATTTTGTTCCCCTGCCGGAGCCTCATAATTCTGAAATACCGGAACTGCTGAAAAAAAATAATATCAACCACACGATTGGAATATTATACAAAACTATTAGCAATCATTTTTCGAGTATAAATGACCTGCTCGATTATGATATAATTGTCTTTTACAGCCCTTCAAGCATAAAATCATTGCGGGAGAATTTTCCTGAATTTGTACAGGGTAATATTAAAATTGCGGCATTTGGTCCTACAACAGCACAGGCTGTAGAACAGGAAGGTCTGCGGCTTGATATCCAGGCCCCCAATCCTAAGTCCCCTTCAATGACCATGGCCCTTGACGAATTCCTGAAAGAATACAACAAGAACAGCAATAAATAATTTTTTGCATTTGAACCATTACAGGGGCTAAGATATCTGCCAAAAACAAACCGGCCAAATCAGTTAATACAATGGCAAATCCCCCTGAAACATTCCGTAAATCCGAAAGACTTTGCAGTAAAAAGGCAATAGATTCACTTTTTGAGAAAGGAATCTCTTTTTATTCATATCCTTTTCAGATTATCTGGACAAAAAGTTCATCAGATTTGCCTTACCCCGCCCAGACAGCTATTAGCATATCAAAAAGAAATATTAAATCGGCAGTCAGGAGAAATTTAATCAAAAGAAGAATCCGTGAAGCATATAGAAAAAACAAATACAGACTTTATAATTTTCTTGAAACAAACAAAATCTATATTGTTTTTATAATAATTTATAAAGAAAATAAAATACTGGATTATCATCTTATCGAAAATGCCATCGTCGAAACGATTAATAAACTTATCGCTTCAATCAGAAAGAAAGAATAGTTCTATTTTTGCTTCATTGTCCCAGTTGTTATTAAACTACACCGGATGACAGTTTTCACATAATTTCTTCTTATTTTCGCCTCACATCACAAATAACCAGATATGAGAATAAAGAACGGAAAAAGAAATATCTTAATATTTGCTGTCATTTTTACTGCCTTAATCAGTCTTTCCTTCCTTATAAACCAGGAATCAAGAGATTTTAGGCTTGGTAAAAACCTCGACATTTTCTTTTCTCTGATACGGGAACTCAACACATTTTATGTTGATGAAATTGATCCTGATAAAATTATCAGAACGGGTATAGAAAGTATTCTTAGGTCGCTCGACCCATATACAACATTCTATTCGGAATCAGAAATTGAGGATTTTAATTTCATGACCACAGGCAAATATGGTGGAATTGGCTGTCTGATAAGAAAAAATGGAGATTATGCTGTAATAACAGAAGTATATAAGGGATTTCCGGCTGATATTGCCGGTATCAAAATAGGCGATTTTATTTTGAAAATTGAAGGTCAGTCTTTAAAAAATGTAGCGGTAGATAAAGTGAGCGAAAAACTTAAAGGTGAACCTGAATCAACTGTTGCAGTAACCATCGGAAGAAATGGAAAAGAAATTGAATATAAACTTAAAAGACAGAAAATTTCTCTGCCGCCTGTTCCTTATTATGGTATGATTACCCCAGAAACAGGATATATCAGATTTACCAACTTTACCCAAAATTGTTATGAAGATGTCAAAAAAGCATTGACCGAACTTAAAAACCATAATCCTGAAGGAATTATCCTTGATCTCAGATCAAATCCGGGAGGCATTATGAATGAAGCCGTTGATATTGTAAATCTGTTTGTTGGTCAGGGAACAGAAGTAGTTAGCACCAGGGGCAGAATTAAACAATTTAATGCAACCTATACAACCAGAAATCAAGCTGTTGATGAAAACATCCCGCTTGTTATTCTGATAAACAGAATGTCAGCCTCAGCTTCTGAAATTGTTGCCGGATCAATTCAGGACCTCGACAGGGGTGTAATCATAGGCCAGCGTTCATTTGGCAAGGGTCTGGTGCAGATTACACGTCCTCTGAGCTATAATACACAACTTAAAGTTACAACAGCAAAATATTATATCCCGAGCGGAAGATGTATCCAAGCAATTGATTTTGCTCACCGGAATGAAGACGGAAGTGTTGCTTATATCCCTGATTCACTGATTAAGACATTTAAAACACGTAACGGACGACCTGTGAAGGATGGAGGAGGAATTACCCCGGATATTGAAGTCCAGACAGACACACTCAGCCTGATTGCAACAGAATTATATACAAGAAACTTCATTTTTGACTATGCTACTAAATATTACTGGTCTCACCCCGAAATAAAAGAGATCGGACAGGTATCCCTTTCAGACAGAGATTTTGAAGATTTTATTTCTTTCTTAAACGAAAAAGGATTTAATTATAAAACCTTAACAGAACGCTCTTTTTCTGAAATGATAGAAAATGCCCGAAAGGAAAAATTATATGAAGCCAACCGTGAGTTATTCAGTTCACTGCAAAAAGTAATATCCCATGACCTCAAAAGAGATTTAATGAATTTTAAAGCTGAAATTCTGGAAATCCTTGCAGATGAAATAATACGCAGGTATTTTTATGAAGAGGGTGCTATTGAATGGTCAGCTAAAAATGATGAGCAGGTAAAAAAGGCTATTGAAATATTAAATGATACACAATTGTATAAATCAATTCTCAGAGGTAAAAAGTGACTATTAAGGATGAGCTTCAAGCCAGTTATTACCTGTTCCCCAGTCTACTTTAAGAGGTACTTTAAGAGAAGCTGCACCTGACATTTCCTCAATTACAATATGCTTTAAATACTCAGTATCTTCAGGTACTACCTCAAAGATCAGTTCGTCATGAACCTGAAGTATCATTCTGGCATTTATGTTTTCTTTCCTTATCTTCTCAAATATATGCAACATGGCAATTTTAATAATATCAGCTGCCGAGCCCTGTATAGGAGCATTAATTGCATTTCTTTCGGCATTGCCCCTGACTACCTGGTTTCGTGAATTTATATCCCTAACATATCTCTTTCTGCCAAATATAGTTGTCACATAACCTTTAGCTCTTGCCTGTTGGATGATATTTTCCATATATCGTTTTACACCGGGATATGAATCAAAATATCCGTCAATCAGCTCTTTTGCTTCTTTTCGTCCTATGTTAAGTCTTTCAGAAAGGCCAAACGAGGAGATTCCGTAAATTATGCCAAAATTGGCTGTTTTTGCCCGGCTGCGCATTTCCCTCGTTACATCTTTAATGTCAACTCCGAAAATTTTTGAAGCAGTAGCAGCATGAATATCCTGTTCCGAAAGAAAATCTTCAATCATATTTTTATCCCCGCTCAGATGAGCCATCAGCCTTAACTCTATCTGAGAATAATCGGCCGAGAAAAAAATATATCCTGTATCCGGAACAAAAGCTTTTCTGATTTCCCTGCCCCGTTCATCACGAACTGGTATATTCTGCAAATTAGGGTTGTTTGAGCTGAGCCTCCCGGTTGATGCTACGGCCTGATTAAATGAAGTATGTATTCTCCCTGTCTTTTTGTTAACAAGGTCTGGCAAGGTTTCCACATATGTTGTCAGAAGTTTTTTAAGTCCTCTGTATTCCAATACTTTGCCAACAATAGGATGTCTGTTTACAAGCCGCTGAAGAATTTCTTCATTTGTTACAAACTGTTTGGTTTTTGTAAGCCTGGCCTTATCATCAATTCTGAGTTTTAAAAACAGAATATCACCAAGTTGTTTGGGAGATGAAATATTAAACTCTGTGCCTGCCAGATCATATATTTCCTTTTCAAGCTTTAATATATCCTCCCTTAGTTCAAGAGCAATAGTTCTAAGATTTTCTTCGTTTATCCTTATTCCCACTCTTTCCATGCAAGCGAGAACTTTAATAAGTGGCATTTCAATTTTACTGGCAAGCTCAGTCATTCCTTCCGCAGTCAGTCTTGGTTCAAAAATTTCCTTAAGCTGATATGTTACATCCGCATCTTCAACTGAATACTCTACTATCTTTTCCGGCGGTACTGTCCTCATTGTTTTCTGGTTGCGGCCTTTTTCTCCGATAAGGTTTTCAATCGGTACGGGAGTATATGAAAGATATGTCTCCGCAAGCAGGTCCATATTGTGCCTCATATCAGGCTCAAGCAGGTAATGGGCAATCATTGTATCAAAAAGTGGCCCTCTGACTTCAATTCCGTAATTGGCCAAAACCTGAATGTCGAACTTAATATTTTGTCCTATTTTTCTGATATTTTCATTTTCAAAAACCGGCTTTAAATAAAATAGAATTTCAGAAGTTTCTTTAAATGATTCAGGGAAATATACCAGATAACCTTCTCCTTTCTTCCACGAAAATGCTATTGCCACAAGTTCTGATTCAAGCGGATTTATACTTGTTGTCTCTGTGTCGAAACAAAATTCTTTAAGCTGGCTGAGCTCATTAACAAGATTTTTCAGTGCATTAATGTCTTCTATAAGTTTGTAGTTATGAGTAACAGTATCAATATTACTTTTTACTCCAGCTTTTACTTCATCACCGAAAAGTGTTCCCTGGGCGGCTTCAGGAAACAGTTCAGCAGCTGGTTCTCTTTTCACGGTTTCTGCCGGAAGCAATCTTGAGGCTGCTGTCCGAAATTCCAGTTCTTCAAACAATGTTTTAAGTTTTTCAGCATCGGGAGGTTCTGTCCTGAGACTTTCTTCATCAAGAGCAACAGGTGCATTGATGTCAATAGTAACAAGCTTTTTTGAAAGTTCAACCTTTTCACGGTTTGCTTCAAGAATTTCTTTAATTCTTCCCTGAAGTCTGTTTGTATTTTTCAATAACTCCTCAATGCTTCCGAATTCTGCAATCAGCTTCTTTGCAGTTTTGGGCCCAACTCCAGGTGCTCCCGGAATATTATCAGAAGTATCCCCCATCAATCCGAGAATGTCAATTACTTGTAACGGCTGCTCAACCCCAAATTCTCTTCTGATATCATCAATTCCCCAGACTACAGATTCATTGCCTGCTCTCGAAGGTTTATACATCAAAATTCTGTCAGTAACAAGCTGCGCAAAGTCTTTGTCAGGTGTCATCATATATGTTATGAAACCTTTCTGTGCTGCTTTATTTGCCAATGTACCGATAATGTCATCAGCTTCGTATCCCGGACATTCCAGAATAGGTATCCTGTAAGCCTGAATCAATCTTTTGATATATGGAACTGCTTTCTTGATATCTTCCGGAGTTTCTTCTCTCGTAGCCTTGTATTCACTGTACATCTTATGCCTGAAAGTAGGTTCAGGGCTATCAAAAACAACTGCAATATGTGTAGGCTTTTGCTTCTGCAAAACCTCTTCAAGTGTAAGGAGAAAACCGAATATTGCAGAGGTATTTAAGCCTTTTGACGTAACCCGGGGATTTTTAATAAATGCATAATATGATCTGAAAATCAATGCATATGCATCGAGAAGAAAAAGTTTTTTTTCCTGGTCATCTGACATAATATTGTATATTACTGATTATCTGCAGCAAACCATTCCGCATAGGAGTTTGAAGTCTCATAAAGTTTAAGGGAATATAAAAATACTCCCGGAGGAAGATGAGGTTTTAATCTTTCAGCAAAATGAACAACCAGATTTTCACAGGTGGGTTGTAAATCAACCACCACAAGATTTCCGAAAGCCTTTTCTATAAAATCTTCATTTCTTTTTTTGAAATCTTTACTTACAACAACGGCATGATCAAAAATATTTAAAATTCTTTCAGTTACAATGCTTTTAAGTTCAGTGAAATCAATTACCATTCCGTTTTTAGGATTACCGGTATCATTTATAGGTTTTCCGGCAACAGTTACATAAAGTTTGTATGAATGACCATGAACATTTCTGCAAGGCCCATCATAGCAATCCAGAACATGTGCCATCTCCAGTGAAAATTCCCTGGTAATTCTTATAAATGTAGCCATAATCAAAATATTAAACATACAAAATTAAGTTTTTCCATGCATTACAGCATAATATTTATCTTCAGGTTCCGGAAGATTGTCAAATAATCATCTTAATTTCTTGCGACAAGAAAATAAATCGTACCTTTGTAACATATTTTTTATTTTTATCATGAAATTATTAACCGGGAAAATGACAATTCCATCGTTGTTTGCAGCAACGCTGGAAAAATCCGGTAACAGAAACGCACTGGGATTTGCGGGAGAAGAACCACTCACCTACAAAGAAGCCTTTCAAAAGATATTATCACTGATTGCATGCCTTGAGAATAACAATATTGGCAAGGGGGATAAAGTAGCCATACTTGGAAACAATATGCCTCAGTGGGGTATTTCCTTTTATGCTGTCACATTTATGGGAGCTGTTGCAGTACCGGTTCTTCCCGATTTTACTACTTCAGAAATCAGTAATATTATTGATCATTCTGAATCGAAAGTTCTGATTGTCTCCTCATCTTTGTTACCAAAAGTGGATTTACAGAATAAAGGCAATCTTCAAGCTGTAATAAGGATGGAAGATTTTACCAATGTAAATCCCGGGAAAAACTTTTTTCAATTTTCAGAAGCTAAGAGACCTGAAAAAGAATATGATGTAAATGAATCTGATCTGGCTTCTGTTATCTACACTTCAGGCACAACCGGAAAATCAAAAGGTGTAATGCTTTCGCACAGGAATATTGTATTTACAGCCATAAGCGGAAGCAAAATTCATTATCTTGATGAGAACGACCGGTTTTTATCGGTGCTGCCTTTGTCGCACACCTATGAGAACACGCTTGGGCTTATTTTACCCTTATTAAGGGGTTCCTGTGTTTATTACCTCCGGAAACCACCTACGCCCGCGGTTCTGATTCCAGCCCTAGAAAAAGTAAAACCTACGGCAATGCTTTCAGTACCGCTTATTATTGAAAAAATTTATTTCAATAAAATTGCACCTATGTTCAGGGATAACTTAATTATGAAATTACTTTACAGTATACCCTTTCTGAGGAAAATCCTTAACAGAACAGCCGGGAAAAAATTACTGAAAACATTTGGAGGACAATTAAGATTTTTTGGAATAGGAGGCGCCAAATTAAACAGTACCGTAGAAAGATTCCTTATTGAAGCAAAATTCCCTTATGCAATTGGTTACGGTCTTACAGAAACAGCACCACTTCTTGCAGGCACAAATCCTGAAAATATCATTTTTGAATCTACCGGTCCGGCTATTGAAGGAGTGGAATTAAAAATTAATAATCCTGATCCTGTTACCGGGGAAGGTGAAATATGGGCAAGAGGGCCAAATGTTATGCTGGGATACTATAAGGAACCCGATATGACGCATGAGGTTATTACGCCTGATGGCTGGTTCAAAACGGGAGATCTCGGGGTTTTTGACAGCAGTAATAATCTCTATATCAAAGGGCGCCTTAAAAACGTTATTATAGGTGCAAACGGAGAAAATATTTATCCGGAAGAAATTGAATCCCTGATTAACAATTTCCGGCATGTCGTTGAATCGCTTGTAATACAGCAAAAAGGGAAACTTGTCGCTTTTGTCCATCTTAACATGGAAGAACTGGGGAACAAATACCACCATTTCAGAGATGAAGCTTCACGGCAATTTGATGAAAAAACCGAAGAACTTCTCAGGGAAATTCAGGAATATGTCAATTCAAAAGTGAATAAATTCAGCAGGATCAATAAAGTAGTCCTTCAATCTGTTCCTTTCCAGAAAACAGCCACCCAGAAAATAAAAAGATATATTTATTCATAATAAAAGCCCCGCTAAGGGGCTTTATCATCAGGCTGTTCAAACTCACAAAACAAATCCTGAATTATATTGACAGTGCTTTTTTATATCGGTTTTCTACATCCTGCCAGTTGACTATATTCCAGAAATTTTCAACATACTCGGGCCTGCGGTTCTGGTATTTCAGGTAATAAGCATGCTCCCACACATCAATAGTGAGTACCGGAGTGCCTTTAATCGGGGAAATATCCATAAGCGGACTGTCCTGATTAGGTGTGCTTCCAATGGCAAGTTTTTTATCGGAAGTTACATAAAGCCACGCCCAACCACTGCCAAAACGTGTTTTTGCTGCAGTACTAAACAACTCTTTAAACTTTTCGAAAGACCCGAATGTTGATTCAAGAACCTTTACCATTTCTGAAGAAGGAGTCGCAAGCCCTTTGGCCATATTGTTCCAATAGAGAATGTGATTGTAATAACCCCCTCCGTTATTCCTTACTGCATCGGGATAAGAAGAGACGCTCTTAAAAATCTGCTCCGGAGAGAGATTTTCGGCAGGCGTGCCTTTTATAGCCGCCAGGAAATTGTTAAAATACGCCCTGTGATGCTTGTCGTAATGTATCTCCATAGTCCGGGCGTCTATCCAGGGCTCCAGCGCATCGTAAGAATATGGCAGAGCCGGAAATACGATCTGATTTGTGTTGTTCTGTTCCATGGTTTCTGAATTATTTAAACCTTTGCCGATAACATTGTTCATTATAAATAATGAGGATGCACCGGCTCCGGCTGATTTAAAAAAATTTCTCCTGTTCATTTGTCTTATTTACTCTTTATTTTTAAACAACAATCATCTGAAATTGTTCACACAATTTACTAAAAATTTTTTTATCCGGACACTATTGAAAAAATTAATATCTTTAACAAATATTTATTCTCTGTTTTTTATTGTAAGTGCCTGAACGCAATAAAGGAAAAGTAACTTTTTGGCAAGGCCGGACAATATAAAAACATTTAATGCAGTTTAATAAAGAAAAATAAAACTGATATGAAAAATTTTGTTTTTGCTTTGGCGCTGTTAATCCTAATTTCAGGATTATGGGGTTGCGAGAAAAAAGGCAATCCTCCTGTGATTCCTCCCGAAAAAACAATGCTGATTGATTTCAGCGATTTCATTAAAAGTACTAAGTCAGGCTTTCCGACAGAAACACCCAAAAATTTACAGGCTGTTCCGAACCTTAACTGGAGTATTGCAGCAACTGTTGCAGGGGTCTGGAATACTCTTCTGACTGTTAACCTTGCAGTCCCTGTAGCAGCATTTAAAGAAGCACTTACTAAAAAACCAAGTTATCTCGACAATAAAAAATGGCAATGGAAATATAATGTAAATGTTCTGTCTGCTACTTATATTGCCAGGCTGACCGGCCAGATTACATCTTCGGGTGTTAAATGGGAAATGTATATTACACGCGAAGGGGCGGGCGGCTTTAGCGAATTTTTATGGTTCGAGGGCACCTCTGCTTCTGACGGAAAATCAGGACAATGGATTCTGACCGAAAGCCAGACAAATCAGGTTCCCATGCTGCAGATAGACTGGACTATAACCGGAACTGAAGTCGGATCGGTAAAATATACTTACATCAAGAAAGAAAATCCCATGAAAAACAGTTACATCGAATATGGACTCACTTCAGGAACCCTGAATGCATTTTATAAAGTTTATTTGTACGATCAGTCGCTAAACGATTTTGTTACTGTTGATATAGAATGGAGTACAACGGGACATAACGGAAGAATCAAAGCACAACGATATTTCGGTGATACTAACTGGCATTGCTGGGATGGAAACGGTAATGACATTCAGTGTCCGTAGATCCGGCCTTACAGCAGAAAACCTTTTAATCAGTTTATTTTCTTCAGGGTTTCAATCATTGCAACAATATTCTCCACCGGGACATTCCCCTGAATATCATATACTGTATTGAAAACAAATCTTATCTTTCAGCCAAAAATCCTGTAGTTCTCAGTTATATGCCTCTTTACCTCAAAGAGAGTGCTAAAGACAAACCCATTCTGGATATCTTCTTCTACTATTGTCATAAAGTATTCCAATATATCTTTTCGTTTTAAAGCTAAGGTTTTCGTTTATCATTTCTTTTTTACTATTTTGCGCCAGCAAATTTAAATCTATGAAGCTTTCAACAGGGAAGAAAGTAGTCTTTTTTATTCTTATGATTCTTATAATTGACCAGACTCTGAAAATCTGGATTAAAACACATATGGTCATTGGTCAGGAAATACATTTTCTGGGGAAATATGGTATGCTCCATTTTATCGAAAACAATGGTATGGCTTTTGGAATGGAGATGGGAGGAAAAACAGGAAAAATCCTGTTAAGTTTGTTCAGAATTATTGCCATAACCGGTATAAGCTGGTATTTGTCATTGCTTATCAGGAAAAATGCAACAACTGGTTTGCTAATTGCAGTCAGTGCCATTCTTGCAGGTGCAATTGGCAATTTTATTGACAGTGCCTTTTATGGCATTATTTTCAGTGAAAGTACTTACGACAAAGTTGCTGTAATGTTTCCTCCTGAAGGAGGTTACTCTTCCTTCCTTCTGGGCAAGGTAGTTGATATGTTTTATTTTCCTGTTATTAATACAACCTGGCCTGAATGGTCGCCTGTAAAACCGGGAGAACCCTTTGTTTTTTTCAGACCTGTCTTTAATATCTCCGATGCCGCAATAACCTGCGGTGTATTTTCTATTTTAATTTTTCAGAAAAAAATGTTCCACAACCTGAACTGAGCAATTGTTATTGTTATATAAAATCTTTTTACCGTAATTATAAATTCATACATTAAAATATATGTTTTCTTTTGTAGTGAAGGAAATTACTATTATTGTTTTTTTTATAAGTTTGAAATACAAAAGCATTACCTGAAGAATTATGGCCTCACTTTCTGAAATAAAAAAACCTGTGGAAAAAGAGATGGCTGATTTTGAATCATTTTTCAACCGGGCTTTCAAAAGCGATGTGCCTTTGCTCAAAATTATACTCAACTATATATTTCGCAGAAAAGGGAAACAGATGAGACCTTTGCTGGTGTTTCTCTCTGCCCGTCTTAACGGTGAAATTAATGAATCGACTTTTGTTGCCGCCACCATGATTGAACTTCTTCACACAGCCTCCCTGGTTCATGATGATGTTGTTGATGATGCAAAGGAAAGAAGAGGAGTATTATCTGTCAACGCACTCTGGAATTCAAAAATAGCCGTACTTGTTGGCGATTACATGCTCGCTACAGGTTTACTCGTAAGCGTTGAAAAAAACCGTTATGACATGCTTGAAATAATTTCAGAAGCTGTCAGATCAATGACACAGGGAGAACTTTTGCAACTTCAGAAAGCCCGCAAACTGAATATAAATGAGGAGGATTATTTCAGAATAATAAGTGCAAAGACCGCAGCTCTTATTGCTGCCTGTACAGCATGTGGCGCTATCTCTGTCAGCTGTAATCCTGAGACTGTCCATATTATGAAAGATCTCGGTGAAAATATCGGCATCGCTTTTCAGATCCGTGATGATATTCTCGATTACGAAAAAAATGGACTCACAGGTAAATCACCTGGAAATGATATCAAAGAACGTAAAATAACCCTCCCTCTTATTTATGCGCTTGAAAAATCCGCACTTATTAAGAAAAGAGAAATACTTAATACTGTAAAAAAGAAGAAAAAAACTAAAAGAGAAATTATGAATGTTATTGATTATGTTGTTGGTAACGGGGGACTGGAATACGCAGAACATAAAATGAATCAATACCGTGATAAAGCTCTTGCAATACTGGATATATACCCTGATTCAGACATAAAAAATTCACTCAGGGAATTTATCAACTATACCACCTTGCGAAATATTTAATCCACCTTCACGTTCCGCTCCGGACTTCAATCAATATAATCAGGTACAACCGACGAAGCTGGCGGACGGGAAGCTTTGGTTTAATTCCCCGGAACTTGCCCCGGAGTTTAATACCATTTATTAAAAATTTTTTTATCTTAGAAAATATGCAATGCCTACCCCAAGATAGTTTCCGACTGCGTATCCAACTATTCCCACAATAAGCCCCGTAAGTATCACATCCCTGTTTTTCAGGGCACCTGCCACAAGCGGAACAAAAGGGGGAGAGCATATAAGCGCACTACCCGAAATAATGACAGTATCAGCATCTATTTTAAAGAACCTCGCCAGAAAGGCGTGAAGAAAATGCGATCCGAACATTGCAAGCCCCACATACCAGAAAAGATCAAATGAAATGTTGGCAAGCTTGCGTATATCTGCCATCGAAGCAACGGCGAGCGAGAAAATCAGAATGAAATACATGCCGGTCTGGAATGTTTTTTCTATGTTCTTTATCCTGGGAACAAATGAGAATGCTATGCCTAAGGTGGTTATCAGAAGGATGGTGGCTGCAGTGGAAAAATCTGCCGGAAATAACATACTTGCCCAGTAGCTTACCCCGAAGATCAGAACCGACAGACCAAATGCTCCCAGTACCGGAAGAAAGGTCTTCTTTTTAAAATAGCCGGCATAGGATTCAAATTCATCTTCAATTTTACCATTGTCAATCTTTACCTCCCCGGTTTCAGGCGACCTGAAGGGGGGAAGCCACAGCAGAAAGACCCTCTGTCCCACAGAGAGAATGAAAGCAAGATAAAGCGCTCCCAGTGCCACTTCATAGGTGTGGGTCATCAGGTAAAGTTCATTGTTAACATTGAGCGCGGTTTTCATCGCAGCCATATTAGGGGTGCCGCCGGTGTAAACTGCACTTAACATCCCTGCAACTTTCCATGACTCCGGCAGCGAATCCTTAAAAATCCAGTAACCGATAAGAACAAAAAGTACCACCGTGAAAAGACCAAGTAACAGGGAACTTATCGTTTTTCCCGCCATCTTAAACCATTTCCTGACATCCATCGAAAACAATATCATCGGTAATGCAACAGGAACTGCAAGTTTTGTTATCCAGTCCTGGTAAACGTAGGCACCCTCCGGCAGCAATCCGGTGTTACCCACAATTGCACCAAGAATATAACATATCAGAACCCCGCCAATTTTACTAATAATCTTATATTTTCCTTCAAGAAAAATCACCAGAACCGGCGTAAGCAGGAAAAACGCAAGCATAAGAATAACCTGGATTTTCATGACCTGTGTCTTAAATTAATGATATACAAATTTTCAGAATATTTTTACGTCCCTTTATAAATTTTATTCCAACCAAGTAAATAAAAAATTTCCGGAATTAATTTTGGCAGGCCGCTTTTTAAGTATTTATACTTAGCTTTATACCGGTTTTTAAAAAATGTCAATATGACTGCACTTACGCAAATAGAAGAATTCTTATCCTGCCCTGTAATTGCAGTTGCAGGAGTATCACGAAACCCGAAGAAATTCGGTTATACGGCTTTTAAGGAACTCCGTGAAAAAGGGATGAATGCTATCCCGGTAAACCCTTCAGCCGATGAAATAATGGGTGTAAAAGCATACCGCGACATAAGCTCCCTGCCAGGTGAGGTGACGGGTCTTGTTGTTCTTACGGCCAAAGACCAGACAGCGGCCGTGGTAAAGGAAGCCAGGCTGAAAGGTATAAGAAACATCTGGATACAGCAGATGTCGGATACAAAGGAAGCCCTTAAGGAACTGGAAGGAACCGGCATTAATGTCATTAAGGGAGAATGCATCCTTATGCATTACAAGCCTCACGGCTTTCACAAGTTTCACCGGGCACTGGCAAAACTATTCGGAAGATTTCCGAAATAAAAAACATTTGCAGGATGAAGAACTCAGAAGACCGGGATTATGCCTTCTGCCTTGAATTTGCGGTAAGGGATTATGAATGCGACCTTCAGGGCATTGTAAACAATGCCAACTACCAGCATTACCTTGAACATGCCCGCCACCAATACCTGATTTCAAAAAATGTAAGTTTTTCCGAACTCCACAATGCCGGTCTCGACCTCATCATCACGCGTGTGGAGATTGATTACAAATATCCGCTCAGAAGCCGCGACAAATTCATTGTCTGTCTTAATGTCAGAAAGCAGGGAAATGTCAGGATTCTCTTTGAGCAGGATATTTTCCGCCTGCCCGATAATAAACATATTGTTCATGCACTGATCACTGGTGCCGCTGTACGAAACGGCAGGCCTGTCTCTCCCGGAGAGGTGCTTGTTAAACTGGGCCTGCAGGAAAAATAATTTCTCACCGGAAACCATTGCTCTGCATCATCTTTTTTTTTTAACAGTCTTTCTACCAAACCATAAAATTGTTCAGAATGAAACCCTTTAACCTTTCCTTAAAACTATTTTGTGCATACCTGGTAATCTCAGTGTTTGCCTTTTCCGCTCAATGTCAGACAATTACCGGCGACTGGCACGGTGCAGTGAAGTTGCAGAACATTACTCTCAGAATATCATTGCATGTCAGGGCTTCAGGCGACGGTTATGTTTCAACGTGGGACAGTCCCGATCAGGAGGCAACGGGTATTCCGTCAACAACCACTTCATTTGTTTATCCCGACTTTTCATTTACCCACGACGGCGCCGGTATAAAATACTCCGGTAAAATAAACTCTTCATATACGGTTATTGAAGGCACTCTTTACCAGGGACCTAATGAACATCAGCTTACATTTACCAGGCAGGTTATTGCTCCTCCCCCGGGAAGTCCAGCTGCAATCAGGGAAAAGTATGATAAACGGGAAGTTTACATTACGATGCGCGACGGAGTAAAACTATTTACTTCAATTTATACCCCGAAAAACAAATCGGTTCAGCATCCTGTTCTGCTGAACCGCACACCATACAATATTGAACCGCGCGGGCCAAATTCATTCAATTATTTCCTGCAGGTTTACTCGAGATACCTCGACGCGGAATACATCATGGTTTTCCAGGACGTAAGGGGGAAATATATGAGCGAGGGCGTTTTCGAAGATATAAGGCCGGTTATTGCCGTCAAAAAGAGCGACAGGGATACTGATGAGTCAACCGACACATGGGATACCGTTGACTGGCTTATAAAAAACGTTGAGGGTAATAACGGAAAGGTTGGCATATTCGGAATCTCCTACCCGGGGTTCTATTCAACAATGGGTGCAATAAATGCACATCCTGCAGTTAAGGCGGTTTCGCCGCAGGCACCGGTAACCGCATGGTTTACCGGCGACGATTTTCATCATAACGGGGCATTCTTCCTGCTCGATTGTTTCTCGTTTTTCCACAGCAACGGCCATCAGTTCCATTCCCCGACAAGAAGAGGATTCCGGCCGTTCAACTGGGATGCAGTGCCCGATAATTATGAATTCTTCCTTTCCATGGGCCCGATTAAAAATATTTCACCCCTTTTCTTCGGCGACAGCGTAAAATTCTGGAATGATGCTTTCGCCCATCCCGATTACGACGATTTCTGGAAAGCAAGAGACCCAAGGCCGCATCTCAAAAACATAACCCCTGCCGTGATGACTGTCGGCGGCTGGTTCGATGCCGAGGATCTTTATGGTGCAATTCATACTTATAAAGCCTTCGAGGAACAAAATCCCAAAACCCTGAATAATATATTTGTTATGGGACCCTGGTCGCACGGCCAGTGGGCTTTCGGGGAGGCGGAAAATCTCGGGAATGTTTACTGGGGCATTAATGCCAACGAAAAATATATTGCCCTTGAAAAGGAATTTTTTGATTATTATCTTACCGGACAGGGAGATGGAAAGTTTGCTGAAGCAACAATCTTTGTAACGGGGTCAGATAAATGGCAGGAGTTCGAAACATGGCCGCCCCGGAACGTCGAAGAAAAGAAACTCTATCTACTTCCCGAAGGAAAGCTTTCATTTACACCGCCCCCGGTTAAGAAAAGTTTCGATGAATATGTTTCTGATCCATCAAAACCGGTGCCTTACACCGAAGATGTGCACAACCACAGGACTACTGAATATATGACCGACGACCAGCGCTTTGCATCACGCAGGCCCGATGTGATGGTTTACCGGACAGATGTGCTTACTGAAGATATCACCTTCACAGGCCCGCTTACAGCCGAACTCTTCGTTTCAACAACAGGAACCGACGCTGATTATGTGGTGAAACTGATTGATGTTTTTCCCGATGGCGCAAAACCACCTGAAGGTAAAAAGACTGAATATCCGCTTGGAGGATACCAGATGCTGGTAAGAGGAGAAATATTCAGGGGAAGATACCGGAACAGCTTCGAGAAGCCGGAACCGTTTGTCCCGGGGAAAATCACCACGGTAAAATATGAACTGCCCGATGTTGCCCATACATTTAAAAAGGGACACCGGATAATGATACAGATTCAGAATTCGTGGTTTCCGCTGGCCGACCGGAATCCGCAGAAATTTGTGAATATCTACAAATGCAGCGAAAATGATTTTCAGAAAGCCACGCACAGAATATATCACGACGCGGCTTATCCTTCAGGTCTTAAGGTTTTGGTTCTGAAACAATAAGTGATTTATACAACTTCTCTGAATTAAAGAGTCTGTTATCAGACTCTTTTTTATTATTATCTTTATGCTGGCAAACTGATTCCTCTCACACCATGAAAAACAGAAAACTGACCCGCAGGAATTTCGTTGCCCTTGCTGCAGCAGGGGCCGGAACAATAATACTCGGCAAAGATATTGCCGCCGTGACGCCGGCCGGGAAAAGCACAGCCTCTCCCGATCCCTTTAAAATCATTACTCTTGGCAGATCGGGCATAAAGACAACTCTCCTCGGCATGGGAACAGGTTACAGCGGATATAACCGTTCCTCAAACATCACCAGGGCAGGGGTTGCCGAATCGGTGATACGGTCGGCATATGAAAAAGGGATACGTTATTTCGACTGCGCCGACAGTTATGGCACCCACCCTTTTACCAGGGAAGCCCTGAAATCATTTCCGCGCGAATCGTATGTCATAGGCACCAAGATGTGGGTTACACGCGGCGGAATTCCGGAACCCGAAAGACCTGATGCAGATATAGTTATTGACCGTTTCAGAAAAGAACTTAATACCGATTATATTGACCTTGTACAGCTTCACTGCATGACCAACGGAGCATGGACCGATGACCAGAAAAGATTTATGGACGGCCTCGAAACTCTTAAGGCAAAAAAGATAATCAGGGCTCACGGCGTTTCGGTTCACTCACTCGACGCGCTGAAGGTGGCAGCAGAGAACCCGTGGGTTGATGTAATACATGTAAGAATCAATCCGTATGGCGAAAGCATGGATAGCCGCGATCCGGCTGAAGTGGTGCCGGTAATCAAAAAACTTCATGATTCGGGCAAAGGAGTCATCGGAATGAAACTGATAGGTAACGGAAAATTCAGGGATGATCCTGAAAAAATTGATTCATCTCTTAAATTCGTCCTGGGACTTGGTACAGTTGATATGGTAATCATAGGATTTGAAAAGCCGGAACAGATTGACGATTATATCGCAAGAATCAAAAAAACAACACTTTAAAACAAACAATAATGAAGGTAAAATGCCTGCTTGCCTGGTTCGCGTTTTCCCTGGCTCTTATCCCTCAGCTTAACGGTCAGAACCAGCCGCTGCCGGTTAATCCGGTTACAGCCGACGGAGCCGTAGTGAAAAAACTTGCCGGAGGCTTTGCATTCACCGAAGGTCCTGCTGCCGACAAAAAGGGCAACGTTTATTTTACCGATCAGCCCAATAACCGGATAATGGTATGGACAACCCGTAATACACTTGAAACCTTTATGCAACCTGCCGGCCGGGCAAACGGACTATTTTTCGACAAAAAAGGAAACCTCTGGGCCTGTGCAGATGAAAAAACCGAACTCCGGAAAATAACACCGGATAAAAAAATTGAAGTTATTGCCGGTAAATATAACGATGCCATGTTTAACGGGCCTAATGATTTATGGATATCTCCCGGTGGTGCAGTTTATTTTACTGATCCTTTCTACAGGCGTACCTGGTGGAATCATACTGAAAGGCCTCAGGATAAACAGTGTGTCTATTACCTTTCACCCGACAGAAAGAGCCTGATAAGGATAATTGACGACCTGGTTCAGCCAAACGGAATAATCGGAACTCCTGACGGCAAAACACTTTATGTGGCCGATATCGGGGGGAAAAAAACCTGGAAATACGTAATCAATCCCGACGGATCAGTGTCGGGTAAAACTCTTTTCTGTGAGATGGGCTCCGACGGTATGACAATTGACAGCGAGGGAAATGTTTACCTCACCGGAAACGGGGTTACGGTATTTGATAAAACAGGAAAGGAAATAATAAACATCCCTGTGCCTGAAAAATGGACCGCCAACGTCTGCTTCGGCGGAAAGGATCGAAAGAGTATCTTTATCACCGCCAGCACAGGTTTATACTCGGTTGAAACAAAGGTAAAAGGCGTATATTAGGGTTTTCATTTTATTGTTTCAGTTTTTTGCCTTATTTTTGAACCATAAGGCAGATAGCACATTACCAATATCTGGTAAAAGAATAATTATCAATAAGGAAGCAAGATGACGCATGAAGATTTTATTGTAAAATCGTTAGGCAAAACAAATATCACCTCGCCTCTGATGCAGGCAGTGAGGAACTACAGTCCCCTCTACCGGTTTGTGGAGGAAGGCGAAAGAATCCTTTATGATGTTTCACTCGACAATTTTAACCGCTGCATGGAAAAGGGAGAGCCGCCGCTCTCATTCGAAAAGGCAGGCCCACGCGAGAATGTTTTCTTTGAACCGGCAAAAACAAAGGTCGGGATAGTGACCTGCGGCGGACTCTGCCCCGGTCTAAACAATGTAATACGCAGTCTGGTTTTTGAACTCTATTACAGGTATGGAGTAACCCGCATTATGGGCATTAAGTATGGTTATGAAGGGCTTGTGGCAAAATACAATCATCCGGTAGTCGAACTCACCCCGCAGCTTGTAAGCAATATTCACCTGAGCGGAGGAAGCTTCCTGGGATCATCAAGGGGAAACCAGGATGTGGGACAGATGGTTGACACGCTCGAAATAATGAATATCAACATTCTCTTCGCCATCGGCGGCGACGGTACCCTCAGGGGAGCCCATGCAATCCATGAGGAGATAACAAAGAGGAATCTCAAAATTGCCGTTGCCGGCATCCCAAAAACCATTGACAACGATATCAGCTTCATTGAAAAATCCTTTGGTTTTGAAACAGCTTTTTCAATAGCCAACGATATTATCAGAAATGCCCACAATGAGGCTTCAGGCGCCTATAACGGAATTGCCCTGGTGAAACTGATGGGCCGCGATTCAGGATTTATTGCCGCTCATGCCGCCCTGTCAATACAGGAAGTTAATTTTGTCCTGATCCCAGAAATCTCATTCGACCTTTACGGCCAGAGAGGTTTTTTGAGAATCCTCCGGAAACGGCTTGAGGAACGTCACCATGCGGTAATTGTTGTGGCCGAAGGTGCAGGACAGGATTTCTTCGATAAATCGGAACAGGTAAAGGATGCATCGGGTAACATCAAACATAAGGATATAGGGGTGTACCTGAAAGAAAAGATAGCCGAGGAATTCACCGACAAGAATTTCCCGTTTTCGATCCGCTATATTGATCCAAGTTATATAATCCGCAGTTCCCCGGCAAACCCCAACGACAGCAAATTCTGCAACCTGCTTGCCCAGAACGCGGTTCATGCAGCAATGGCTGGCAAAACCGATTTTGTTGTCGGCTACTGGAGCAATCTCTTCACACTCATCCCGATACCTCTTGCAACATCGCAGCGGAAAAAAATAGATATCCACGGCGAGCTATGGTGGCACGTACTCGAGGCTACCGGGCAGCCATCCAGCATGAAGAACCCATGATAAAAGCTATTATTTTCGACCTCGGCAATGTGCTGTTAAACTGGAAGCCGGGGGAGTTCCTTGCAGAAAACGGCTTCCCTGAGCCTGAACGTAACACCATTCTCAATGAAATCTTTTTCAGTAATGAATGGGTTCTCCTTGATAACGGCGATATAACCACCGAAGAGGCTATTGAAATCATTTCCCTTAAATCATCCCTGCCTGAAAGCAAAATAAGGGCCGTTTTTGATCTCAGGTTAAAAATAATAACACCTGTTGACTCAAACGTCAGACTGCTTCCTGAGCTTAAAAAAAGAGGCTTTTTACTGTATTACCTTTCAAACTTCCCTGACGATATATTTGATGAAGTAAGGAACAAATATGATTTTTTCCGCCTGTTCGATGGTGGGGAAATATCTGCAAGGCTCAATATGTCGAAGCCTGATGAAAGAATTTTCCGGTATTTTCTTTCGAAATATTCGCTCAGGGCAGAAGAGTCTCTCTTTATTGACGACTCTGAGAAAAATGCAGGAGCGGCAGAAAAAACCGGGATGAAGGCTATTCACCTTACCGAGCCGTCGCAGCTTAAGCCTATGCTTGAACAGTACCTTGGTTCGGCGGTATTATCCTGAACCTGCATTGCAATAATCTTATGATAAGTAAGATAAACAGCTTTTGCCTTGCATTGACCTGCATTTTATTGTTATTGCCGGTAAACGCAGGATCACAGGTCCCGACCCAGGTAATCAAGGGTGAAATATTTGACAGCGAAAGTCTTACAGCACTTGCAGGAGCTTCGGTTACGGTAACCGGAATCAACCCTCCGGTAAGCACAACCTCATCAGAAAAAGGATTGTTTCTTTTAAGGGTTCCGGCGGGACGAGTCTCCCTTAAAATTTCTTTCGTGGGTTACGAGGATAAAATTATCAGCGATATCCTGGTTACAACAGGTAAAGAGGTTGAATTACAGGTTGCCATGAAAGAAAAACTTATCGAGGCAAAAGAGATATTCGTGACAGCTTCAGGCAATAAAAACCAGGCAATCAACCAGATGGCAACCGTAAGCGCCGGTACGATACGCACTGATGACGCACTCCGTTTTGCCGGCGGCTTTTATGACCCTTCAAGAATTGTCAATGCCTTTGCAGGGATTGTAACGGCAAACAGCGATGAAAGCAATGATATAGTAATCAGGGGCAACTCTTCACGCGGCCTTCTTTGGAGGCTCGAGGGAATTGAGATCCCGAATCCCAACCACTTCAGCGACGGACAGGGAGGAAGCGGCGGAGCCTATTCGGCAATTACTTCCAATGCAATATCAAACTTCGACTTTTTCACAGGAGCTTTCCCGGCGGAATACGGTAATGCGATTTCAGGTGTCATGGACCTTAACCTGAGAAAAGGAAATGCCGACAATTATGAGTTTGCCTTTCAGACGGGAATGATCGGGGCAGAAATATCAGCCGAAGGAGCCTTGTTCAGGGGCAACCGCTCATCATTCCTTGTTGATGCTCGTTACGTGAATTTTGACTTTTTAAGCAAAGCGGGAATAATAGATCTCGGCGACAATAATTATGCTCCGCGTTCCGGGGATATCGTATTTAATCTTTACCTCCCTGCCGGGAAGAAAGGGACATTCAGTATTTTCGGATTTGCAGGTTCAAGCGCAATAGGAAAAATAGCCGAAAGAGACCCTGCACATTGGATTACACACGACGACAGTCGCGAAGAGATGGAAAGCTTTGGTTCATTTACTGCAGGCATTAAACATCTTGTCACATTAAAGGGCGGTAATTCATACCTGCGCACTGTTGCAGCATTCACCGGATATAATGATACTTACCGCGAGGGCAATATTGATTCATCATTACACCTTGTCAACAGCTACCGCCACGATTACCGCTACCCTGCCCTGCGTTTTTCAGTATTGTTAAATCACAAAGAAACCAGGAGAACTGTTTTAAGAACAGGTATTAATGCAGGAGTTCTTATGGCCCGAATGGAAGATTACAGAATGACCGGTTCGGGCAGTTACGACACTCTTGTTTCACCATCAGGAAGCGGCCTGATGGCACAATACTTTATGCAGCTGAGAACGCGGCTGACGGAAAATTTTGAAATCAATTACGGATTTCATGTGATCGGCTTTTCCGTTAACGGCAGTATGAGCGTCGAGCCACGCCTGGGTTTGCGCTGGCAGCTTGCCCCACGGTTATTTTTTAATGCCGGGACAGGATTGCATTCGCGGGCAGAATCTTTCCAGGTTTACTACAACCTGATAAAGAACGAATATGGCAGGCGGGAAACCCTTAATAAAAATCTTGATTTTACAAAATCATTCCAGGCAGCCGGAGGCTTTGATTATTCACTCAATGAAAATCTTAACTTCAAATTTGAAGCCTATAATCAGAACCTTTTTGATGTGCCGGTTATTTATAATTCCGGCAGCCGCTATTCTGCGATCAATTCAGCCGAAGGATTGCCCTCATCAGCCATGAAAAACAAGGGGAAGGGATATAACAGGGGCATTGAATTAACGGTCAACAAACATTATTCCGCCAACTATTATTCGCTTTTTACTCTCTCTCTCTTCGATTCAAAATACAAAGCCGGAGATAACAAGTGGTACAATACTTATTACAACACCTCATTTGTTTCAAATCTCCTTGCAGGTAAGGATTTCTACTTTGGAAAAGATCACGGAAGCTGTATAAGCATTAATCTCAGGCTGCTGTCGCGGGGAGGTTACCGCTACACCCCGGTTGATATGACACGCTCATTAAAATACAAAAAAATCATTTATAAGTCATCTGAAACCTATGGCGCCATGCTCCCGGCCTTTTTCAGAATGGACTCCGGAATCAGCTTCCGCAGAAACAAACCTTCCTATTCATGGATTATAATGGTTGACGTTCAGAACGTTACCGGCAGGAAAAATATATACCGGAAAAAGTTTTATTACGAAAACGGATCTGTTACTGAAAAAAATGTTTACAGTGTTGGTACGGTTCCGGTGGTGAATTTCCGGGTTGAATTCTGAAGTAATTAATTACGGATTGTTCCACGTGAAACCCAAAAATTAATCAGCGATGATTCATTATAATTCTGGCTTTTGCCTTTCCGGCAATCTTCTCAAGTTCTTCAAAACCAGCCTTTTTAATATCATCCATTGATACGAAATTCTTCAGCAGGAGCTCTTTTGTTTTAGGGCCTATCCCCTTTATATTGTCAAGTTCCGACTGCAGCATCCCGGCAGATCTTTTTCTCCGGTGGAAACCTATTCCGAACCTGTGGGCTTCATTTCGTATCTGCTGGACCAGTTTGAGGGTATATGAGTTTTTATCGAGATATAACGGAACTGAATCGCCGGGGAAATAAATCTCTTCGAGTTTTTTGGCAATACCTATTACGGTTACTTTTTCCTCTATTCCAAGTTTCCCGATGCTTTTCATTGCCGAAGAAAGCTGCCCTTTGCCGCCATCAATAACCACGAGTTGAGGGAGGCTCTGATTTTCATCAAGCATCCTTTTGTACCTTCTGAAAACAATTTCTTCCATTGAGGAAAAATCGTCGGGCCCGGTTACGGTTTTTACATTGAAATGCCTGTAATCGTTTTTGGCAGGTTTCCCGTTTTTGAAAACAACGCATGCAGCCACGGGGTTATCGCCCGAAGTGTTGGAATTATCAAAACATTCTATATGAACCGGGAGCGCCGGAAGATGCAGATCTGATTTAACTTTTTCAAGATTTTTCTGCGTTCTGTCGCCCGTTTTCTGCTGTTCCCTTTTCTTTTTCTGTTCAAGCCTGGAATAGACGGCGTTTCTCTCAGCCATCTCAAGAAGCCTCAGTTTATCTCCTCTTACCGGTACTGTATATTTAACCGTATTATACTGTATATCAGGCATAAAAGGCACGATTATTTCCGGAGAATCGCTTGAGACTCTTTGTCTGATTTCGGTAATTGCACTGCCAAGCAATGATTCCTTATCTTCATCGAGGCGTCTTTTTATTTCCATTGTAAATACCTGTATTACTGCACCTTCAACCACCTTCAAATAACTCACGAAAGAGCTTTCTTCATCCCCGTTAAGGGCAAATACGTCAACATTTTTAATGGTGTTGCTGACAACCGTGGAACGGCTTCGGAACTTCGAGAGAATTTCAATCTTTTCCTTTACGGCCTGGGCCTCTTCGAAATTAAGCTCTTTTGAATATGAAGCCATCAGCGACCTTAGATGTTCCATTACCACCGCTATATTTCCTTTGAGAATCTGCTTTGCCTGCCGGATGTTTTCATTATAATCTTCTTCAGTCTGAAGTCCGGCACATGGACCTTTGCAGTTTCCTATATGATATTCAAGGCACACCCTGAATTTTCCCGACCCGATGTTTTTTTCAGTGAGATTAAGTGCACAGGTTCGCGGTTTAAAGAGGATTCTTATCATATCGAGAATGGTTTTCACCATTATTCCCGAGGTATAAGGGCCAAAATACAGAGAGCCGTCCCTAACCGTATTGCGTGTGCTGAATATTCTCGGAAATCTTTCATTTTTTATGCATATCCACGGGTAGGTTTTATCATCTTTCAGAAGGATATTGTATTTGGGCTGATGTTCTTTAATAAGGTTGTTCTCAAGTAAAAGTGCATCCGATTCGGTATCTGTTACCACATGTTTTAGCATTGCCGCACGGCTTACCATAACCGATGTCTTTCCGGGCAGTTTTTTTGCAAAGTATGACGCCACTCTCTTCTTCAGGCTGCGCGCTTTGCCTACATAAATAATTTTCCCGCTGGCGTCGGTAAAAATATATACGCCCGGCTTATCAGGAAGATTTGGCAATATTGATGAGGGATCTAGCGGCATGATCTTTATTGTTTAATACAAAAATAATAAAAGAAGCCTGTCGCGGGTTTCGTTATGCAAACTTCCGGCCGGTAATAATCAGGCAAAGAGAGGAACAAAGCGGAATGTTCTTCCGTCGAACAGTCCGCTGTCGCTCAGTTTAAGCTCGGGTATTACCAGCAGTGCCATAAACGAGAGGGTCATAAAAGGAGTTGACAGATTGCAGCCAAGTGATTTTACCATTTCCGAAAGTTTTTCATATTCTCCGGCAACATCGGAAACAGGCCGGTCCGACATAATGCCGGCAACCGGAAGAGGCATGCTGTTAATGGTTCCGTCAAATGAAACAGCAAGTCCTCCTTTCATCTTAACGATTTGATTTATTGCACACACTATGTCGTTATCGTTTGTTCCGATACAGATGATATTATGGCTGTCGTGTGCAACAGAACCTGCAAAAGCACCATTTTTAAGACCAAATCCCTTTATGAATCCGGTTGCCGGTGGTTTGTCATTATACCTGTCTTTAACAACAATTTTAAGAACATCCCTGCCGGTTAAGGAATTAACCCACTCTCCAGAGCCGGAATCTTCAAAGATTTCTTTTGTCAGAAGTTCCCCGTCAAATGCTTCAATTACCCGTATTTTTCCGCCTCTGTTTCTGATTTTTATATTATCCGGTACTATTGCGGAACATTTAAAATTATTTACCCGTTCAGCGCCTGAATATTTGAACAGTACCCTGCCTCTGTCGAATACTTTTTCTCCGTTAATCCACGTTTCAAGAATATTCATTTCCGCCGGGTCGTCAACAACAATAAAATCGGCCGGATCGCCAGGTCTGAGTAGTCCGGCATTCAGATTATAATGATTTACGGGATTTATGGTACAACTTCCCAGAACATCAAAAAGATCATAACCTTCTTTTACCAGCGAACTGACCAGCTTGTTAATATGTCCTCTCACCAGCATCTCCGGGTGCAGGTCGTCGCTGCACAGCATTGTCATTCCGGGATATTCGGACAGCAGACTTTTAAGTGCCTTTAGATTTTTTGCAGCGCTTCCTTCGCGTATCAGCACTTTCATTCCAAGCGCAATTTTTTCCAGCGCCTCTTCCTTTGAAGAGCATTCATGATCAGTTGTTATTCCTGCTGTAACATATTTCTTCAGATTTTCTCCTGTAAGACCCGGGGCATGGCCGTCAACCGGTTTTGATAATTCCTTTGCGGCCTTTATTTTCTCCATAACTGTTTTATCTCCTGAAATTACACCCGGAAAATTCATCATTTCAGCCAGGTATTTTATCTCCTTTTTCCCCAGTAGTTCTCTGATCTCATCAGGCCCTATTTCAGCGCCGGCCGATTCAAACGGTGTTGCCGGGACGCATGACGGGGCTCCGAACCAGAACTTCAGAGGAACCTTTGCGGCATCTTCCAGCATAAAATCTATTCCCCTCATTCCCATTACATTTGCAATTTCGTGCGGATCCGAGACCACTCCAATTGTTCCACGTGAAATAGCGGCCACTGCAAAAGCTCCGGGAGTACAGAGCGAGCTTTCAATATGTATATGTGAGTCTATCAATCCAGGCAAGATATAAGAACCTGCTGATTCTTTATTGTCCTTTAAAGTCTTTATGCCGCTGATCCTTCCTTTAGAAAATTCAATCTCTGCCTGGTAAATTTCTCTTAGATGGATATCAACCAGCTTTCCCCAGATTTTCATACTATTTGAATATTAGTTTTTGTCCTGGTAAACGATATTTTTAAAATTTAAAATAAAAATTGTTCCACGTGGAACATTTTATCTTCCCAGGTAAAGTAAAAGCACATTTATATCTGAAGGAGAAACTCCGCTTATTCTTGATGCCTGACCAATTGTTGAAGGTTTTATCCTGCTTAATTTTTGCCTTCCTTCTGTTGAAATAGACATTAGCTCATTATAATTAATATCTTCTGGTATTCTTAATTCTTCAAGTCTTTTAATTTTTTCAGCTACAAGCTTTTCTCTTTTTATATAACCTTCATATTTAATTTTTATTTCTGCTGATTCTATAATTTCATTAAATCTGTCTGAACTAAAAACCTTAAGACAACCAGCTCTTTTAATTTTCTGTATCAGATTTTTTAATTCTATTTGCGGCCTTAATGCAATATTTAACGCTTTAGTTTTTTGTACTATTCCAGAAGTACCTTTTTCTTTAAGAAAATCATTAATTTCTTCAGGTTTAACATTTTCTTTTTTTATGAAATCAATTATTTCGTTTACCATTAGTTCTTTTTCTTCGAGAAGATATAATCTTGTATTATTTACAGTTCCTATTTTATATCCTTTTCTTGTAAGCCTTTCATCAGCATTATCCTGTCTCAGTAAAATTCTGTACTCAGCTCTTGATGTAAACATTCTGTATGGTTCATCCACTCCTTTAATAACAAGATCGTCAATCAGTACACCTATATATGATTCTTCCCTTCCAAGTATAAACGGATTTTTTCCTCTTAATTTTAATACTGCATTTATTCCAGCAATAATGCCCTGTGCAGCAGCTTCTTCATATCCAGTGGTGCCATTAATTTGTCCCGCAAAATAAAGTCCTTCTATTCTTTTAGTTTCAAGTGTATGCTTTAATTGTGTAGGTTGAAAAAAATCATATTCTATTGCATATCCGGGTCTGTAAATTTCAACATTTTCTAGCCCTTTAATTTTTCTTAGTGCCTTTAATTGTACTTGTAATGGTAAGCTACTTGCAAATCCATTTATATAATATTCCTGAGTTTCCCAGCCTTCAGGTTCAATAAATAATTGGTGTGCATTTTTTTCTTTAAACCTTACTATTTTATCTTCAATACTCGGGCAATATCTTGGTCCTACTCCTTTAATTATTCCTGTATATAATGGGCTATATTTTAAACCTTTACTCAACTCATTATGCACCTCATTATTTGTATATGTAATATAACAACTCATTTCATTTTTTATTTCAACCTTTTTATGCAAATAGGAAAAACATCTTCCTTCTCCGTCACCCTTTTGTTCTGTCATTTTTTTAAAATTAATTGTTCTTCCATCTAGTCTTGCACTTGTTCCTGTTTTTAATCTTTCAACTATGAATCCCAGTTCCCTTAATTGATCACTTAGGCCGACTGATGCCATTTCACCAAGTCTTCCACCTGAATAATTTTTTATTCCCACATGTAATACAGCATTAAGAAATGTTCCGTTTGTAAGAATCACAGCCTTAGCTTTAAATTTTGTACCAAAAACTGTTTCTATTCCTTCTATTTTATTTTCTTTCAATAATACTTTTAGAGCTGGCTCCTGCCATATTGAAAGGTTTTCTACATTTTCCAGTACTTTTCTCCATTCCTTAGTAAATAATTGCCTGTCGCACTGTGCTCTTGGACTCCACATAGCCGGGCCTTTTGATCTGTTAAGCATCCTAAATTGAATCATGCTTTTATCTGTAATTATTCCGCTCAGTCCACCTAATGCATCAATCTCTCTGACAATCTGTCCTTTTGCTACTCCACCCATTGCAGGATTACATGACATTTGTGCCAGTTTAGTCATGTCCATTGTTATTAATGCTGTTTTAGCTCCCATCTTTGCACATATGTGCGCAGCTTCACATCCAGCATGACCACCACCTACTACTACAATATCAAAATTAAATTCCATAGCATTAATATTTAATATATTTTAGCCAGTAATCCTCAGCCTTCCTTATTATCTCCTTTTCAGCCTTTTTTCTATCCTTAAATCCGCATAAATGAAGTGTTCCATGAATAATAACCCTTAATAATTCATTCTTTACAGTTGTTTTATAAATTTTTGAATTTCTTTTTACTGTCTCAATGCTTATAAAAATTTCTCCATCAATTATTTGGCCTTTACTATATCTGAAACTTAATACATCAGTAGGATAATCGTGTTTTAAATATTTTTTATTTAATTCCTGTATTTCTTTATCATTTGTTACTATATAATTAAGGTCACCAGGTTTATATTTATTTTCACTGATGACCTTTATAATTAAACTTTTAATTTTTCTCCAATCCCTCACTCTGTATTTTACATCGTAATAGTATATTTTCACTTTTATTATCTATTGTTAAAAATTAATTTTACTTTGTTCCCCTTTTCATTAAACTCAACATTATCTGCAAGTTTTCGCATTAAAAATACTCCTCTTCCTGTTATTTTTTCTATATTTTCTGGCAGTGTTGGATCTGGTATGTTATTATAATTAAAACCATTTCCCTCATCCTCTACAGTAATTTCTATTTTTTCATTTTCATAGTTAAAATAAATTATAACCTCCTTTTTTAAATCGCTTTTATTTCCATGAATTATTGCATTGTTTACTGCTTCCATTGTTGAAACCAAAATTTTTCCATAGTTATTTTTGTCAATCCCTACTTGTGTTGATATTTCATCAACAATTTTTTCCACTATTCTTAAATTTTTTATTTCAGATTTTATTTTTACTTCTTTTATCATTAATTACTTTACTTAATAAACGTATTATACTGTTAATTAAAAAATTTGTTTCGTATTATTTTTCTTTTGTTATCCATTGTTCAGGATCAAGTTTTTCCCTTTCCTTAAAAATCATAAATTTTAGTATTGCCTTATTTCCATTTTTCTCGTCACAATATACCTCACCTAACTCCTGTTTAAAACCTACTTTTTCACCAGGTTTAACCTTTACATTAATAAGGTTTTGATAAACCGTATAGTAATTTCCATGTTTTATAATTACTGCCATATTAGCACCGGTAATTGTAATGATTTTTGCTACTATTCCATTAAAAACGCTTCTAACCTTTGTTACACCAGAACTTGTTATTTCAATTCCCGGATTATTTTCTGTCACAAATTCCAATTCTTTGTGTTTCTGTATTCCAAAATTAGCAGTAATAATTCCTTTCTCTACCGGCCATGGCAGTCTTCCTTTATTTTCTTCAAAATTATTGCTTATTAGCTTCATTTCTGGAGTTATCTCTTCTGTTAACATTTTCTTTTTTTCTTCTTCTATCAGTTTTAAAATTTCATTTTCTATCCTTTTAGCTATTCTTTTTTTATTTTCAATTTCTTCCTTTAATTGTTTTTCATTTCTTGTCAATGTATTTATTATTCTTTTCTTCTTCCCCATTTCATAAACAAGAACTTTCTTTTGTTTCTCTTCATTTGATTTTATCTCATTAAGTTTCATAAGATCTTCTTTCAGTCTGTTTCTTATTTTTTCAATTTCATCCTTTAATTTTTCTATAGTTTCTGCTTCATTTCTTCTGAATTTACTTATTTGTTGTAAATATTTA
>Ga0078972_1001833_pt1 | contig 75821 bp, 64 predicted proteins | sample YelNatPaOPGAMG01_FD_67568 | JGI IMG/M metagenome (GOLD analysis project Ga0078972, IMG submission 67568) | Hot spring thermophilic microbial communities from Obsidian Pool, Yellowstone National Park, USA - OP-RAMG-01 (SPADES assembly) (version 2) | ecosystem: Environmental > Aquatic > Thermal... | reverse complement strand
TCTCCTCATACTTTACATGTTACTTGGGTTTATTTAGTTACTTCTTCAAATAAAATTCGATACGATTTTCTATAAATTACACCTCCTTCCAACTTTCAGAATCCTATCTATCCTTGAAATCAGCCAGAGAGTTACAATATTTATCAATAGTTTCTGAATTGTACATCTAATTATACTCTAGCCTCCTCGAACTGGTTTATATTACATAGAAATTAGTATGTAATAATCCATTTTACAAAAAACCAAAATTTATGTATAACCATTTTTTCTTCCATAGACATCCAGATCTATCGTATTGTGAAAAGTCTTCTTATTTAAATCAATAAGTTATCCTACATTGGAGAGAATTTCATGCGGGAGAAAAACATAGACTCAAGATTTTTTGCCTTAAAAGAAAATATAACTTAGAAGACTGATAGTCTGGTGTCTGATGGTCAGACCACAACTATAATATAAAAAAGTAAGGATATATGCAAGTGACATTTGTCATTTCTAAATGATTACAGTTTTTCAAATAGCGGATTAGTTTTGAATATTTATCTAGCTAGCGTGGTTAGGAGTTTTCGACAATGACCTGCTTGTCTGTTCTATGATTGATCGATTAACCTATCATGCTCTTTTCTAATCCAAAGGGGGGCGTTAATAGCAACAAAGTCATAAAAATAAGATGCAGAAAATATTGTTTGGAGAGTATCGATGCGATCGGAATATCATAATTGGCTATTGTATTGTAATTTTATTCAATATCTCCTCGAATCGATATGCAAAAAGAGCAGTCATTGCTGAACAAAAAGGTACGCTCCGAATGGTATTTTTGGACGTATACCCGTAAATTTAGGATATGTGACAAGGAAAATTGAAAAAGGCAATGCAAGCGAAGAAATATAACGAGGAACGAGCGCATTGATACGGATATCGAATAGGAAATTGCTCAAGGCTAGCTTCAACTTGAGCAGCATCCAACACTTGGCGCGAAAGGGGGGCTGGGATTTTATGGAAGAAAAAGGATTCTTATCTAAAGAGAGTAAAAGTCGAAACACCGCTTCTGTTTTGTAATCTCTAAGAAATGACAAATGTCACTTGAAAATGTTCCCAAATTTTTCTATGATATTTGTGGTCTGACCATCAGACACCAGACTATCAGTCTTCTATAAGAAATTACCAATTAAGGCAAAGCATCTTGGAACTAGATTTATCTGCTCTCCCTCATAATCTTCTCTCACCGATAAAGCAACAAAAGGTTTATATCCAAATTGTCAATCAATTCATTGAGCTCATCGAACAAGGTGAATTTAAGCAAGGAATGCAGTTACCACCGGAGCGTGAACTTGCTCGTTATCTAGGGGTGAGTCGAGCTTCTCTGCGCGAAGCTCTGACTGTGCTTCAAATATTGAACTTGGTAGAGACGGTTTCTGGCCAGGGCACTTTTATCGTGGGCAAGCCCGGAGAGGCGCTAAAGAACTTCCTGAACAATATCAATATCGGCGAAAGTCCCTTTATCATCATTCAAGCACGGAAAACCATCGAACCGTCGATTGCCTCTCTGGCTGCCAATCAGCACAACGAAGATGCAATCAAAAGAATTGAAGAAATTCTCGAGTGGATTAATTCGGATCATTCCGAAGCACATGTTTTGGGCGATATCTTCAGCGAAGGTGACCGAGAATTTCACCTTGAAATTGCTAAAGCGACTGGAAACCCAATCCTGGTCAGTATTCAAGAGATGTTCCACTCCTTGATGGGACAAGAATTATGGTTGACATTGATGCGTCATACCAGTTTTTCCACGCCTGGACGATGGGAAGAAGCTTTCCGGGAACATCGTAATATTTTTGAAGCAATCCGCCAGGGTGATTCTCGCCTAGCTGCTCAGCATATGAGGAGTCACTTACAAAGAGTTGAGAAGGTCATGATCGAGGCAGAGTTGATTTCCAATGTCCCTGATAACAGGAGAATAGCAACAGACGGTTCTGATTAAGAATTAGTTAGGAGGAAATTCTCATGAAGTTTTCTCGCATTATCTCGGCTATAGATTCACATACTGAAGGTGAACCAGCGCGGGTTGTAATTGGCGGCGTGCCTGTCATTCCTGGAAATACCTTCCAAGAAAAATGGGAATGGGCAAAAAAGAATCTGGATGGATTACGAAAAATGCTGATGTTTGAACCGCGAGGGAGCAGCATTATGTCTGGGAGTATCCTGACCGCACCTTGCACTCCAGGAGCAGATATTGGTGTCATCTATATTGAGGTGAGCGGTTTTTTGCCCATGTGCGGGCACGGAACCATTGCCACCTGCACGGTGCTGGTAGAAGCCGGTCTGGTGCCGGTCACCGAGCCAGTTACCAAACTTACTTTGGATACGCCCGCTGGTCTGGTGAAAGCCGTGATCCGCGTTGAGAATGGTTTGGCTAAAGATGTAACTATTCAAAATGTACCCTCGTTTCTTTACAAATCGGATTTGACCGTAGATGTACCTGAATTGGGTAAGGTCACACTGGATATTGCCTATGGCGGTAATTTCTATGCCATTGTTCCAGCCGAGGCAGTTGGCCTGGAATTAATACCTGCCTCAGCGAAAGAAATTGTGCGTAAGGGTTCTCTTATCCGTGAGGCAATTTTTGAACAGGTTGAGGTAGTGCATCCCCTCAACCCGGCGATCAATCGCTGCACCCATGTCCGTTTTATCTCCGCTTCGCCCAATCCTCAAGTGACAACCCGTAATGCCGTGCTCTATTCCGTAGAAGGGATTGACCGCTCTCCATGTGGCACTGGTACCAGCGCCGAAATGGCTTTCCGTTATGCAAAGGGGATGCAAAAACTGGATGAGGAGTTTGTCAGTGAGAGCATTATCGGAAGTCTGTTCTACGGCCGTTTGGTGGAGGAGACGCGCGTCGGCTCCTATGTTGCGGTTGTACCGACCATCCGAGGTAGTGCTTATATCTCTGGGATCCAACAATTCGTACTCGACCCGCGCGATCCCTGGCCTGAGGGTTTCTACTTAGGAGAAAGCAGCAAGTGGGGCGCGGAGTTTTAGCTGCTTTGTTGAGAGTAGGAAATTATCGCAAAATAAAGTTTTACAAGAATGATTGAAAGGAGTTCTGGCGTGGTCTCAACCTCTTTTCCTCGAAAACCTCTTGCAGGTGTTTTTCCTCTGGTACCTTTCGCAATAAAGGAGGATCAATCAGCAGATTTTGATGCTCTTGCGGAGAATGTGGATCGTCTTGCCAAATCGGGAGTGCATGGTTTGGTCATGTTTGGCTGTATGGGGGAATTTTATGCGCCAACAGAAGAGGAATATAAAAAATGTGTGGAAGTAGCTGTACAGGCTGCAGCGGGTCGTATAGCTGTTGTGGTGGGGACTACCTGGCAAAATACGCATGAATGCATTCGCAGAACTCAATTTTGCGAAAAGGCAGGCGCTGATGGTGTGATGATTGCTGCCCCTTATGTAATTAATCCAACCCGAGAAGTTGTCCTTGAACATTATCGCGCCATCAATCGGGCGATTGATGAGATACAAATTATGGTTTATAACTACCCGCCCTTAGCGCGCGGATTTAACATTACCCCTGAATTCTGGGATGAATTATTGGAACTGGAGCATATCAAAGCCCTGAAGGAATCCAATGGTGATGTGTGGCATCGTATCCGAATTCATTCGAAGATTGCCAACACCATCAATATTTTCCCGGGGGGTGAAGCATGGATGTTTAATGATTTTCTGATGGGTGCAAAAGGAGTTGTCTCCTTGTTTGGCATAGCTGTACCGCAGGCTGTACTTGCTCTCTACCAATCCTTACTTGCAAAAGATTTAGAACGAGCCCTGCCGTTGTTACGGGAATTTACCGAGTTATCTTCTTATATCACTCTAGAGAATGAGGTAGCTGCCTTGAAAGCAACAGCAGAAATAGCAGGCTGTAAAGCTGGTAGACCAAGATCACCATATCAACCATTACAGCCGGATTTAATGGGGAAATTTCAGAAATCTTTAGCAAAGCTGGCGGAGATGGCAAGGTGACATCGGGTTACAGCTCTTTATCTGGAATCATTTGAGGAGGTGCATTATTGGGTAAGTAAAAACATCATTCCTGTACGTAGTTTTTTCTAATCAAACCCGTTAAATACTAGGAGTAAATGGAGGATCAGAATGTACAAGAGATTTTTTGTTATTTTGAGTTTGTTGGTCATCTTCAGCGTCTTGTTAGGAGCTTGTGCAAAAGCAACGCCGTCTGCAGAGCCAACCCAAGCTGAGGTAGCAGCACCAACATCAGAAGCATCAACTTCCTCTGGGACTGCGCCAACACAAGAAACGACAACAGGCGCCTCAGGTAAACCTATCGTTCTTGGACTTCCTGCAGTCCAAACCGGTTCAGATACGTATATTCATGGTGAGCTTATCATTAAAGCAGCCCAATTCGCAGCCGACGAGATTAATGCCAAAGGTGGCGTATTGGGAAGACCATTGGAGTTGCTTGTCATGGACGATGCTGGCGATCCTAAGCAAGGGGTTAACGTCGCCCATGCTTTTTGTGGCAATCCCGATGTAGTGGCAGTTTTAGGCCATGCTTATAGTGGTGTTACCATTCCTGCCCTGCCGGTATACAATGAATGCCGATTGCCGGTGATTGTGCATGGCACAAACCCGAAAATCACGGAATTGGGATTCGACAATGTTGTTCAAAACACGCCCAATGATCTGATCACTGGTCAGGCAGCTGCAGATCATGCCAAAGAGAAGCTCGGAATTACATCGGTGGCGATTATCCACAACAAGTCTATGTGGGGCGCAGGCGTTGCTACTGTATTCAAGACCCGTTGTGAAGAAATTGGCATCAAAGTAACCAGTTTTCAGGGTGTTGACCCCGAGGATGTAGATTTTACTCCAGTGCTCACCAAGGTTAAGAGTGAAAACCCAGACGCAGTTTATTTTGCTGGGTACACCGAACAAGGTTTAATGCGCAAACAGATGGTCCAGCTGGGCATGACTCAAAAATGGCTGGCAGCAGAAGCAACAAGTTCTGAATATATCGATATTACTGGTGAGGCAGGAGTAGGCACTATCTCTGCTACTGCAGCCCCTCCATTGGATTTTCGGCAAGAGATGATTGACTTTGCGAATAGATTCCAAGCAAAGTATAACAAATTGCCCGAATCATGGAGCTCATACTACTATGATATGGTCTATGCTATAGCTGATGCTATTACAAAAGCCAATAGTGACAAGCGGGAAGATATTGTCCAGAATTTGAAAAAGATTGATGTTCCCAGTATTATATATCCAGAAGGATTGCAATTTGACTCCCATGGCCGAGTTGTGCATCCGGTAACCTTTATCTACGAACTTGGCTCAGATTTAAAGTATAAGACAATCTATGTTTGGCAAGGTACTCCCCCTTATCAAACCATGTCCGAGGAAGAATACAAGAATCTAATCGAGAGCCTTAAATAACATCTTATTGGGGGTTTGATGGTAATCCATTCAAACCCCCTTACTTAAACAATTTATGCAAAAGTGTAAGTTGACAATAATTTAATAGGAGTGATATTCCAATGAGTATGCTACTGCAACAATTGGTAAATGGTTTTACAGTGGGATGTCTTTATGCGTTACTTGCTATTGGTTATAGTATGGTCTATGGGGTCCTCAAAATGGTCAACTTTGCCCATGGAGAGTTATTTATGCTTGGCCCGATGTTCGCTCTTTTTTTGATGCGAGTTCTTGGAATTCTTCAAGGAAGGTTGAATATGCTTCCAGCTGATTTAACGGGCGGGCAAATTGCTGGGATCCTTTTATTGAGTTTAATCGGCGGGGCAGCTTTTTCGGCTATCATAGGCGTTTTAATGGAAAGAACCGTATATCGTCCTCTGAGAAACCACAACGCTTCCTGGGAAATTGCCATGATTGCCGCCATGGGGGTATCTTTAGCCCTACAAAATGCAACCATGCTGATCTTCGGCCATCAACAAAAAGGCTTTCCCTCCATCATAAAAACGAAATATTTCTCTGTTGGGGGAGCGAGCTTTTCTAATATGCAATTGTTTATTTTAGCTTTTGTTGTTTTTTTGCTGATATTTCTTTATTATTTAGTAAACAAGACCTATATGGGGCGTTGTTTTAGAGCTGTGGCGCTTGATCGTTGCGCAGCTGGGTTGATGGGTGTCAATGTGAACGCTGTAATTGTATTTGTATTTATTTTGGGACCAGCAATTGGTGCCGCCAGCGGTGTTCTTTATGCGATGACGTATGGCCAGGTATATTATTTGATGGGTATGACAGTTGGTATGAAAGGATGGATAGCAGCGATTATCGGTGGCATTGGGAGTATCCAAGGCTCGGTAGTCGGCGGTTTTATTTTAGGCGTGCTGGAAGTGATCGGCGCGGGATATTTACCCTTAATCACTGGCGGTGAAATGGGAGCAGAATATCGAAATATATTTGCATTTATTATGTTAATTGTGTTCCTGCTTGTTCGTCCGCAAGGCCTTTTTGGTAAGCGAGGTGTACGGTGAAAACTGGAAACAAATTCAGTGATTGGTTTACACAAAAATATGACGCTCTCGAGCGCCAGCCGTATGGCAGGATTGTTGTCCCAACGGTAACGCTGCTGGCTTTTGCGCTTATCCCTATGTTTGTAAAAAGTAATTATTGGATTCGAGTGTTAGATTCAGCGGGTATTTACATTATGATGGCGCTTGGGCTCAATATTATTTTGGGATATACCGGCCTGCTGAATCTGGGTTATGCAGCTTATTATGCAATTGGTGCTTATATGTGGGCGATTTTAGGGTCACCATATTTTGGCATCCATTGGAATTTTTGGGTAGTTTTTTTCCTCGCAGGCTTAGCAGCCGGTGTTGCTGGGTATTTACTGGCTATTCCAGGGCTTGGGCTAAAAGGCGACTACCTGGCTTTGGTAACGATTGGCTTTGGTGAGAGTATCCGCATTCTGGCCAACAACTTGAAATTAACCAATGCTGCCATGGGGATCTCTCAGATTGATCCGATGACCATTGGCCCTTTCAAGGCTACATCCGTACAACATTACTACTATGTTCTCCTAGTTATTTGTGTCATTGAGGTAATTTTAATGAGACGATTGGAGAATTCCCGCATTGGGCATGCTTGGATGGCGGTGCGGGAAGATGAACTTGCGGCCGAGTCCATGGGATTGGATACCCATAATTTAAAACTTTTAGCGTGTTTTATTGGTGCTATTCCCGCTGGTATGGCTGGCGTGATGTTTGCCGCTATGCAGACTTATGTAAGTCCAGTCAGTTTTAAGTTTGTTGAATCGATCACAATTGTTGCTATGGTCATTGTGGGAGGGCGGGCGAATGTCTATGGCGCTGTTTTAGGTGCGCTTCTGCTTGTTGTTGTGCCTGAACCACTTAGAGGTTCTATTTTTGATAGTGCCCGAATTCTTATTTACGGATTATTGTTGATCGTAATGATGCTTTACAAGCCACAAGGATTCTGGCCTCGGCGTTATCGGGGTAAGTCTCACGTAAAGGGCAACAATGGGGGATTAGACTTGTCAGGAAAAAAGATATCGGATTCTAAAACTTCGGTGGGAGGTTAAGATGGAACCGAACACTGACTCACCATTTGAGAATCAGCAGACTGACCAATTCCTGGTCATTGATAATGTTTCCAGACATTTTGGGGCGCTAAAAGCAGTAGATAACGTGAGCTTTTCTGTAAAGAAAGGACAGATATTCTCAGTTATTGGTCCCAATGGTGCTGGTAAAACGACATTGTTCAATGTGATTACTGGAATTTATCCTCCCACAAGCGGTAAAGTGTTATTTGAAGGAAAAAATTTAAAGGGTTTGCCTGCACATCAGGTTACTCGTCTAGGCATTGCCCGTACCTATCAAATAGTGCGATTATTTGACAATATGAGCGTACTTGAAAATGCCATGGTTGGTTTTTATTGCCGAATCAAAGCTGGCGTATGGGATATAATACTCAATCTACCGAGGGCAAAGAATGAAAGGCGGTTGGTCAAAGAAAAGGGTATTGAGTTATTGGATCGAGTTGGATTACTAGAATATCAAGATTACATTGCAGCAAGCCTACCCCTCGGTTTACGAAAAAGATTGCAGATCGCCAGAGCGTTAGCTACTGAGCCAAAGGTTCTATTACTTGATGAACCTACGGGCGGCATGAACCCATCCGAGAAAGTTGAAATGATGGCACTGATCGAACGACTCCGCAGCGGCGGTTTGACCATTTTGTTAGTGGAACATGATATGAATGTGATCATGGGTGTCTCGGACTGGATTGTGGTCTTGGATTATGGCGCGAAAATCGCTGAAGGCAAACCAGAAGAGATACAAACCAATCCTGTGGTTATCGAAGCATATCTGGGAAGAGGTTTAGAAAATGTCACTGCTAAAAATTGAAAATCTCGTCACAAAATATGGAGAGGTAGTGGCTTTGGATGGTATCTCCGTAGAGGTTCATCAAGGGGAAATAGTGGCATTAATTGGTAGTAATGGTGCTGGTAAAACCACTACTTTGATGACTATCTCTGGATGGGTACGTCCCTCATCAGGCAAAATATTCTTTGAGGACAAAGAAATCCATAAACTGCCTATGCATAAAATTGTTGAACTAGGCATCATACAGTGCCCTGAAGGGCGAAGGCTTTTTGGCGAGATGACCGTTGAAGAGAATTTATTAATGGGATACTACTCAAACAGAAAACAAGGAGATCCTTATCCAATAATGGAAAGGGTGTTTGAGTTATTCCCGATTCTGAAAGAACGCCTTAAACAAGACGCCTCCACGTTGAGCGGGGGACAACAACAGATGCTTGCAATTGGACGCGCCTTGATGGCTACTCCAAAATTACTCATGTTGGATGAGCCTTCGCTTGGGTTATCCCCTCTTCTTGTAGAGAAGGTATTTGAAACCATCCAACGCATTCATAAGTCAGGAACGACTATTCTTCTCGTTGAACAAAACGCCCGTGCTGCTCTCTCGATTGCGGACCGCGCCTATGTGATGGAAGTCGGAAGGATCTCACTTGAGGGATCAGGCAGAGAATTGCTTAACAATGATGAAGTGCGTAAAGCATATTTAGGAGGGCGATAACAACGATGCAAAATATTTCGCTGAGGAGAATGAGCTAATGCCGTTGAATTTAAGCCCTAAAGACCGCGAGATGCTGGATGGAAAGTATGGGGAGGCTGCCAAGTTAGCTATGTCTATCGTTGTGCGCATGGCTGAAGTGCTTGAGGTGGATGAACTGATGGATATTTCCCAGGCTCATATTGATGGTTGTGGGTTGATGAGCGATGCCAGCCTGGATTTTGCCGAAACGATGGCACGCTTAGGAGGCAAAGTTGCTGTTCCCACTACTCTGAATATGATTCCCCTCGACCTCCAAAATTGGGAAAAGCAAGGGGTACCACAATCTTTTGCTAATAAAGCTTTACGTATGGCGAAAGCCTATATCGATATGGGCTGCATCCCCACCTGGACGTGTGCCCCTTACCAGGGTACGCTTACCCCTTTTTTTGGACAGCAGATTGCTTGGGGAGAGTCAAATGCCATTGCCTATGCTAATTCCGTCCTTGGTGCTCGCACAAACCGCTATGCCGACTTCTTCGATCTCTGTGCTGCTATTACAGCTCGTGTCCCAAAGGAAGGATTACACTTAAAAGAAAATCGCAAAGGGCAAATTCTTTTCCGTTTGATGGATATTCCCGAAGACTTTGAATGGGATGATAGCTTTTTTGCTACCTTGGGCCATCTGATAGGACGAATCGCCCAAAACCGCATCCCAGTCATTGAGGGGTTGAGGGGTAATATCACCAGTGATCAACACAAAGCGTTTGGCGCGGCTGCTGCTTCAGCCGGTGCGGTTGGGTTGTATCATATCGTTGGGATTACCCCAGAAGCACCTACTCTCGATGCGGCTTTTCAAGGGGCGCAGCCAGAGGAAATCGTGGAAATTACACTAGGGGATCTTCTTGAAGCCAGAAAAGATCTTTCAACCATCCATACCAATGATATAAAAATCAACGCTGTAATTCTAGGTTGCCCTCATTTTTCCTTCACAGAATTCCAGCGTCTGGCTGAGAGCATTGAAAAAAACCATAAAAAGCTGCATCCAGATGTCCGCTTTATCGTTCTAACGAATCAAATGACCTTTAGTCTGCTTAAACGCAGTAATATTTTTCAAACCATTAATGATTTTGGTGTAGAGATTGTGCTCGATACCTGTGTGTTTCACTCTCCCATTGTCTCTGCGAAAGGGCAGGTGATCATGACCAGCTCAGGAAAGTGTGCTTATTATGCTCCGGGTGAATTAGATGTGAAAGTGGTTTTTGGGAATCTCGAGGAGTGCGTGCGTTCAGCAGTGGAGGGTGAACTATACCGTGAGGTGAAACCATGAGTCAGGTCATAAAGGGTAAACCCATTGTTTCTGGAGAAGCCAAAGGGCAGGCAGTTGTCTCTAACCAGCCAATTAGTTTTTGGGGAGGTGTTGACCCCATAACTGGAGAAGTCATTGACCGACGGCATGAATGCTCTGGAACTGTTATTACAGGGAAAGTATTTGTGTTTCCTACCGGAAAAGGTTCAAGCACCGGAAGCGCAGTTTTGATGGAAAGCATCCGCAATGGAAGTGCGCCTGCTGCAATCATCAATTGCAAGACCGACCCTATTTTAGCTTTAGGTGCAATCGTAGCGGAAGAACTGTATCACAAAACCTTACCCATGGTAATCGTCTCTCAGGAAGATATCGAGAATATTCAAGATGGAGATAATTTGATCGTTCAACCGGATGGAACCATCTTGGTCAATCCGTTAGAATGAACATCATTTTAGAGATTTATTAAGGACAAACTTGTGACTTATCCAGATGTTGTCATTATAGGTGGTGGAATTGTGGGTTGCGCCTGCGCCTATTATCTCACGCAAGCAGGTGTTCGTGTTCACCTGCTAGAGAAAGGCGCTTTAGGTTCCGGCGCATCGAAAGCTGGTATGACTCACATTGTCACATGGGAAGAACCGGAAACCCACCTCTATCTCTCCAGAGAAAGCAAACGTCTTTATCAAGAACTCAGCCAGGTTCTTCCAATTGACATTCAATATCGGGAGACAGGCAGCATCGCCATCGTCGAACAGCCACAAAGTATGGCATCCTTTGGTGAGACGGTTCGTCGTTTACAAAAATGGGGGGTAAGGTGCCAAATTTTAAGTACAGATGAATTAATTGCGATGGAACCCCGCATTGCTGCGGATGTTGGGGGTGGGGCTTATTTTGAGGATGACGCCCAAGTTAATCCTCTTTACACCACCCAGGCGTTAGCACGCGCTGCCCGGGAACGTGGCTCTGTGATTGAAACCTTTCGTGAGGCTATTGGCATTGAGTGCTCAGCGGATCAGAAGAGGGTAACTGCAGTACAAACGGTGCAAGGGCGTATTCCAACCGGCAATGTGGTAATTGCCGCCGGTGCATGGAGCGGACAAGTTGCCAATACCGTCCAGCTGGAGGTCCCAATCTTACCCCGGAAAGGGACAATGGTTGTCACTGCTCCATTGCCAGGGGACTATTTCTCTTGCAAGATTTTGCTTGCCGCCGGTTATATGGACTCGGTGAGGGATGGAAGTAGCAGTGGTGTAGCGGTGGCAGCCAATGTTCAACAGGTGAAAAATGGCAACTTGATTTTGGGCAGCAGCCGTCAATTTGTCGGCTTTGATGCTTCCGTAGATCCTACCGTGGTATCCAAAATGATGAAGCGCAATTTGCGGTTTTTCCCGGACCTAGCAAATGTAACCGCCATTCGCACATGGGCGGGTTTCCGGCCTTATACCCCTGATTTATTACCGATTATATCGGCTGTAGATACCATCGAAGGGCTGTATATCGCTGCAGGGCATGAAGGTATTGGGATCACTGAAGCGCCAATTACTGGAAAATTAATCAGTCAACTCATAACAAAAGAAACAACAGACATACCCTTAGGGAATTTGTCTTTCTCCCGTTTCAATAAGTCACATTAAATTATTTTATGGAGGATTTGTAATGGAAAAAAAATATCGAGGAGTTTTTGCTGTAACCTGTACGCCTTTTGATGGAAAGGGCGATCTGGATGAATTGGCTTTGAGGAAGCATATTCGTTATCTTATAGACACGTGTGGTGTTCATAGCATCATATCCAATGGAAGCACTGGAGAGTTTGCTTTTATGACGGAGGCGGAACGCACACGCGTTATGGAGATAACATTAGATGAAGTCAATCAAAAAGTTCCCGTCATTATCGGTGCAGCCGCTTGCTCTACCCGTGAAACAATTCAAAATGCTCAGAGGGCAAAGGATGCAGGCGCTGATGGTGTGATGGTAGTTTCGCCCTATTACGGCAGTCTTTCTCAGGAAGAGCTCTATCAGCATTTTGCTACTTTAGCTCAAAGCGTTTCTATCCCGATTATTGTGTATAACAACCCTGGCACTTCTAAATCGGATATTCTCCCTGCGACGGTGGCGCGCCTGGCTGAGTTTGATAACATTGTGGCGATAAAAGAAAGCAGCGGAGAGATGCAACGAGTATCGGAGATCATGCGCCGTTGTGGTGACAAGATTGAAGTATTATGCGGTTGTGACACGCTTGTGCTTGAGATGTTTCAAATGGGCATTGAAGGCTGGATTGCCGCACCAGCAAACTTGATTGGAGAACTTTGTGTAGAGTTATTTGATCTCGCGGTGGAACAAAAAGATTTTAATCGAGCAAAAGAATTGTATTATAAAATCCTGCCACTCACGAGTCTCTTCGAATCATCCGGTAAGTATGTACAATTAGCCAAAGCCGGATTAATGATGCGGGGAATGTCTATTGGTGAGCCGCGTAAACCTTTATTACTTCCAGATTCTCAACTCCAGGAGGAATTGAGAGCGATTCTGGATAGCCTGGGTTTGATTTAATCGACTCTGGTTTGTAATTGGTATTTTTCTTTGGTTGATGAAGGATAAGACAGTTAGAGAATACAGCAAGATATGAGAATAATTTTGAAGCCCATCGGTGATCTGCGAGATTACTTCGGACGAGAACCCCTGGAATTTGAACTTCCGGAAAACGCGACAGCGAAGGACCTTTTAACCATCATTGGTGAGGGTTGGGGGCCTAAGCTGCCCGCGTATCTCTGGGATGTTCAAAAAGGCGCTTTTCGAGGAGCGGTTTATCTGGTGGTTGATAATAAAGTGATCCAGGATCTCAACACCCCGCTTCATGATGGGATCGAAGTAGTCTTGCTCAAGGCTTTGTCAGGTGGTTGAATTGGAAAGATTATCATTCCCAATAAACATATATTTGGAGGAGCCATGGAAAACGAATTGAAAGGTTATGCTGGTAAACAGATCCGCATAGATTTGGATCGATGGGAGGCTCACATTGAAGATGTCTCAGCGGAGCTCTCTCGGAAGTTTTTAGGCGGAGTTGGTTATGGGGCTAAGATTCTTTATGATGAATTAAAGCCAGGCATAGACCCACTGGGTCCAGAAAACCTCATGGTCTTAGCGACCGGTGTGCTCAGCCTCAGCGAAGTGCCCGGAGGCGGATCAATTGAGTTGTGTTTTAAGTCACCGCTTACAGGGTTATGGGGCGAGTGCCGCGTGGGAGGCGATTTTGGACCGGAATTGAAAAAAGCTGGGTTTGACTATGTCATTATAAAGGGGAAGTCCCCGCAGCCAGTGATGATTGAGATTCGCGGTCAAAATGTTGTGTTTCATAAAGCCGATCATCTTCTGGGAAAGACGGTCTCCGAAAAAAGTGCTGCTATTCGTGAAGAATTGGGAGATAAACGCTTTTGTGTGTTATGCATTGGACCGGCAGGTGAGCATCTGGTGAAAATTGCTTCTGTCATGGCGGATGACCGTGCTGCTGGACGATGCGGTGTTGGAGCGGTGTGGGGCTCGAAAAATCTGGTGGCTGTAGCGGTACGGGGTAAGGAAAAGGTAGTCGCTGCTGACCCAGAAGATTATAAGAAATTCCTCAAACAAACTCATGATGAAATTAAATTAAACCCCATGTTCCTTGGTCTGCAGGAATTTGGGACGATTGGCGATATCCCCAGCAATGATGACGGCGGTGATTGGCCCACCAAGAACTGGCAATCTAACTCTTGGGGGAAAGGGCAAGAATTGTTTGACCATTTTCAGACTCACAATTTCATCCGCGGTTATGGTTGCTACAAAGGCTGTACCATCGCTTGTGCGCGTGAAGTACACGTCGAGAATGAACGCCGGAAAACCCCCAAACATGGCGGCGCGGAATACGAATCCATTTCCTGTTTCACGGCTTATATACTAAATGAGGATATGGATGCTGCTGTCCACGCCACGTATTTATGTAATGAGCTTGGACTGGATACCATCTCGACTGGATCGGCAATTGCTTTTGCTATGGAATGTTACGAGAAAGGGTTGCTCACCAAAGAAGATTGCCAGGGCCTTGATTTGCGGTGGGGAAATGCGGAGATACTCCCCACTATTCTGAGGATGATCGCTTATCGGGAAGGAATCGGAAATTTGCTGGCAGAGGGTGTGAGAAACGCAGCAAGGAAGATCGGCCGTGGTGCAGATGAATTTGCTATCCATGGGAGAGGGCTGGAAGCCCCGGCTCACGATCCACGCTCTGGAAAAGCTTTAGCTATCACCTATGCTACCTCCAACCGGGGTATGTGCCACATCCATCCCTTAGAGGGTATGGCATGGGATCGCGGCAAATTGGATTGGGGCTTACAGAAATACGGGCTTCCTGATCCGAATAAAGTGGATCGTTGGGATGAAGCTGGTAAAGGATCTGCCGTCAGCCTATTGCAAGATGGGTTGGTGTTGCCCGATGTGCTCGGTACGTGTAAGTTCTACATGTATGCCGGAGTCACGGTGGATCATTGGGCTGGAATTATTGCAAATCTCACTGGTTGGGATATTGACGGCGCCGAGTTACTCAAGATTGGCGAGCGAGTGATCAATCTGCAACGGCTGTTCAATGGCAGAGAGGGCCTCTCTGCGAAAGATGATATGCTGCCCGCTCGTATGTTGGAAGTTCCGGCCTTTGGTAAATACAGCAATACGCCAGAGTGTGTGTTCCATGAATTTAATTCGGTAATGCAGGAATACTACCAAACACGAGGGTGGGACCCCGTAACGGGAATGCCCACTCCAGAAAAACGGGCAGAGTTAGGATTGGATTGATCCCATGCGGAAAGATGATAAAGGTCAATGACTAGACTTCAAGGAAAAGTAACTATCATCACGGGCGGGGCTTCAGGGATAGGTTTAGCTACCGCCCGATTGTTCCTGCAAGAAGGAGCGAGGGTGGTCTTGGCAGCGCGCAACGAGCAACGCGGCAGGGAGGCATTGCGTTGCTTGTCGTTTGCTGGTGAGAGAGTGGTTTTTTACCCTTGTGATGTACGTCGTAGCACCGATTGTGATAAAGTAGTTCAGCAAACGGTTGAAATGTTTGGCCGTTTGGATATTTTATTCAACAATGCAGGTGTGGTATATATCGACCGCGCGGTTACTAACACCTCCGATGAGATCTGGGATGAAACGGTAGATATTAACCTAAAAGGGACATTTCTCATGTCTAGGGCTGCCATCCCGGAAATGGTTAAATCGGGAGGCGGTGTCATCATCAATAATGCCTCGGTATTTGGTCTGGTGGGCGGTATGGGAGCAGCGGCTTATTGCGCGGCAAAAGGGGGAGTGGTGCTGCTCACCAAAGCGATGGCGCTTGATCATGCCGCCCAAAATATCCGAGTAAATTGCGTTTGTCCCGGAAGTGTGGATACACCGATGTTACAGGCTGAAATGGAAGATTTAGGAGGCGTAGCTAAGATGAAGCAGGTCTTTGCGGCGCGTCATCCAATGAACCGCATCGCTTCTCCAGAAGAAGTAGCTCAGGTTGTGCTCTTCCTTGCCTCCGATGAATCCTCATTTGTGACAGGAGCTTCGATCCCTGTGGACGGAGGCCGCACTGCGTGGTAAATGATGACGAGAGTCATAAATAAAAGCATTTTAATCCAAAGGCTCATGCGGAGTTTACAGGCGATACCACACGAAGGCCGAATTGTTCTTTCTAACGCTATTCAAACCAGCCTCGAGCTGTACAAAGTGATGATCCCTTTGCTCATATTGACGCGCATCTTAGAAGAAACTGGGATAATCATCCTGCTGGGAAACTTCCTTAAGCCATTGATGGGAATCATTGACTTACCTGGAAATATGGGTTTAGTCTGGGCGGCATCTTTAATCGTGGGGACATACGGTGCTTTATTGGTGCTGGTAAACTTCATTGCTTCTACACCATTAACAGTGGCGCAAATAACGATTCTATTGACTATGTGCCTGATTGCGCATAGTTTGCCAGTTGAAGCGGTCATCGCTCGTAAAGCTGGTCTGCGTATAGGATTTCATATCCTGTTGCGAATAGGTGGTGGCATTTTATTTGGGTTGATTCTGCGCTATTTTTACCAGGTTAGTAACACTTTCCAGGAACCCGCCAAGATCTTAGTCCCAATTTCCATTCCTGACACCTCCTTATTTGGATGGATCAAATCTCAAATACAAAACCTTGCCTCAATATTCCTCATTATTTTCGGCTTGATGGCATTGCTGCGCATATTGGAGGCTTTGGGGGTTGTCTCCCTGCTGGTAAAAATCTTAGGACCTGTTTTGCGCCTGATTGGAATTGGTGAACCAGCGGTCCCCGTCACGATGGTAGGGATTCTGCTGGGATTATCTTATGGTGGAGGGCTAATCATTCAGGAGGCGAAATCTGGGAAAATCCCCCAGCTAGATATGTTTTTTTCCTTGACCTTGATGAGCATTCTTCATAGCCTCATCGAGGATACGATTACTATGGTCATGTTTGGGGCTGAACTTATCGGATTGCTTTGGGGACGTCTGATTTTTACCTTTGTGACCGTATTTGTGATAATGAAATTGATTCACTCTGTTCCCGAGAAGAGTTTTAGACGCTACTTCTTTTCGCCAGCTCGTTTGGTTGGATGAGGATATAGCTTTATGATGAGATATTACCGCGAGAAAAATAACAAAGAAACAACAGTCATTCATTTTTCGGTGGATGGACAGGATTACACCGCTTTCGATGGAGATACGATTGCGAGCGCGTTATATGCAGCAGGCGTAAGAGCCTGGCGGCGTTCGCATAGCGGTGAACTGCGCGGGTTGTTCTGTGGGATTGGCCACTGTTTTGATTGCTTGGTTACCGTTAATGGAGTGCCGAATGTCCGCGCATGTCAAACATTGGTTAAGCCAGGAATGGTAATCTTGACAAATGTACGCAATAGAGAGTGAAGCATGGAAACCCAAGTAGATATTGTTGTCATTGGTGGTGGGCCGGCTGGATTAAATGCTGCGTTAGCGGCAGCTCAAGCTGGGGCTTCTGTTGTTCTTTTAGATGCTTACCCCTTACCGGGTGGTCAGTATTATCGCCAGCCTCCCCAGTATCTGGCTACACATTCCACGCGACATCAGAGCGAGGGTAGGAAACTTTGGCAAAAAGCATTGGCAAATGGCGTGCAGATTATTTCCAATGCCTTGGTTTGGTGTGCTAATTCGGATAAAGTAGTAATCTACTCCGATGCAGCGGGAAGTCATACTTTACATGGGCGAGCGATCATCCTGGCGTATGGTACTTATGAACGACCGGTGGCTTTCCCGGGATGGACTCTTCCGGGTGTTCTTATGACAGGGGGCGCTCAAACGTTGTTATATCAGGGTGTTCTCCCTGGAAAGCGGGTATTACTGGCAGGCAGTGGCCCGTTACAACTTGTTGTTGCAAATAAATTACTAAAAGCTGGCGCCGATGTGGTAGCGGTGTTAGAAGGATCATCCCGACTAGTCCGCCGAGGGTGGCATCATCTTAATGGGTTGTGGGGGCAATGGGAGCGTTTAGGGGAAGGTTTGAATAGTCTGCTGGGATTGATGTTTCATCGTGTCCCCTATCGGTTGGGATGGGGCATTGTAGAAGCCAGGGGTAATGAGCAGGTGGAAAGTGCGATTATCGCTCGCTATGACGAAGATTGGCGGCCGATTCGAGGCACCGAAAAAGAAGTGGTTTGCGATACGATATGTATTGGATATGGCTTTGTTCCGTTCACTACTTTGGGTAAGTTAATCGGGGTAAAACATATCTGGGATGATAGATGGAATTTTGAAGTTCCTGAACGAAATGATCAAACCATGGAGACGAATCTCTCAGGGATATTTGTTGTCGGAGATGGAGCTGGTGTTGGAGGCGCTCGGTTATCTATGTTAGAAGGCAAAGTAGCAGGAATCAATGCAGCTCTTCAGCTCGGATATGGAAGTTCAACCGGAGAGGTAGCTCTTAAGGATATCGCATCAAAGATTAGGCGGGAAAAGGACTTTCAGCGCATGTATGCCGATCTGTTTGCGCCTGGCTGCGGGCTTTTTGAATTAGCAAAGGATGATACTCCTATTTGCCGCTGTGAGGGTGTTACGAAGCGGCAGCTTCAAGACGCTCTCGACATGGGAGCAACATCCATTAGTGAAATCAAAGCTATTACACGGGCAGGGATGGGAGAATGTCAGGGGAGGATGTGTGGGCTACATCTCAATAGGCTCATCGCTCAGCAGTCAAATAAGGCACCTCATGAGGTTGGACTGAATACAGCACGTCCACCCATTTACCCCCTCCCAATCAAGGATTTAGTCCTTGACGAAGATGGATAAGGGTCAAAGGGCAGCAATATCTAATGTCTCTTTATCGACTCTGCCATATCCTAAAGACAATAATGTGTTGAGTTATTGAGAAGAGAATTTCTTTCTGGAGAACATAATAATGAATATTTCAAGAGTGATCCAAGCAGTTGATGCACATGCCGCGGGTGAACATGGCCGTGTCATTGTGGGGGGAGTGGTAGATGTCCCTGGCGCTACCATGTTTGATAAGATGTGTTATTTACGCGATAAAGCAGACGGGTTACGTAAATTGATGCTCCGTGAGCCGCGCGGTTACCCTGCCGCAAATTGTAATCTGTTATTACCACCCACTCATCCGGATGCCGATATCGGATATGTAATAATGGAACAGACCGAGTATCCAGGGATGTCGGGAACGAATACGATTTGCGTAGTAACTGTTGTGTTAGAAACAGGAATTTTACCAATGCGGGAACCGCTCACTGAGCTTACCCTTGACACACCGGCTGGTTTGGTGCGCGTGAAAGCGGAATGTGCGAATGGTAAGGTCAAACGTGTGACATTCCAGAATGTACCTGCCTTTGCAGCATATCTGGATGCAACTATTGAAGTTCCCACTTTAGGAAAAGTTGTTGTGGATGTGGCTTACGGCGGAATGTTTTATGTCATCGCCGATGCAAGCCAATTCGGTCTACGCTTGCTACCTGAAGAGGGACGGGATATCGTACGGATTGGTGAGATGATCAAGGCAGCTGCACGAGAACAACTTCCGGTTGTCCATCCGGAGCAAGCAGGTTTTAGTGGTATCACGATTGCACAATTATCTGGACCACCTTCTCGCCCAGACGCGCATCGAAAGAACGCAGTAATTGTATCGACAGGCCAATTAGACTGGAATCGTCCCTCAACGTGGACAGGTGCCATTGATCGTTCTCCTTGTGGGACAGGCACTTGTGCAAAAATGGCAACATTATACGCAAAGGGCAAACTTGGGTTAAATGAGGATTTTCATCACGAAGGGATATTAGGCACCATTTTCACCGGGCGCTTGATTGAGGAGACAAAAGTGGGCAACTATCAGGCTGTGGTTCCCACCATCAGCGGTCAGGCCTGGATCACTGGGATATCGAACTATCTTCTAGATGCGGAGGATCCGTTTCCAGAGGGCTTTACATTAGGCGATATCTGGTAGGCGATATAGATGGAAATCAAATAGCATCACGCCTAACGGCGAGTCAGGCGCTACCCATTTCCTCTCCCTTGCTTCATCCACAGTCCCAGGTGTTGTGCTGCATTGAGCCACAAACTTACGCACGGCTTAGAGCTCTCTTCACACCTCATCAGCGGCTTCTGGTTCACGCGGTATTTGTCACGGTGCCAAAATTACATAAAAATGGGTTTAGATAAAAGGACAGCTGTGTCTCCGGCAGCGAGCCAGGCGACATTCATGTCAGCCTGAGCAATCCCGGGGAATTACACTATGCGGCAGACTCGTAGGCGCACGCGTAGCAGTTTCGCACTCTTGAGATGGTGGGAAAACAAGGATTTGGAAAGGTTTGCGATAGACACCTGCCCCGCGGAGAAGTATCCGTTTTGGCTTTCAGCAATCGGGTAGAGGCGCAGTTGGAAAATGGTTATTCTACTATTGTGTGCAAAAGGTCAAAAATATTCAAACTTTCTGCACACATAATCGCCGAAATTGGGAAGGATGTTCAACCGTTGCGCGCTTTTTGTCCTGCGATAGGACAAACGAGGCAAAAGCTTTTTCGCATCCGCATTAAGGGTTGACATCATCCATTGCAGGCAGGTGGGATTTTCGTGATTCACCACCAGCGTTGGGTATTCTTCGCGAAGAAATCCCAGATGTGTTGCAGCGAGTCTTTATTGCGGATGACGTGTTCGTAATAATTGTTTTGTCCGATAGGCGCGTCGGTATCTCGCGCCGGGCGTTGATACGTTTAGCGGTGACGGATTTGAATTGCCGGATAGTAGCGCCGATGGAATCAGCGTCTGGTTTGCGTAGGGGGATGTAGGGGATACCAGACCGGTCGCCTCTACGCCGGTCGCACCTGCATTCGCATCCACGAACTAAATGAACCCATGCAGGGGATTGGGCATCGCCACAAATTCGTCTGGATCCAATACCATATTTGCTCGCACAACGATTGTTTGATACCATTCGGCGCACACGATTTCGCCGAATTCGCCAACCTCATTTATCTATCTACGGTTTCGCCAAAAAACCTTAGCGATGCAAAGTAACGATGGTGACAAATACCCGCCTGGTTAGGTGTACTCGTATCCCATCAGGCTAATTCAGCGCATATCTAATGGATGAATAACTCGCAGCCCCAAATGTTCTTCGTATCCGTTGAAGTCGCTGTCATTGTGCAGGAGTTCATGATCGTTCTCGATACAATATGTGGCAATGAGACTATCTATCGTCTTGCGGACGGTAATTCCTTTTTGCCTCAGGATGCGATAGTTCCTGGCGCTTTGAACCGCAAGCGCTGGGGTAACCATGCTTTCCTGCATAAATTTCCCTAATGCGTGGCGGGCTGTTTCAAAATCGAGGTCGTAACGAAAACCTTGCAGCACTTCTGCTAAAATCAGATCACCGATGAGGATGGGCTTCTGATCGAGAACCGCGTCGAGAAAATCCGTTTGCGGATTTTTTACGCCGTTGAAGTAATCAACCCACACGCTGGTATCGACGACGAGCATGGCTAGTGCACCTCGACGCGCGATTGGCGTTGTTCACTCAAGTCACCAACCCAGGGCAATTTACCTCGCAAAGTGCGGATTTCTTTCTGCTCGTTCAAAAGGATGAGCAAACGTAACGCCTCATGCACGACTTCGCGTTTGGTTTTGATTCCAGTCAATTCTTGAGCGCGCTCAATCAGGTCATCATCCAGTTCAATATTCGTTCGCATATCTGCCTCTGATAATGTGTATAATATTACATTGTTATGTGTATTATACACTAGGATAGTCCATTCGTAAATCTTCTTTATTTTGATAGTGACCGTAATCACAGCAAACACAATGGGGTAGACAAAAAGGGAGAATTCGAAACATATTTCGGTATTGATAACCTAAAAATCAAGGAATTCTCCGATTGCACCTTGGACATCATCGAAGGCGATTTTGACAAATAAATGTTTTCTTAATACCCATGTGTGTTTTTATGGATTATTTTAAAAAGTGCCATTTATTTTTGTTATTTAGTATGCTTTAGCATCCCTCGTAAGGTACGTCTTTCAAATTTATAGAATGGTTAATAGATCTTTTGCAAAGCTATCCCTACAGTTAAGAAAAATGCTGCCTGGATAATTGCATAAACTTATCAAATTTCGTTAATATGAGAATATATATGGGAAAAATTTGGCTTTATACCTGGCGGCGAGTCAGGCGCTTTATCCGTAGCGCTACAGGGCTGTGGCGACAATTTACCCGATTGTTAGGGAATATTGTAATAATTATATACAGCGCGTGAAAGGTCGGCGATCAATTTCGATGCGTTTTCCCAGATGAGCTGATCGGGGTGATGGAGGAAGACGACCAGCACGTAGTTCCCGCCTGGTGTGTAAACGATGCCGGCATCGCCAATGGTGTTGATGATACCATTAACCGCTACCCAGCCGTGTTTGTGGGCAACCCGCGTTCCGTCGGGAACACCGGCTTCGATAAGGACGCCAATTTTATTATTTACCAATAAGTCTATCATTTGACGGCATTCGTTTTGGGTTATCTGTCCCGGAAAGACCGCTGGCAGGGAACCACCTCCGGTTTCGGCGCAGAGGTAGATGTCTTCTAATAGCATGCCTATGTCGGATGGGGTTGTTTGGCTGTACGGGTCTGGATCGGTGTTGACGTCAGTGCGTTGATTAGCGGGAGTTTTTACAGTTTCAAGCAATGGCGCGCCGGCATAGAAGTAACCAGCCAGAAAGGTGTTATCAAGACCGAGCGCCTTCATGTCATCCCGCACCACCAATGGACTGCGGTTATCGGCAATCACCCGATCCATTAGCCAATCTGCCGCTTCGTTACCCGATTTGTCGATCATATCTGCGAGGAGCTTGAGCGTTTCTTCATCGGGTTGTTCACCCAATCGGCGAAATACGGAGACCATGATCGGGATTTTGATGATGCTGGAGGCAGTGAAGGCAATATCCGGTTCAACGGATATGTTTTGGAGTTGTTGGTAGGCAAAATGGATTTCCTGCATATTTTGCAGATCGATCATGAAGAGCCCCACCAGTCCATCAAAACCGGATAAATCGATGGTTTGTTTGAGTAATATTTCCAGGTTTTCGAAGGCAGGTCTGCTGGCAGAGCTATTTTTCAAGGGCAGCAAAACGGTGCGGTTCGTCAAGGAGCTGAGTGCTTTGCCGATGATTGGGATGGCGCTGTCAATATCGAGTGTACTGCCTGATTGGCCAGGTTCAAAGTTAACCGTTCCGACAATGGGCTTAGCGGGAATGGGTGGTTTATCATAGCGGGTGGCAATTTCTTGTTCAAGGTAGGTGCGCAAACGTTGTTCGGAAAAGGATGCCCGCAGCGGGATTTCAGGTGGAGGAGTGGAGCGATTCCAGAGGTAGTCCCAAAAACCGCCCCAAAAAGGTTGTTGACTGCGCTGTATATCTGCTGCGGCTAACATGCCTTCCAGGTCGAGTTGGAAATCTACAACAGCGGGATCGAGGTGGATGATGGCATCGCCGTAATGGATTTCGACGGGGATGTGATAGGCTTCGATAATGCGTTGGGCTGCTTGATCGCGGTTGAGCCCACCCACTGGAACACCAGCGATGATTTGATCGGGGGCATAGACCGAGCGCTGGCGGCTATAGGAGACCAGTTGCAGGCTGGTCAGCACAACCGCAGCGATAAGAAAAAATACCGAAAACCATCGTAATGGTGAAAAGATACCTTGGTTTCTCATCGCCCGCTATCATACCACAACCTGTTGCGGGGTATGGGTAGAATAAATTTAGAAAAGTTTAATGTATGACATGGAAGTATCGTGTCGGGTATGGAGTCCCGGCCAACGCGTCGGGAGGGTGCGAAATGAATTTCGCGGTACCATGAGGTAACCCGAAATTTATTTCGGGGGTTATGCATTACGGATTGTCAGGTGTGGAAAGACTCCACATAAGTCGGTTTCAACCGACTTACATGCCTTGAGCAGGGGATTTATCCCCGGCAGGATGGTATACATGTCGCCGGTTATGGAAACCCGACCTACGCGCCATCGGGTATGGAGTCCCGACCAACGCGTCGGGAAGGGGCGAAATGAATTTCGCAGTACCATGAGGTAACCTGTAGTTTATTTCGGGGATTGTGCAATACGATTTGTCAGATGTGGAAAGACCCCACATAAGTCGGTTTCAACCGACTTGTATGCCTTGAGCAGGATGGTATACGTATCGTCGGGTATGGAAACCCGACCTACGCGCCATCGGGTATGGAGACCCAACCTACGTTTCGTCGGATATAAAAACCCGGCCAACGTGCCGGAAGTGTGCGAAATGAATTTCGCAGTACTATGAGGTAACCCGAAATTTATTTCGGGGATTGTGCAATATGGATTGTCAGGTGTGGAAAGACCCCACATAAGTCGGTTTCAAACGACTTGTATGCCTTGAGCGGGGGATTTATCCCCGGCAGGTTGGTGAACGCATCGTCAGGTATGGAAACCCGACCTACGTGTCGTTGGGTATGGAAACCCGCCCTACACGTCGTCGGGGATGGAAACCTATCCAACAGTGGTGCAAGGCGTTATTTGGAGATGGAAAGTTTGATTAATTTACCACTCGCATCCAAGGTCAGTCGGGCATATTGGGTGTAGGTATGGTTTTGCCAACGATTTTCTTTCTTGAGGATGACGATTTTCCGCTCGCTGATTCCATTCTCTCGCGATTTCGCACGCTGATTTTGTGAACTTTGTGAAAAATGTTTCAGGCCACAGTTAACGGTGCAATTCGAACAACTTCCATGGCACTCACTTCCATTTCCTAAAATGGATAGTTGGGCTTGATCCATACCTGGTAGATATTTCTCGACCATTTTCTTTATCGTTGATTCGACTTGTGGCGAAAGCTCGTTTGGTTGACATGCGTGCATCCCCCGGTCACAGATGGCGTACGGCACGGATTGGATCGTCTTGGCATGCCGTATCACTTTTGGGATGGAGGTTTCATAACTGATTTGAGTGAGTGGATCGCCTAAGAGTATAAAAGAAATAATCGTCTTCTGATCCTCGGCGTCCAGTGCTGATTGGTTCTTCCCAGCTGCTGGTGCTGCTAAGGATAGTTTTGCTTGGCGTAACGCTTCACCCGCTGGGATGCCGTTGTGAATATTTTTCCAAAAAGCTTGCGCGAGATAATCTGCTGCAATCAGGGGGGTGCTGTTGGATCCATACGCTGTGGCGGTTGAGCCAACAAATGCCAGGCAACCCTTGCTCAAAAAGGATAAAGCAATCGAATCATATATTTGTTTATTGGTGAGGTTTGCTCCAAAACAGGCTTCACTGAATATGATCTTGAACGCGGGATGATTGTTCTGCAAAATGTCTCCCGGTTGTAAGGCGATGGGGTGATCACTTTGGGTTGGATCGTAATATCCAGCTTCTGTCGGGTCGCTTTGCCCAAACCATTCTGCTGAATCGATCAAGCCATGCAGGTTAAAGTAACCATTACTGGCTTGGGGCAGTTGGATATTGGGTGTGCGGGGAAGATTTTCCACCGCTGGATGAGGAACCATCGTTTCTTTGTTGTGTACGATGCTGTGTCGCACAAGGCGTTGCTTGGCTGCCTGGGCGGGCTTGATTTTAGCAGAATTCTGAGGAGAAATGAGCATATTCTGTGGGTTGCCTATCTCCCGAAAAACAGCAAAGGAGGCAAAACGCCAAGCTGCGGCAGTATATCCAAAACTAGAAGAGTTAGGATTACGGTGGTTAAATAAGGCGGATAAGAAAGTAAACCAAGAAAAGAACCAATCCAGGGAAGGATATTTCGATTTCCAATTGAAGGGGTTGTAGGGCTTATTTTGATGTGCTTGAGTAATCTGGCTCAGGGCATCGAGGGCAAATTGAGCGTTTTGAGGTGGGGTGGGAATTCGTCCCAGAGGCCAGTCTAATACCAAATAATTCTCATCACGAGAGCCGTATGGGTTGTCACTGAGGATTTCTTCATCTCCATCCTCGACCGGGTTTGGCAATCGATGGAAAGGAATGATTTCATTCCCACCTACGATTAATAGTGACCCAATCATTTCCCCTTGGTTGGCTAATTTTTGATCGAGGTCGGTTAGACAATGTTTGATTTGCCAAGGGTCACTGGGTTTGGCACACGCCAGAGCATTGATTTTATTCGAGGAGGGCAAGATTTTGCCTTCATCAACATAGTAGATAAAACCACGCCAGCCGATATGACGCTGCACAGCCTGAAGGAGATTGAAGAGAGCACCTTCAATTTGTTTTTGGACCCCAGCTCCGAACAGCGTTTGTAAGGGTTGACTGGCGGATAAAATCACATATACCGGTTGGCGTCCATCCAGGTTGGCTAATTGCGGTTGTTTGAGTTGTTGGCTGATGTGATTATATGTTTCAACAATGTTTTCCACTAACGGAGATTGAAGCGGATTTTGTGCTTTTTCCACCCCGATATCTTTGGCTGTAGTGGGATTCTGGGGGATTGCATCAAAATCAGCGATGTTTTCGACAGGAGGAATCTGGCTTTGTTGCTGGAAGGGTTCGGTTGTTTCTTGCAGGATGTTTTCGGGTAATTGGTTCAAACCGAGATAAGCGGCAACACCAGCCGGAATCGGAATATCTAATTTTTTATAGAGGGTATGTGGCCAGATAGTATAAAATGATTTATCAGTGCTCCATACTCTTTTAGCAACTTGGGCTGAGATATCTCGGGCTGCCAGGCTGTGGAGGAGTGCAACTGCTTTTTCCGGTGCACCTGTCTCCATGAGGCAATCCACAAAGACGTAATTGAGATACAAACAATGGGGAAAATTGTCTAAGTAATGTTCCACCAGATCACGCAAAGCCTGCACCGGGAGTTGGTTTTTTTGATAGTTTTGGTACAGAAAGCGGATATGGGTGATGGCAATCAAAGGATGGTCTGGTTTAGCGGCGAGCAATTCGTGAACCGCTCGTTCATAATCTGGGAAGGATTCAATTTTTACACCCTTTTGCGAGGGTGTCAGGCTCTTTTCTAGGTAGTGAAGCTCCTCACCCCAGCGGTGAGCAAGGTCTTCATAAGGACGTTTCGGCAAGCCGATAGTTTCACCGCTAAGTGCAATTAACCATTCTTGGAATTCAAATAGATCAGGTGAATTCTTTATAGTTGCTGGTGGGGCAATCAATTTGCGGGTATCGTTTTGGATTTGTTGTTCGATTACAATGCGCGTTTTTAGTGCTTCGAGATACTCTGGATCAAGTTGGAGAAGCTCGTCTAAAATCGAGGCAGCCAGTTGCAGATGACCTTCTTTGGCGCGCGCAAGTCCGTACCAGTATTTGGCATTGAGGTCTCCCGGAAATTCGGTCAACCAGTCTAAAGCCACTTGGCTGGCGAAGCGATATTCTCGCTGGTGGATGGCAATTTTAATCAGGCGTAAAATTTCATGCCGTTCGAGGGGGCGGGTTAGATTGAGACGAATTTGTTTGGATGTCATAGTTATTTTTTCTCTGACGTTTTTCGATGGTGTAGTAGGTTAAGTGCAACAACTGCGCCAAGTTGACGCTGGATCGTCAGGTTATTCGGTTCAATTTTTGCTGCCTGACGGAACATTTGCTCCGCATTGGGATAATCTTTTGCATCTTTATAAAGCAACCCAGCCTTAAAACATGCTTTGGCATTGTTGGGGTCGATTTGGATTGCCTGTAGGTAATTGCCTAAGGATCGATTGTAATCACCCCGAGCCGAATATACTTCCCCAAGCAAGAAATAGCTTTCTGCGTCATCTGGATTTAACTGGACTGCCTCACTCAGGTGATGGACGGCTTGATCGAGATGTCCGCTTGTACTGAACAGTTCGCCTAAAACCCGGTGACAAAGGGCGTGTTCACGGAAATTGCAGTGTGAGAAGGGTTGATGGCAAATTCTTAGAGCAGTTTGAGCTGCGGTGATCGCTTCTTCGATATGTCCCGCTTCCGCTAAATAATTTGCATATAAACGTTGGATGCCCACGGCATGAGGGATTTTTTCGAGGAAATCTTGTAAAAGCGAAAAAGCTTTCTCCATTCCCTGAATTTCTCGGGTCAAGTGTACCCGCTCGATGAGTTCTGTTTCGAACTGTAATTCAACCGGGAAGGCATCCTCATAGATACGAAGTGCTTCAGTGTAATTTCCCTTGAGAATGGCTAATTTTGCTTGATTCTTATGGATTTCGGAAGCCTCTTGTTGGCTTTCCAAGGCACGTGCGATTAGCTCTTCTGCCAAGGGGACATCACCCATGGCTAATGCAAGCTCTGTTCGCCAACCCAGCGCAAGAAGATTGGTCGGGTCTTGACTGACCGCTAAATCGGCAAACTGGACAGCTGTGGTCGGATTCTGTGCCGAAGCATAAGCTTGGGAGATTAATACCTTTAACTCAATATTATCGGGATAAAGTTGGTAGGCGGTAAGTAATGTGTCAACCGCTTGGCTGTTCTGGTTTAATTCGATTTGAAGCTTTGCCAACATCAATTGACTTTCAAGCTGACGTGGCTCTGCGGTGATAGCTTTTTCAAGTGCCTGGCTCGCTTGGATTAGGTTGATGCGCTGGATCGGGTTTGACAGCAATAGTTGCGCGTAAATCTTATTCCAGCGTGGTTCATCAGGGTAATACTCCAGGGCTGTTTGAATTGCATGGATCGCCAGTTCGTATTTTTCACCAAACTGTTCCGAATGATAATATTGTCCCAAGATTAATTTGGCATAGAGCGCCATGGCGAGGATTTGAAGCTGTTCCGGAAAAGTCACCCAGGTATCTTCTGGAAGGGTTGTATCGCCTAGATCATTGCCGTCAGATTGTAATAACCCTTCTAAAATATGGATTCCCTTTTTGGGGTCTGTGAATTGGTAGCAATTTGATAATATGAATTGAATGTAAGGATTATTTTGATAAGGATAACTGGCTTGTGCCAAGTCGATATCAGTGGAATGGGTGGATAGCCATTGCAGCTTTGCGGCAATCAATGCCAGGCTTGGGTTTTGGGTGGGGAAGGAGTCAATAGTTAAGGTTTCCCCATTGAAAATGCACTTGCTGCGCAGTTCAAATTCCTCTATTTTTGGTGATAACCGTTTTGAAATGATCTCAGACGATGCGAGTTCAGATTTCAACCATTTTATTGAAGTGTGAAACACATTCTGGCTTGTTTCAGAAAACGCTGCCTCTCCGGGAGAAGAGAGATACAAATCAACTCCCTTGCAAATAGATTGATATTCAGCTCGGGCGATAACACTAAATGCTCTTTTATAATGGGCTAAAGCTTCATTGGGGGATGCATCAATTATTTTATTGAGCAATTCCAAAGCAACATTCCAATTCCCATTTTGCAGGGCTATATCTGCAAAGGAATAATAAGTGTGAAGCTGCTCAAAAGAGGAAATCAGCCAGTTGACTGCCGAGGAAAATTCGGGATGAGAAGGATTGCTTGTTGGGCGCCCTATAGACTGTAAAGCAGATTCAAATAAGTTATTGGCGGAGAGTTTATCCCCATTAATAAGTTTTAATTTAATGGCAATCGCCTGGAGGTGTAAATTTTGAGGATCTATCTCACATAATTTCTGGTAATTGATGGGTGAGCTATCCCCTGGATGAAGGGTTTGTTCAATCCAATCGCACCATAGTTTGTAGAGAGATCCATCATTTTGAGGTTCGGGATTGCTCATTTGGGAAGTCGCATCTTGAAGGGTTTCTTTTGCCATGGAGGGTTGCAAATTGATATGGTAGATGCGTGCCAATTGAAGTTGTGTTTCGGCAATCCATTCTGATCTCGCCTCACTTTCCAACGCGAGGTTATCGGTTTTAAGTTGGCGGGCGAGATATTGCAATAAGGAAATGGCTTCACCATGTTTTCCAAGCAAGCGATAGATTAACGCCAATGCCAATGCTAAATCGGGCACTTCGGGATGTTCCTGCAAAGCGCTTTCCAATTTTTGCTGAATAATTTCCAGTTTATCGGGTTGATGGGAGAGTGCTGGAAGGGTTTTTACGCCAAGACAAACCGCTTCAAGGTAATTGAGGGTATATTGGGGATCATCGGGGATACATTCCAAAGCTTGTTGATAGCAGGTTTGCATTTGGGCGTAGTCATTCTGATGGCGGTAAATGGATGCCAGTGTCGCTAATATTGGTGCTGCTTCATTCGGGTGTGGCTCCGCTGAGTTTTGAATTTGGGATAAGCGATATTTCCAGCAAATGACCGCATTATCAAAATCACCTAAGTTGATTAATGTTTGGGCTAGTCCTTCCAGTCGGTTGGGCTCAATCTGAACATTCCCCTCTACAAGGCGGTGATTTACAAAATCTTGATAAGTTTGTAGTGCTTTGACAGATTGCCCCAGCTCGTAATAGGTATCTCCTAATAACAAGGTTAAGTCATCTCGCTGTGGATCTTTTTCTAAAGCTATTTCTAGTGCTTTGATCGTCATAGACTGTCTGGCTTGTAGATCTTCACCTGGGGTTTTGGGTAATTGACTGAGAAAAACTGCATACCAGGCGAGTGTGTCCACGTCTTGGGGATCCTTCTCCAACACTAGATTGGCATATTTAATCGCTTCGCTGGGGAGTCCACTTTTTGCATAAGTTTGGGCAAGTAATTTGAGTACCACAACATTGGAAGGATCACATTCAAGCAGCGTAGCTAATGCTAGTTCGTGTTTTCCTGCTTGTAACGCTGCCTGGCTTAAGCCGATTCGCATTTTCTCGAGAATAGAAGCTTCTTTAACCTGCGGAAATTGGAAAATCTGGTCATAGACTTTCAGTGCTCCATCTGCCTCGCCATTTCTAAGAAGGAAATCTGCCAAAAGGGGATACGCAGCGAAGTAATCCGGTTTGAGTTGGATAGCTTTATTGAGGCATTCAATTGCTTCTGCATTGGTTTCTTCGGTTGGCTTTCTCCATAGGCAACGGGCATAATCTACAAGTGCATCTGGACGAGCCATGAAGGGGATGATTTTGTCTCGCAACAAATCTTCAGCGGATTGAAAATCACCTTTTTGCAGATAGGTTTTCGCAAGTTGATAAGCAATCGATGAGTTTTCTGGATAATGATGAATTTGGGTTTCTAGTAAATCCTGCGCTTCATCTAAATGACCTAATTGTCGTAAAGTTTGCCCAAGGTATTCAACCAGGATTGCCATCAACTGATCATAGGTGATCGAAATATCGCCGTAATCATTCGAGTATCTTAATCTTATCTTCTCTGTAAAATCGGGAATTTCTCCCACTTGATTGAAAAGATGGGCGGGTGTGATGAACAAAGGAGCAGGGGTATTTTTATTCAAGATTTGTTCAGCAGCGCGCAGGTGAGGTAAGGCTAAACTGGGCTGCTCTTCGTCGGCATAAAACTTACCTAACGCCAGTTGGATTTCGGCAGATTGCGGCAACGTTTGCGCAGCTGCTTTCAAAACCTCACAGGATTTGGTTTTTTGGTTTATTGTTTTTAAAAAGCGCGCATAAGCTAACCACGGATACGGATGAGAAGGGTTGAGCTGGGTTGCTTGTTCTAATTTTATTTCGCGTTGTTCAGAACTGAGTTCATCACTTGCTTCCGCGTAAAGCGCTAAGGCAATGCCATCATCTGGTGATTGCTCGAGAAGTGTTTTGCAGATGGTTTGGGTTAATCCGTTTGAATGAGCTTGAAGGGCTATACTAGCCAGTTCATATTCCTGTTGGGAGAATTCTGGGAATGGGGTAATTTTTTCTAATGTTGTTAATGCTTCTTCGAAATGATGGGTTGCCTGGTAACTCTGGGATAAGAATAAAAAGAAAGCCTGATTCGGATGAGTAAAACATTCACAATATTCAAGAATATCGTTTCCGACCTGATGTCTCGCAGATTGATGATTTAAGTAGGCCGAGGTAATCAATAGGGGAATATTATTAGGTTGGTAATCCAATAAGATCGAAGTGCATTCTTCTGCCTCGGGAAAAAGGTGAAGCGGTATCATTAGAGCGATGAATTGAGCTAATAGAAAAAGATAGATATCCTTTTGGGAAGAGCTATCATCCATTTGTGCAGCGAATTGACGCAGCTCATCCATTGCTTGATCGGCTAATTTTGGCAGTGCCTCAGGATAGGTTGTTACATTAGATTGGTTTTGCTCGTACTGGAAGATTTCCTCCAGAAAATGGATAAGCGGGGAAGAATTCTCTTCAAAATGGCTGAGGATAAATTTGATTTTATCTATGTAATCTAGCGGTTTCTCACTCAAGAGAGCGATCAAATAACTGCTAGCGATCATTTCCGATTGAGGCATGAGTTGGAATGCATTTTCTAAGAAGGATAGACTATCCTTTGTTGAACCTTGTCTGGCGGAGATAATGGCTAGTTTAGTGAGATGATGAGCATGGGTGAGCACTAAATCTTGGATTTGCTGTTGTAGATCTTCGGCAAGAGCTTCTTGCTGTAAGTCAGTGTGTAAGTCAAATACCGAAGTGTCGATTTTCGTCGTTAAGGCAGACCTTTGTTCACTATGTGCAAGATTGGTGGATGATGGTGATTTGGGGAGTTCACTGGTAAAGTGGCTTGCAAAGGCAGGATCTTTTGCGAATAAACGCATAATAAATGCCGTGCGTTGATCAGGCGTAAATGTTTGAAATAACACACGGATTAGCTCGATTTTACTTGCCAGTGGTTGTGGATTGCTGGAGAGAATATGGATTAAGAGATCATACTCTTTGGACTGCGGCAGGAAAACACGCGGTTCAATAGCATCATGTGGTAATAAAGCACACAGAAAATCGATTTGATCAGGGATCATCCCAAATAGACAAGTCAATACGGTTGGGGACGCTTGGATGAGTAAACTGGTCCAGTCATTCCATGAGCCGGTCGATAGCCGTTTATTCCTTAATTTCAGAGCAGATAATCCTGCTTCGGAAAGGGATTGAACGGCAAACACTGCTGCATTTTCTACAAGTTCTTCAAAGGAAGGATGGACTTCGATTAATGGTAATGTCCTTAATTCCTCCACAGAATGGGGATATGCAAGCGCTTTGAGCGATAATATCGCTGGTGTGCAATCATTTGCTGATTGGATGATTTCTTCTAAATGGCGACCATTGAAATAACGCTCGGGTGTGAGGATAGTTTTCCAGATCAGATCGTCAGCACGCAGCGCCGGGATAACCCATTCCCAGGTATCAGCCGGCAGTATCATTTTGAGGCGACGTACCACATGGTAATTTTTTGGTTCTGTCATAAATTTCACCGTAGCAGTTGAAATGAGATAAAGGCTGCAATTATGTTCAGCACGATCCCAAAGATGATTAAAGTAACACCCACGCCAGCTGTACTGCGAATGAGATCATTAAGGGAATTAAGCAAGGTCGAGGCTTGCCCTACTAACCCGGCGATTTCTTCGGCGATTCCTTTTTGTATTAAGCGATTTGTTTGGGCTGTGATTGCTTTCATCTCCTTGCTCGTGGTGCGAGTTATAAGGATAATGATGCCGGCAATAATAGAAATACTGCCCAAAACAATAAAAGTGATAATAATGGCGAGGACTAACATTTGGGGTGTAATCGTATTCATCAGGGAACTCCTCAAGTAACTTATCAAAAAGAGCTGATGGATTTAGGTGCAAGAAATGTGCCTAATTTCGCATGCGCAATCACTAGCACATGCACGAACAAGCCATACGCCGCTTATTCAATAACTTACCATTTTGTTCCGATTATTTTGATAAAGTAGGGAAGAGACATTCCAGAGGAAACCTGTTCATTATCATTGAATTGGGTTGTAAGAGATATGAAGGAATGTCATCAGCATAGAAATGTTTTTTTGAAATATCTTTTAATTGGGTTAAATCAATTGTGGTCTGCGGAATAATCTGACAATACTGTTGCATTAGGTCTAATGGGGTACTATCCTGGATATTGGCTACCTCACTGATTTTTGCTAAAAATATTTCGTCAAGTAATAGAATATGGTGCCAAAGGATGGAATGTGCCTTTAAACGATCGATGAAGGCAGAGTTCAATTGGTGCTGATTATTAAAAGAAAAATCCCTAGTGAGTTCTTGAGTGAAAGAATTAACAACGGGTTGAGGGAGTTGCGCATCATAAATCGGAAGGAATGTCCAGCGGTGTGTATCGTTTTGGATTATCCAAAGATAGGCACCGTTTAGCTTTGGTTTCTTGGCGTTTAGATCGTCTACAAATAATAAGAGATAATTTGTTTGCTGTACTGGTTGCAGGAGGTTCTCGTTGTCTTCGGTTGGGGTTACTTTCGGGAGGGTTGGCACTGGGTAGGATTTTGGGGTTTTCTGAGATGCCAACTCACGGATGGTTGGAATCGGAGTATGGTTGAGATGGCTGTGCGCATAGGTCGAAATATATCCCCCGCTAATTATCCCTAAGCCCATAAAGGTGAGGTATACCAATGCCCCAAATAACCAGCGATTAATACGCATGAAAATACGATCCTAATAATTGAGTAGAAAGCCTAAGATCATGCCGCTGATCAGTCCAAGAATTGCCATGAAAATGGCTAAACTTAACCAATTCTGCACTTGATCTTCTCCTTCTTCAACGTGAAAAGGGTTAATCTCTTTGGAAGAATTTCGGCTAAGAATCCGAATGAGAATTTTCCAAAAAAGGATCTCCATCCTCGCCCGTAATGAAGACCCTTTTTTGTGCGAAGTGAGGTCATTTCCATTATCGAGAAGTGGAAATGCGGATAATTTTTCCTTGTTCATTAACGGTTGCACGGACATATTTGGTGATCTTTTTCTGATTGGCTGTAGTAGCGACGGTCTTGAAAATCAATGAATATTTTTTCTCAGCAGACCCGCTCGCTTCGATTTCTTTAACCTGCGGGGTAACGCCCCGCAGGTCTGGGTATTTTAGGTAAACTTGTTTCAGTGCATGGGAAAGAACACGGCTGTCCATACTTACCTTGTTTGTTGTTGTCTACGCCGTAAAAATGCCGGCACATCTAAATTCGACATATCTGCTGTGGCAATCTCCACCTCGCTGATGAAGCGAGAGCGATTAGTTGGGGTGGTTGGTTTGTTAAAGGTTTCAGTGGACTGCGCAACTGGCTCTGGTTTGCGAACTGGTTGGGATGGCATTGCAAATGCCTCTTCTAAAGTAGGTGCCCCTATTCCAGTAATAACCAGGATTGCTTGCACTCGGTTATTCATCCGTTCATCTTCGATAACCCCTAACACAATTTCTGTGTCTGGATTTGCCTGTTCCTGTAAATATTTGATGGCTTGATCAACTTCAAAGAGGGTGAGATCTTTTCCACCGGTGAAGTTGACGATCATGCCAGTGGCATGTTCCAATGAGACGGATTCAAGCAACGGGTGGTGAAGGGCTTGATCAATAGCTTCTAATGCTTTATTTGAGCCGTTACCTTGCCCAATCGACATGAAAGCGCCGCCCCCCATTAACATCATGCGGCGTATATGAGCAAAATCTACATTGATTAAACCGGTCTCGGTGACCAATTCTGTGATACCTTGAATGGCTTGCCGCAAGACATCATCTGCCATGTGGAAAGCAACCATGAGGGATTGCCCTTTTGGTACGATATACAATAATCGATCGTTGGGGATAGTGATAAGGGTGTGCGTGTTTTGGCGAAGGTCTGCCAATGCAGTGGTCGCATTCATTTGGCGACGACCCATCTCAAAGGAAAACGGCATCGTGACAACAGCAATGGTGACAATCCCCAATCCTTTAGCGATTTCCGCCACGACCGGGATCGCGCCACTGCCTGTTCCTCCACCCATGCCAGCGGTTAAGAAAACCATATCAGCACCATTGAGGGCTTTGGCAATTGCATGAGTGCTTTCTTTCGCTGCTTCCCTTCCAACAGTGGGATCCCCACCTGCGCCTAAACCGCGTGTAACGGTTGGTCCTAATTGGATTTTGATTGGGGCAGGGTTATTTTTTAGGGCTTGGAAATCCGTGTTTGCTGCAATAAATTCAACGCCGTGCACACCGAATTCCATCATACGGCTGATTGCGTTCCCGCCACCGCCTCCCAGACCGACTACTTTGATGACCGGTTTATACGGTACTAATTCTGCAGCAGGTGGTTGGCTTTGGGGTTCATTTCTAATGGATGGAAATAATCTGTCCATAGGTACTCCTCTGATGTTAGGTAGCTATACCGTTACAATTTTTGTGCCAGATTGCGAAATCAGCTCAATTTCACAATGTTGGTTTTCTAGACGGTTTAACTCTTCAGCAGAAAAGAAATCCAAATGGCTTAAAAGAGTCACCCGTTCTGCTTGTAATGCCTCCGCGATGGAGAAGACGATTTTTGGTTGTTTTTGCAGAAGATAAGGTTGAATCTGAGCTAACTCCTGATTTAATTGCGCTTTTGGCAAAGGAGGAAGTAATAAGACATGCCGGTTATCTTTTGCTGTGCCATGCAAATGGGAAGAGAAATTAGCCGAACGAACCCAGCTTTTTACTTGATTGGTAAATGGTTTAGGATGGCGGTAGAGATCATACCAGGCTAAATAATTCGTTTGAGAAAATAGTTGTTCGACCAGTTGTGAAAAGATGAAACAGATAGTGTGCGTTGATAGGGGTAGGATTTCTTCATCGTTTGAAAAGGCAGGTGTCTGGGATTGAAAAGGCAGGAGGTTTTGGACAATCGTTAAACGTCTCTTGTCAAAAATGTTCAGATCAGCGAGTTGTGACAAAGTTATCGAAGGAGAGGCTTCAAAGAGAATCAATGGTAAAGGTTGACCGATTGCTGCTTGTGCGATTGCCTGATACCAATCATCAATATGGATTCCTTTTTGGTCTTGAGAATTCTCCGGGCGGAAAAAGGGCCGGGAGGCAGGGAAACGGTGAGGACCACCGGCGCCCCAATTGAGCGGACGGGATAAATCACCTGTGTGCGCATAGGCGGAGAGGACGAGCTTGGCAACGACTTCGTCCTCTTGCCTTCGCAACAAACTTTCGAGTGAGAGGCGAAGGAATGCGGTGTCCCAATATTCTTCTGCTACAACCAGAGGGGGAAAAACAGGTTGCATTCCGTTGGCGATGGCGATTTTCGCGTAGGGCAGGAATAAGTCAATGAAACGCTCTACGATATCCCCATGAAACCATTCTTTTTCAGACCAGAATTTTTGTGAGTTTGGCTGGTCAAAAAACACGGTATATCGGATGCCAATTTTTTGATAGAAGGAAAGCAGCAGCTGAAATTCATGAGGAGGTTTTTGGAGAGGGTACGGGAAGTTGAAGCGTAAGATTGGGGTGATGTTTAACTCGAGTAATGCTGTCAAAAATGATTCTGGTATTGCTATTAAATCGGAATTATCCAAAACTAACCAATTTACCCCCAAATCCTTGAACTCATTCAACCAGTATTCCGCTTCAGATTGATGGTAATGAAGGTTATCGGAAAAATATTGAAGACCTAGTTTGGAGTTTTCGACCATTCTGAATGTCACTCTTTTTAAACAGTTTATTTCGTTATCATCTATGCAAGAAATATACCAAAAAGGTAAAAGAGCAGTATCGCCAGGGTCGAAGAGGCATCTTTTTAAGCAATGAAAATCCAGAAAATGTTATAATCTATTTAGAAAAAATAATCTGAAGAAATACGATATAATTATTGCATCAATAACCATTCATTCTATTTAGGTTGCCTTATTTCTGCGTATGACCTTGGTTGAGGGATAAGAATGAGCATCAGAGAATATAAACTTGACTTGGAAAAATGCGCAGTCCCAATTTATCTTCTCCGTTCCACGCCTATTTTATGTGTGGTAAACGAGCGCTCCAAACGCTCCGAAGCTGAAGAGATTACTTTCTTGTATTATTTCATTCATGATACGAAACGATTGATTTGAAGACCTTCACCTCTGCTATTACGCGACTTATCTATCTCAGCATCCTTGTAATGCTGGCGGTGGAGTCATCAGCTTGCTCAGGTGAAATATCCAACGAAAACGCAGGAAATCAAAACTCTTTTTCCATTGCACCCGTATTTCGCGAATTCTATGATCAAGTCGGGGGTGAGAATATCTTAGGGAAACCAATTTCCCCACCTGTGCAAGAAGAAAATTTTATTTATCAATATACAGTCAATGCGGTGTTGGTCAAAACGACAAAACCAGGAAGCCAGAGCGATGTTTTATTTTCACCAATTGGTTTAGATTTCAACCTGCCGCCGTTCACGATGAAAGGCCCAATACAGGAAGGGTCATTTTATGTTCACAATGTAGCGATTTACAATGATTTCATCCCGCTTTATCAAAGATTAGGCGGTGAATCCCGGGTCGGTCAACCGTTAACCCCCTTACGTTATAACCCACAAAAGAAACGGTATGAGCAATTGTTTGAGGGGGTTGGATTTTACTTCAATGAAACCGATCCAAAAGGCACTGTAAAATTATTGGCGTATGGTGTATGGAAGTGTCAAGATTCTTGCATATATCCGGTCAATAAAGATGCAGAAGTAGTATTGCCGAAACCTATTGACCCCCATTTTTTATCATTTATTGAACAACAGGGATCGGATTTTACTGGTTTTGCATTGGCTGACGCATCCCAGACAAAGGATGGAAAGATACAGCAAGTATTTGAGAATATTGCCCTTGTTTATGATGGAAGGCAAACCCCTCAAGTTCAACTAGTGAAAATTCCTGAAAAATTAGGGATATTACCACAGGATATGGTCACGAAGACAAACGAAGATGAACAAGTTTTTATCCCTTTAACTGGTGAAAAGGGGCACAATATCCCGCGTGTTTTTATGGATTATATCAATTTACACGGTGGTTTGGAGGTGGTCGGCGTACCCATTAACGAAGCAACAATTGTCGGTAATCAAACTATCTGGCAGTGTTTTGAAAAAATCTGCCTTGAAAAAGATGGAAGGGTTGATGGAATCTATCAGATTCACCCAAGCGCTTTGGGTCTGGAATACCTTTATTTGAGCAACCCGCCCGAGGCGAGCAATCCTAGCGAAGATAATCCTCAACCTCAACTGACCTCTATAGTCCCTACCGAAACAAAAGCGGTGGTTCCTCTTTCCACTAATCCGCTCAAGATAGAATTAATCCAATCCCACCCCTGGGTGGATTCATCCACCCCACAGGAAATCAAAGCAACGATTACGCAGAATCAGACTCCTTTGCAAGGGTTGACACCTTATCTGGTAATCCTCCGTCCGGATGGAGAGCCAATTCAATTTCCCATGCCCCCCACTGACGAAAATGGAGTCTCAGTTGGGAAGATACCGGCAATCTCCGCTCCGAACGGCACATTGATTAATTATAAAGTGTGTATAAAATTGAGCGATTTACCAGAGCAATGTGTCTCTGGGTCATACCCGATCTGGAAACAACCATAAATCAGTTTACTTTTTTTCTATCAATTCGATCGGTAAGTGTTGCAAATCGATTATTGCCTCATCGCAAAAGATCATTGCTCGTTCAATGACGTTATTCAACTCACGAATGTTGCCAGGCCAGTCATGTTTTATTAATACTTCCATCGCCCGTGGTGTTACATTTTGGATATTAGTCCCGCGGTGGGGGTTATTTTTCCGGATAAAAAAGCCAACTAATTCAGGGATATCTTCTTTATGTTCCCGTAAAGGCGGAACTTCGAGATCAACCACTTTGAGTCGGTAATATAAGTCGGAACGAAAAGTCCCTTCTTCAATCATCTTTTTTAAATTGCGATTCGATGCGGCGATGATCTGAACATCCACTTTTATTTCTACATTACCGCCCAATCTGCGGAAAGAATGCTCATCCAATGCTCTCAATAATTTTGATTGTGTTTCTACCACCATCGAGGAAATCTCATCAAGGAATACAATACCCCCATCAGCGGTTTCCATCAATCCTAATTTCCTTTTTTCTGCTGTGGTGAAAGCACCTTGTTCATGGCCAAATAATTCTGACTCGAACACTGTTGGAGGAACCGCGCCGCAGTCAATTGCCATGAAAGGTTTATTTGCGCGCGGGCTCATTTTGTGTATCGCTTTCGCTAATAATGATTTTCCTGTACCTGTTTCACCTGTTATCAACACAGATACCGAAGCAGTAGCTGCTCTTTGTGCTTGCTCATATAAGCGTCTCATAACTGGAGATTTCCCGATTATGAAGTCAATATTTTGGAGTTGGGCCTGACGATAGAAAGCCAGCTCACGTCTTAAGGAAACATTATCAGCAGCTCGTTGTAAAGCCTTATCCAATTGGATCAGATCAATTGGTTTGGGTAAGAAATCCGTTGCACCGGACTTCATCGCTTCTACAGCCATCTCAATATCGCCATTTCCGGTTACGACAATGACAGATGGCCGGATAGCCATGTTGATAGTTTCGTTGAGTAAAGTTAAACCGTTGCCATCCGGTAAATAGATATCCAACAGAACGATGTCGCCAATACCTTGTTTCAATTTCAAGCGTGCCTCAGTGAGATTGGAAGCGATCATTACTTCATACCCGCGCGTCTCGATAAAAGGTTTTACGGGCTCAATAAAATCAATTTCATCCTCTACCATCAACACCGTATATGACATAAAATCTCCTTCATTCGTAATTATCCCGCTGTTTCCGCTACTGGGATGCGAACATAGAAAACAGTTCCACCAGGCACACTATCATATTCAATTACACCATTATGAGCCTGGACAATTTTCTGACTGATCATGAGACCAATCCCAGTCCCGTTTTGTTTTGTTGTAAAGCTGACTTTGAGTATTTTATCTTTGTATTCATCGGCTATGCCGGGACCATTATCAGCAATACTTACCTCTACCATGGATTGGTTTTCTTTTGATAGCGTTGAATGTACCTTGATTGCCAAGTTTCCACCATTTTCTTTCATCACTTGCATGGCATTATCAATTAAATTTTCAAATACCCTTTCTAAAGCACGTTGATTGCCTTTGATAAAAGGTAAATCAGGTTGGGTTTCAAAGTATGTTTGGATGTTGGATTGATTTAATTTGATTTGATGACGATCAAGGACTTTTTTAACTAAACCGCCCAGATCAATCCTTTCTTTCTCAATTTCATTGATGCGGTTATAACTCAATATCGTGTCCATTAAATCATTCAAGCGATCGCAGTTTTGGAGCAGGCGTTGAATAATCACTTGATTCGGATCATTTTGATCCATGTTCATAGACATCCATTGTAAATTGGACCTTATGTTGTTAATTGGATTACGTACCTCGTGTGCAAAAATGGTAGTAAATTCTCCCAAAATTGCGCTTTGTTCTAACCGCATTGATTTTTTGATGAGTTTTTCTTGCTCGGTTCGATCTTGGATGAGAATTACCGCACCGCCGACTTTTTGATCGAAGATAATTGGGAACAAATTGATGTCGGCGAGAAAGGATTGCCCGGTACGGCGGAATAATCGAATGGAGCGTAGTTGGTCATGACTAACGCCATTGATGGCGTTGCGAATAAACGGGGAGAGATCTTTTTCGCTGATCAAAAAAGATTCAATGGGTTGTTGAATGGCTTCCTTAGCGGTGTATCCTAAGATAGCTTCTGCTGCGGGATTAAGTTTTAGGATTTGATGGCTTTGAGAAATTAAAATTATCCCTTCTTTGGCGAGCTGATGGATGCGACGATAAATTAAATTTTCTCTTTCTTGGATGGCTAAATCTTTTTTAAGGTGGCGTAATTGTTGGTTGTATTGAAAAATTGTGGTGATTAATTGGGCAAGGATTTGCCATTGTTCTATGGAGAAGGAGATACGAGGAATTTGACGGGCGGTAAGTACCACTAAGCCAATGTGAGCATCATCTTCACCAATTGGAAGAATCCCCATCCAATTTTGTTGATTTTGAATGGCGTATTGAATCAGTTCTCGATCGGGCGGATCGGGTTGATTCCAAATAGTAATAGTCTGATATTGTATTAAGTAATCAACCGGTAATAGTTCTGGAAGAGATGGTTTTTCTCCATAGCGAGCAGTATTAATCAGGGCGGTATCGTCTGCCATTGCTGTGTAAACCCACGCCTGATCACATCCGATGAATTGGGCAATGGCCTCAAGGCTTTGCCGGATTGATTCGTTTGAAGGGGTAGTGCGGAGGAGTGCAATTACCCATTGCAAAATCATCCATAGTTTATCGAAAGCTTCGCCTTGTTTTTGGGATTCTTGAAAACTTGCTGAAGGTTCAAAGGTCACTAGAACGGCTTTATTACGCTCTCCCAAATAGTGGCAATTCAATTCCCCTTCCATTATTTTGTCGTTTTGATGGGTTAATACTACAGGGAGTGGTTCGGTGGGCGACTTTAACCAATCTGCTGCGACGTTCGGGAAAAAATCATCTAAACTGGGTTGTTCTTTATTTGTGAATCCGGATGGAATTAAAGAAATTGCCGCTTGGTTATAAAGGTGAATCTGGCGTGATAACGGATCTACTAAAAAGCATGCTTGTGGAATAAGTTCAAGGACATCCTTGAATTTACTCCAGTCATCGCCTTTAAAAAGAGTAGCAATTGGGTTAGTTGGGGATGGCAATTTCATTCCACCCTGAATCATACCCTATTTAAGGCGATTGATACATCGGTTTTTTAGATTTAATCTTTTTTCTGCCATGGGAAGGCATAATCCCTTCCATAGAGCGATATTTTGCTACCGTTCTCCGTGCCACTTTATAACCACGCTCGCGTAGGCGCTCGACAAGTTCAATGTCTGTCAAAGGGCGACTTTCACTTTCAATAATTTTTTGCAACTCGGTGCGGACCTGGAGGGATCGATCAAAGAATTTTGAAATCGGGATGATTTTACCAGAGGGTAATTGGGCTGTTTTTCCGGCAACAGAACGGGAGATAGTCGATTCATGAACATTTATCGCTTCGGCCAAATTAGCACGCGTCAGTGGTTTCAGATAAGCATCCCCTTTCAGGATGAAATCACGCTGGATCGTAACGATTTTTTCCATCAGGTGAACCATTGCTTGATTTCTTTGTTGCAGGCATTTTACAAATAAAGTAGCACGTTCCAGGTCGGAATGCCATTCTTCTATTTTATCTGGATTTGCCTCTTTGACACCAGAGCGGAACAATGGGTTGACACGCAATTTTCCATCTAAAGGAGAAATTACCTCGACAACCAAAGGCCCATTCTCATCATTATTGAGTAATGAAATGACCACATCCGGACGATAATACGCACCACGATAGGGGGTGGTTGGTTGGCGAGCTTCTCCCCAATTTGCTCTGGCGGGGTATGGATTCAAGTTGTTTCCAACAAATCGAGCAATCTCTTTTGCCTGAGCAATGGAAATCCCGAGTAGATGGCTTAGCTCGCTGTATTGCTGATGCATTAATAAATTCCAACCTTCCAGAATAGCCTTCTGGGCATGCTGCGGCACTGCCATAGATTGGGAGAGCATATCGAGTTGCACCAGTAAAGCTTGCTGGGGAGTACTTGAACCTACCCCTAATGGATCTGCATATTGAATAATTTTCTGTACGCGTTCTACCTGGCGGGGAGAAACATGGTAATAAGCAGCAATTTCAATCAATGGGGTACGCAATAAACCGTCTTCATCTAAGCTTGTTAATATATGTGCAGCTATCGGGCGGTCTTCAACCTCTAGTTCCGAGGCAATCTGCTTGAGGACATAGGTGGGCAAATCTTCCGTTTCAGGGCTATAGTCTTCGAAATTATCGTCCCCTTCATCCTCGTCAAATGGCACAGAGTGGAAATCATCGCGCGGAGAGACAAAAACAATCGGTTCGGAGCTTTCTAAATTTTTTGGACGACTGCAGATAGGACAATGATTGGTATCAATCAAAGGACGTTGACAGGTTGGACAAAAACGCCCCTCAACCAGTTCAAGAGCTGGATTAGAAGCGAGTTCCGATTCGATTTTTTCATGCAATTCGGAAATGCCTAAAACCAACAAAGACATGGTTGTTGTAAGATGGGCAGTCGGAATAGGATGGATATCGACGGTTTGGAGTTGCCGAATTAACATCGTATTGTTTCCCTTCAGCATACAGAACTTATTGTATCATGTTGCAATAATCATGCCATAATAATTTTACGTGAATTAATATTATTAATAGCACTTGACAGAAGCGATAAAGAAGGATAACTTATAAATGAAAATAAGTACCAATTCATACCGCTTCAAAATCGAGGCAATCAATTGCTCGGAAAATACGATGGGCTTATTTCTCGAATATGGGGGGCAGCAGGATGCGAAAGCAGCGGTGGAATAGGTGTAACAACCAACCAAATCAATTTATTCCAATCTTAGGGAGATGATCAATGTTCCGTTCTTTTTTTGTTTACTTATCAAAAGCTGACTGGGCAAAGCACATCATCATGAATTGGAAATTTGCCTGGCGAGCAGCGCGTCGTTTTGTCGCGGGGGAAAAGCTAGAGGATGGGATTGAAGCTGTCCGGAACCTCAATGCTATCAATATCAATGCTACGCTGGATCAACTTGGCGAGCATACCGAGACGGTCGCAGATGCGGAAAGAGCCACTCAGGGCATCCTGGACATGCTGGAAGCGATTCAAGCAGCCCAAGTGCGCGCAAACGTCTCGATTAAGCTTACCCAAATTGGACTGAAAGTTGATCGGCAGCTGTGCGCAAAGAATATCCAAAAAATCCTTGACCTGGCAAGGAAATATGAAAACTTTGTGCGCATTGATATGGAAGACGCTGGTTGCGTTGACGATACGCTGGATTTATTTTATGAAATGCGAGTGACCAAAGGGTATTCTAATGTGGGGTTGGTTATTCAGGCGTATCTCTATCGCACGATGAATGACTTATCAAAATTGATGGAAATTCCCGCTCGTATTCGATTATGCAAGGGTGCTTATAAAGAATCGGCTGATGTTGCGTACCCCCGTAAAAAAGATGTTGATGCCAATTATGACCGGGCATGCCAGCTCTTACTCGATACCGCATTGAAAGTAGGCGCGCCAACCTTGAGCGCCGATGGTCGTATTCCTCCAATACCTGGGATCGCCACCCATGATGAAAAGCGAATCGAATTCGCGAAGAATTATGCCAAGAAAATTGGCTTACCTATGGATGCAATGGAATTCCAAATGCTATATGGAATACGCCGAGAGATTCAAGTTCAACTAGCTAAAGAGGGTTATCCGGTTCGGGTCTACGTACCGTTTGGCACCGAATGGTATGCCTACAACATGCGTCGTTTAGCTGAACGACCAGCCAATCTGTGGTTTTTTATTTCAAATTTCTTCAAAAAATAACATAGTGCATTTGTTTTATACATACCCCCAAATAAAAGACTTGTTTGGGGGTTTATTATTTAATCCCCATCTCAAGAATCTCATGGTATCATCCATTAAAATTTTTTGATATAAATTTGCTTTCTCGCATGTAACCGGTAAAGGATTAATTGATGGGTGAAAAACGATCGGTAATATTAACTTCTGCATTTGTTGCTGAAGCAATGGTTTTGTTCTTGCTTGGGTTAGGGGTGGCGCATTATTTGGGTTACTCACTGGCTTGGGAACCATCCTTTCTCGCCTTAGGTTGGACGATCCTCTTGCAATTGAGCGGTATATTCCTGCGCCAATCGTCGTCAACACCGGTCAACTTACCAAAAAATCAAAGCCATACAAATAATCCTTCCGATTCAATGCTTTCCCAATCTCTCCTGCTTGCCATTGCATTGTTGGCTTCTTTAGCGTCTTTAACAGTTTTATTCCTTGCCAAAAAGTTCATCAATGCACAGACCTTTTTCATCATGTTCTCCGGTGTGGTGGGAATGCTGTTTTTATCTGTATCCCCATTCAAAGAGACTTTACATGGTTTTCATGAAGTTATCGTTTCGATTTTGATGACATTTTTCATCCCCCTATTTGGGTTTGAGAGTCAATCACAGGATATCCACCGCTTGATATTAATGATTGCACTTCCCTTGTTTTCCTTGCGGATGTCTGCTATTTTGACTTACGAACTCTCGACTTACGCCGATGATATTAAGAGCCTTAAACCCACATTGTTAATACGAATCGGGTGGCAAAATGGGATGTTTTTGCACAATGCATTGATATTATTCGCTTTTTTATTGATTGCCTTAGCGGTGGTTTTTGGATTACCATTGCCCATTGCATTACCATCTATGTCAGCTTTGATTTTAGGAATCCTCCAAATCTGGAATATGCATAAAATCGCCGAAGGGAAAAAACCGAATTGGCGCGCGATGATGGTTGGTGATCTTTCACTTTATTTATTAGTCATTTATTTTCTTGCATATTCATTTTGGGTGAGATAATTAAATCGGTGAGGTGTATATGTCAGAGTTTTTATCGTTAGTTCCGCCAGCAAAGGCACGTGAGTTATACCTGAAAAAAATTATTGAAGTGCTGGAACTTTCCACAGAGACAATGCCAACAGTCGATTCAATCGGCAGAGTGGCGGCAAAAGACATCACTGCTCCGCATCCTCTCCCGGCTTTTACCCGGGCAACCGTGGATGGCTACGCAGTGCGGGCAGAAGACACATATGGCGCTAGTGAAAGTTTGCCGGCGTATTTTAAGGTTGTTGGTGAAGTGAAAATGGGGCAGCCAGCCACAATAAATCTATTGCCAATGCAAGCGGCGTTGATTTATACCGGTGGGATGTTACCGGCGGATGCGAATGCAGTGGTGATGATTGAACACACGCAAAAAATTTCTGCGGATGAAATCGAAATTTATAAATCTGTGTCGGCTTGGGAAAATACGATCCTGGAAGGGGAGGAGATTCAAAGCGGTGAGTGTGTGGTCACTCAAGGACAATCCATCCGAGCAGTAGAGATGGGAGGATTGTTGGCACTGGGAATAACCCAAGTTGAAGTTTATCGAAAACCACGCGTCGGCATCCTCTCCAGCGGAGATGAAGTAGTCTCCCCGTACCAAGCCATACTTCCGGGTCAGGTACGGGATGTAAATAGTTATACACTGAGCGCACTAGTAAAAGCGTGTGGAGGTGACCCACTTCCATTTGGCATAATTGCCGATGATGAAAATAAACTAAGGGAAGCGCTCCATCATCTAAGTTCTCAATGCGACATGATTTTAATCACCGCAGGTTCATCGGTCAGCGCCAGGGATTACACTGCCAGGGTAATTCAAGAACAAGGCAGCCCAGGAGTATTGGTGCATGGTCTCAATACCCGTCCGGGAAAACCAACCATCTTGGCGTTATGTGGAAAAATTCCAATAATTGGATTACCCGGCAACCCTCTCAGTGCTTATGTGATTGCAACGCACCTGGTTAAACCGGTAATTTTTACCTTACAAGGGATGCGCAAATTTCCATTCCCAAATCTCCGTACTGCCCGGGTCACCCTTAATTTGAGTTCTCAAGCCGGACGCGAAGATTGGATACCCGCAAAATTAATATCCACGGATGAAGGCTGGCTGGCAGAGCCGATATTTGGGAAAAGCAATATGATCCTTGCGCTAGCCCGGGCAGATGGACTAATCTGTATTCCGGAAGATAATACCGGGATTTCAGCACATGAGATCGTAACGGTAGAGCTACTAGACAATTAATTCGTGAGGTGCAGACATGGGTGTTTATTTACAGGATATCCCCGTCGAAGAAGCTTTTAGAGTATTGCAGCAAAAGTTATCGGAAGAAAATTTGTGGGGAGTATTGGGAATAGAAACGATTCCACTTGATGAAAATGCCCTTGGCCGAGTTCTCGCTGAACCGATTTGGGCAGCGATTAGCTCTCCTCATTACCATTCCGCTGCCATGGATGGTTTTGCTGTGCGTTCTAATTCAACGGAAGGAGCCACGCTCACAAAACCGTTGGAATTAACTGTGGACGATGAAGCGGTTTATGTTGATACAGGGGATCCACTGCCGGAATGGGCAGATGCAGTCATTCCAATTGAACAAGTGGAAGCGCTAACGAAGGATGGCGCAATAAGTCAAGATATCCGGCATCCGAATACAATACGGATTCGTTCTGCTATCGTTCCTTGGCAGAACATCCGCCCAATGGGGGAAGATATCGTTGCTACGCAACTGGTTTTACCATCTGGACACACTTTACGGGCGGTAGATCTTGGAGCAATTGCCGCGAGTGGGTGGAGTTCTATAAAAGTTACCCGAAAACCAAAAGTTGCCATCATCCCGACCGGCGATGAATTAGTACCGATCGGTTCCAGCGTGAAAGCAGGGGATATCATCGAATATAACTCTCTCGTTCTTGCTGCTCAAATCCGTTCGTATGGGGGAGAACCACAACGCTACCCGATTGTTAAAGATGAATTTAGTCAAATTCAGAAAGCTGTCAAAGAAGCAGCCAAGGGACATGATTTAATATTATTGAATGCGGGTTCATCAGCGGGTTCGGAAGATTATTCCGCAGCGGTGATCCAATCTTTAGGGGAAGTTTTTGTGCATGGAATTGCAGTCCGTCCTGGCCATCCAGTGATCATGGGGATGGTGCGTGTGGATGAGAAGGCAGGAAATAAAATTCCAATCATTGGTGTTCCGGGTTATCCTGTCTCTGCAGCATTGACCAATGAGATCTTTATCAAACCAATCCTGGAACGATGGTTGGGAATGCAGCCTTCCGAACCTCCGCAGCTTGAAGCAATCATGACGAAGAAGATCACTTCGCCTGCAGGAGATGATGATTACATCCGGGTGGTAGTGGGAAAAGTAGGTGAACGAGTTTGTGCTGCACCTTTATCTCGTGGAGCGGGTGTCATTACCTCATTAACTCAAGCTGATGGATTAGTTATCGTTCCACGCGGTGTACAAGGAATTGAAGCAGGTGAAAAAGTAAAGGTAAACTTGCTCAAGCCAATTGGGCAGATTGAAAAGACTATCCTCGCTATTGGTTCACATGATGTTAGCTTAGACGTACTTGCTCAATATGTCGCAAAGCGGAACGGCAGGTTAGTTTCAGCAAATGTGGGAAGTTTAGGGGGATTGTTAGCACTGAAACGCGGAGAAGCCCATCTGGCAGGTTCTCATCTTCTTCAACCCGAAACAGGTATTTACAATATTCCATACATTGAGCAATACCTACCCGGAATAGAGGTTTGGTTAGTCGGTTTTGCCCTGCGAACCCAAGGGTTGATCGTTTTGCCTGGAAACCCTGAAAACATCAACAGCCTAGAGGATTTGGTGCGCCCAGATGTCACTTTCATCAATAGGCAAAGCGGTGCTGGGACCAGGGTCTTATTGGATTATGAGTTGAAAAAACGAGGTATTGATGCGCATTCTATTAAAGGGTATGAAAGACAAGAGTTTACTCATTTAGCGGTTGCAGCAGCAGTTGCCTCAAAACGGGCGAGTTGTGGATTAGGGATTGCAGCTGCAGCCCAGGCTTTGGGTTTAGATTTTATTCCGCTTTTCCAAGAGGAATATGATTTGGTGATCCCTGCAGTGTATTATGAATCACCTTTGTTGAAACCATTACTCGAGACATTGGAAGATCGTGAATTCAGACATCAAGTTGGACAATTGCCGGGTTATGACTTTTCACCGATGGGAAAGATACTTGCTCGGATAAAACCATAGGAAAATTCTGATAGATTTCATATAAATTATATTGATTATCTGGGTAAAATATAGAATGGATAAAATAAAAATCGTCTTATTATTTAGGAACGGTGATAACAATTACCCTTATATCAAATGAATTGAAAAGGAGAAAAGCGATGGTACTCACAGCTGGTTCACCCGCACCCGATTTTGAACTTCCCGATGAAAATGGAAAGCTTCATCGTCTTTCAGATTTTGCCGGTAAAAACGTTGTATTGTATTTCTATCCGAAAGACGATACGCCGGGATGCACAACCGAAGCATGCAGTTTTCGGGATCAATATAGCGAATTTGAAGAAGCCGGTGTTCCCGTGATTGGAATCAGCCCGGATAGCCCACAACGTCACTCTAAATTTAAAGCAAAATATTCGTTGCCTTTTTTACTACTTTCGGATGAAACACACCAGGTATTGGAAAGCTATGGTGTTTGGGGACGAAAAAAGATGATGGGAAAGGAATATGATGGTGTATTCCGTACTACTTTTTTGATCGGTAAAGACCAAAAAATCATCAAGGTCTTTAAGAATGTCAAGCCGGATGGGCATAGTCAGGAAATATTGAAAGCATTAGAGGAGCTTAATCCAAAACATTAACCTGATGGAATCGGGATCACAAAATCGAAAAAAAGATTTGTATTCGGTTAGGATAGCGCAAGGGTTACTTATTATCCTTGTGCTAATCGTTCTATTAACTTTCTCTCTTCCCAATTTTATTGAAACCATAAGAATACCAATAAACATTATTGTAATCTTGGATTGTTTGGGGTTGATCGTCATTTTACAGAAACGATTACGGGAAGAGAAAGAACAAGAGAAACAAATTAAATTTTATCAACAAATTGAAGAGCAAACAAACGAGAAAATCAAAGAAATTTTGCTGGTGAGTCAACAATTTGCTGCCGCCCGAGAGGAGCAGCAGATTATAGATTTAGGCTTACAACTCTTTTTGAAATTACTAAACGCGAAGGCGGCAGCGTTTACTCCTTTCGATGAGCGCGGGCAAACTTTGCCAGCTAGGGTATTAGGGGAACTACCAGAGGAAATATCCAAGGACTGGTTGGAATACCTCAGTTCCCCCTTTGTAAGATCGAAATGTCCGAATTGCCAGAGAATTGAGCGTCTCAACTTTGATTGTCCATTATTGTTAAGCTCCACACAGGTGACGGGTGTATATTGTGCACCAGTACGTAGGGCTGATCAAGAATTGGGGATTTTTCACTTTTTCCTAACACCCGATGAAAGTAATTCCAGTGTGGATAGAACCAAAAACGAATTCCTGTTATCAAGAGAATTGAATCGCAAGAAGGAAATTTTTAATCAGGAGAATGAAGCATTAATCCGCTTAATCGCTGACCAAACCGGCTTGGCTCTGGAAACCGCCCGCTTGAAAACTCGAGAAGAACGCATTGTCTCCCAATTAAATAACATCCATGAGCAAATGGATTTGGGGAGATTTATTCAAGTGCTTGTTGAATCAGCAAAGCAGGGTATTAATGGAAAAGGAACAATTGCGAAGATATGGAGAAATAATCCGATTGAGAAATCGCAAATCTATCAATCGGGAAAATTGGAACCATTCGAGAGGAAAACGCTAGAGGATGTCGTTCAGCAGGTGGTTTATGCTGGCGAATTGGTTATCGTGAAGGATAAAGACGGGGATGGGTTTTCTACTAAAAATCCTGGATACAGCATTGGCATCCCAATAAAAAGAAATGATCTGGCATTATGGGGAGTTTTGGCGGGTTATAGCACTCTATTAAATGGCTTTTCGGACGACCAAATCTCGATGTTAAAGGCAATCTCAGCTCAAATCACCCTTGTTCTTCAAAACAGTGATGCACTGGCAGAATTGGAATATAAAGCCATTTTACAAGAACGGATTCGGTTGGCACGTGAAATCCATGATGGCTTGGCACAAACCTTAGGATTTCTCAAATTAAGACTTTCTCAACTACAAATGTATTATGAAAAAGGGGAAAACGATAAGGTAAAACAGACTATTCAACAGTTATATCAAATCGTTGCTAATGCCTATCTTGAAACGCGAACTACTATTGACCAATTGCGTTTGTCCATGGAACACATTAGTCTCGAAGATTTATTACAAGAAACATTAAAGGAATTTATTGAGTCAAGTGGTATCGAAGGATTATTCCATTATGATATATTAGATGCACAGTTACCGGGTGAAGTGAACGCGCAGTTGATCAGGATTGTGCAAGAGGCTTTATCCAACGTTCGGAAGCATTCTCATGCTACAAAGGTTGATTTAATTTGTTATTCTCATAAAAACGAGATGATTATCGAGGTGAAGGATAATGGAATTGGTTTTGAAGCTCAAGAAATCCATAACCGGTCGGAGTATGGACTAAAAGGGATGAAAGAGCGTGCTGAAATTATCGGTGCAGACATTCAAATTGTCAGCCATTTAGGGGAAGGGACGACGGTACAAATAAGGCTTCCGGTCACTTATTTAGAAGGGAAGATGGTGAAATGACGGATATAGTAGTAGTGGATGACCATGCGTTATTTCGTTCTGGGTTGATCGGTTTATTAACCGATATGCCCAATGTTCACGTCGTTGGGGAAGCGAGTAATGGCAAAGAGGGAGTGGAAGTAGTCCTGCAGACAAAACCCGATATCGTTTTACTGGATGTAAATATGCCTATTATGGGGGGTGTTGAAGCGGTGCGTGCAATAAAAGCCGTTGCGCATACCCATATAATTATGTTGACTGTATCGAAATCAGACCAGGATTTGATCAATGCTATTGCTGCTGGTGCCGATGGATATCTATTAAAAAATGCATCACCGGAGGAATTATATAAAGCGATCGAGCAAGTAGAGCAGGGTTTAGCTGTCTTATCACCAGAAGTGACCCGTCAGGTTATGGAAGCAGTTGTATCGGATAAGATTATGCCAGCAAACGTTGGGTTGAGCGATCGCGAAAAAGAAGTTCTATCTTGTATGGCGCGCGGTTTATCTACTGCCCAAATCTCACATGAACTTTTTATTTCGGACAATACGGTCAAAACGCACATTCGACATATTTTAGAAAAACTGGAAGTAAGCAATCGTTACGAAGCAACCCAAAAAGCGCGTGATTTAGGAATAATTAGTTAACCAATACCTATCAAGCCACAAAATTGCGACCTGAGGAAGCCTTGAGATATGAATAACAATTTAAAAATCGAACGAGGAGTGATGAGAATGCATAAAGATGATGCAAGCCTTCGAAAATTGATCCTAATCGGGTTATTTCTTTTTGTGTTAATTTTCCCATTACAAGGATGTTCGAGTAAGAAACAAACCACTCCAATTGTAGATAATAACATTCCCCAAACGATAAATCCCGTGGTGAGCGCGACAGGGGTTGTCTTACCTGCGAAACGCTCAACCTTAAGTGTCTCCATGCCAGGAATCATATCCGAGATATTTGTGGAAAGAGGCGACAAAGTCCAAGAAGGACAGGTCTTAGTACGGCTCAAAGGGAAAGAGGAAATACAAGCGGCAATAACTCAGGCAAAAATGGAATTAATTTCTGCTGAGCAGGCATTGAATAAGCTTTATGAAGATCACGACATCGCTTTAGCAGCGGGTTTGGAAGCCTATGTCCGCGCGAATAACGCAGTTAAAGAAGCCCAATATCAGTTAGATAATTTTACGATACCGGTCAATCAACAAAATATGACAGCAATCGAAGCAGTAAAAGTGATGAAAGAACGATTGGATAAAGCAACAAAAGATTTTCAGCCGTATCGTAACGAATCCGAACTAAACGAAACCCGTAAAGATCTCAAAGAAAAGCTCGATGAAGCTCAAGCAGATTACAATGCTGCTGTAAAACGCTTGACCTATGAGTTTACATTGGAAGAAGCGAAAGCGCAATTAGCAAAAGCAGAAAGGGATTATCAGAAATTAATCAAGGGACCTGATCCAGATCAAGTTGCTTTAGCACAGGCTCGATTAGATAATGCAAAAGCTGCAGTAGCAGCTGCTGAAGAAAAGTTAGCAGATTTGGAAGTGACCGCATTATTTTCGGGTGTTGTGAGCGAAGTCTATGTTCATGAAGGGGAATGGGTAGCACCAGGGCAACCCGTGATCATTTTAGCTGATCTAGCTCATTTGCGAGTGGAAACAACCGATTTAAACGAAATTGATGTCGCTCGGGTAAAGGTAGGTGATTCGGTAAAAATAACTTTTGATGCCTTACCGGATGTCGCAGTTAATGGAAAAGTAACGTTAATTTCTCCCAAGTCATCTGAGGGATCCGGTGTCAATTACACTGTTGTTGTCGAAATGGATGAGATTCCACCCGCTTTACGGTGGGGAATGACCGCTTTTGTTGATATTCAAGTTGAGAAATGAGTTCCTGAGACTTTATTTTACAATGACCCTGGTTCCAAACCCTCTCCGTTCCCAATCCCGGCGGCTCTTAATTGGTAATTCATATACAGGAGTTGACCAACGGAAAATCCATTTTGCATCTTCATTGCGTAAATTAACACAGCCGTGGCTCATTTGTACTCCAAAATTGTTGTGCCAATATGTGCCATGAAATGCAACGCCAGTTTCAACGAAAAATGAAGTCCAAGGTACACCAGGTAGGGAAAAACGGCTCCCGTTGTCTGCATCTGGATTACCTGATACGCTCCCCATATGTTTATTGGGCATTTTTGAGAAGATGTGAAATTCCCCTTTGGGTGTATCGGTAGGGATACCATTAATATACGGCCGGGCTGATGGGATGCCAGTGGATACCCTGGCCCGATATACTTCAGTACCGTATTCATAAGCAATGAGCGTTTGTGTGCGAATATCCACTTCGATTAATTTTTTTTCAGGGGGTACATCCGTAGAAATGGGTGAATATTCTTCATCTTTGATTGGGCGTAAATGAATAGCTGGAACATAGTAGATTAATGTATCTGTTAATTCTGAGGTGATTTGATACCAGGGCTGCTTATCCGGTCCTTCGACTACATCTGTAACCCAATGTGTTGTTTCGTAGTAAAGCGGGGCAGAGTTCCATTTCGCCCAACCATTTTTATATTCAAAAGCTGGGGTATAGGGAACGGTAACTTCGCATAGCTGACCATAATCCGGGACATGATGTAAAGGTTCGTTTAATTGTACTTTTACACGTTGGATATGGGCGGAGTGCAGGTAGCCTCCCCACACGCGATACCATAGAGGATTATATGCTGGACCGTAAGGTGAGATGATTTCTTCGTAGATATTTACCAATTGATCACGATAGCGTTTCCCAATAATCTGGCTATCATCGCGTGGCAAGCTATATAAGTCAATTTCTTTTATCGCAATTCGTGCTAATTCCCCATAGCCAGTTTCGTTATAATGAGGGAAAATAGGCGAAAAGGCTAAACTTCCTAATGCAAGCGCACTTAATTTGAGGAAACTACGTCGAGATATTGTTGAATGAAACATGGTATCAATTATAACCATTTTATTAAAAACTGTTGCGCAACCATTGAAAATGTGGTATAGTATAGGCGCGGACGTCCGGGTGCCCCCCTCACCCGGGCGTCCGCATTTTAATTTAGATTGAACGAAAATATCATATTCATATATTGTTTGAGAATAACTCAGTTAAAATACATTTATAAAACATTTGTAGAAAGGAAATAATATGGCAGATACAGTTTATAAGATGATTGAATTAACCGGAACATCCTCGACGAGCATTGAAGATGCAGTGCAAACCGCCATCGCTCGGGCTGCGAAAACCGTAAGACAGATGCGCTGGCTCGAGGTCGTTGAAGTGCGTGGCCGCATCGATGGTGATCATGTTGGGCAATGGCAAGTCAAAATTAATGTTGGGTTTGCGTTAGAGGACGAAGATTAAATTTGCGCAATGAAAATCACCTGTGATATGGGATAGAGAATCACAGGTGAAGCAGTTTAATCAAATGATGAGTCGGGGCGAGAGGATTTGAACCTCCGACCTCTTGCACCCCATGCAAGCGCGCTAGCCGGTCTGCGCCACGCCCCGATACAGGCTCAGATTATAGCGCGCTATCCATTTTCTGGCAAGAAAAAAGTGCCATGGTTTTAAAATTAAAACGAAAACAAAAATTAGCGGGAACATTAAGTATTGCAGTTCTTTTCCTTAGCTTTGGAATATACCATGTGGCTATACAAGAGGTTGCCCTGCGACGAAATCATGCCCCGTCATTCAGCGAAATTCAATTTGGTGATAGATCGCATCCTAACGACAACTTAGCATCCTCAACACCTCAAAAACCGATTGCTACCATTGCGGCTATGACGGTTGGGATAAACCAGCCTGTTCCTTCAGCGACGCTGGAATTAACCCGAGCTCAAGTATGCTCACCATTATTTTCCACATCCATTGAAGAATTACCTCGAATCGTCTCAGATGGATATCATCCGCCACCGCTAGGCAAGGATGGGCGGCATCAAGGGGTGGATTTTGCATATTATCGTCAATATGGTAGAAGCTCTATTGCCGGGGAGAGGGTGCAAGCTGTCTTAGGAGGAAATATTGCAGGTTTACTAGAGGATCGCTTTCCCTACGGAAATGCTGTGATAATAGAAACACCTTACAGGCAAATTCCTTATAGCTTAGCTGAGGGGTTGGGATTGCAAAACGGTGAATCGCTTTATACACTTTATGCACATTTAAGCGGTTATGTACCATTAGTACTGGGTGAAACCATTCACGCTTGTCAAATTTTAGGTTGGGTAGGGAAGAGCGGTAATGCTGAAGTAGCACACTTGCATTTGGAAACACGCATTGGTAAGGGTGGATATATTTTCCCGAGCATGGCGTATTATACAAAAGAAGCCAGCGAGGAAGAACGCAAGCTTTATTTGCTGTGGCGCACTTCTGGCGAATTCCGTCATTTTGACCCACTTATGCTATTTGGCTTGAAACCATAAATTTTCAATATAGGTATCGGAATAATAACCAAATTTCCTGAAGTGCTTGACATTCTATTCAGAATTTGATATGCTTTAACTACCGACCGTTCGGTAGGGACGAAGATGACCAGAGATGAAATTTTAGATGCAGCTGCTCAGATATTTCGCCAAAAAGGCTATCACGCTGCTTCCATGCAAGACATCGCCAATGCGGTGCAACTCCAAAAAGCTAGCCTTTATTACCATGTCAACAGTAAACAAGAAATCTTATTGATGATTTTAGATCGGGCGTTAGACATCCTCATCAGCGGGATGCAAGGGGTCATGTCCATGCCATTGGCGCCCGAAGAGAAACTACGGCAGGCGATGGCGGTGTACTTTCAAATAATGTTGGAGCAGCGTGATTTAGCATCGGTCTTGTTATTGGAATATCGTTCGCTTGAACCGGAATTTCGTCAGCGCCATATCCCGCGTCGTGACCATTATGAAAAACTCTGGAGGGATTTATTGAACGAGGGCATCGAACAAGGTGTTTTCCAGGTTTCGGATGTTGCTTTAGTAGCTCGCTTTTTATTAGGAGTGATGAACTGGACGATTACATGGTATCGGGAAGATGGCCGATTGAGTCCACTGGAGTTGGCCCAGGAATGCGCTAATTTGTTTGTGTTAGGATTGAAAGTGCGTGAGAATGGCGACCAAAGAAATAAATAAATCTTTTGAAATTGAAAGCTTTATCACCAATCATGGGGCAATGGTCTTTGCGATCCCAATGCAGCTTTTCCCCATCCTGCGTGGGTATGCTTATCTCATCGTTGATGAAAATTATTCCCCACCCCGTACTATCCTTATTGACACTGGATCAGTGTCAGCAGAAGCAAATTCCCAATTAGAAGCGGGCTTGCAGTGGATCAGTGAAAAACTTTCCAGAAAAATAGATTTTTCCACCCTATCAGATGTTTTATTGACGCATGGTCATATCGATCATTTTGGTGGCTGTTATCAAATCCGGCAGAAATCAGCGGTTCGCATTGTCATTCATGAATTAGATTTACGTAATCTGACCAATTATGAAGAACGAATTGTCGTCATATCCAAGCGTTTGGAGGAATTTCTGATTGAAGCGGGAGTAGAGGAAAACCAACGCGGGGAGTATCTTGACCTTTATCGTTTGACAAAGAGTTTAGGAAAATCCATATCCAATGTAACCACTTATCAGCAAGTGCGGGAACAACTGGGGCGATTTGAGATCCTTCATTTACCCGGCCATTGTGCTGGTCAAGTTGTCATAAAGTTGGATAATATTCTTTTCAGTGGTGATATGGTGTTGAGTCATATTAGTCCGCACCAATCCCCAGAACATTTAACGCTCTATACCGGCCTCGGACATTACCTTGAATCGCTCAAACGTTTGAAGGATTGGGGGAAGGATATCGAGTTGACCCTTGCCGGGCATGGTGCACCAATCCACAATCTCGAACAACGAATTACAGAGATAGAACAAGTTCATCAAGAACGATTGGAAAAAGTCCTTGAATTGCTCAAGCAGCCACAAACTATTGCTCAAATTTCAGCGCAGCTCTTTGGTGAGGTATATGGATATAACGTATTATTAGCCATAGAAGAAGCCGGCGCGCATGTAGAATATCTTTATTCGCGGGGTTATTTGGAAATCGTGAACCTCAATCAAATGGAAAATAACCACCAAACTATACCGATCCTTTATCATCGCGTTGGATAGAAAGGAAGGTGCTATAGACAAAAAGAAGGCGATATTCATAAACAGAGTTCAGGTGTCCTTTAATCAATGCGCTACACCAGCGCGGGTTCTATCAGGAAACAGCGAAGGAAAAGGAGTGTGTGATGTATTCATTTGAACCATCCGAAGAACAAAAAATGTTGGTGGATGCAATCAATCGCTATGCTGTCAATGATTTGCGTAAAAAAGCTCGCGATGCAGAAGAAGAAGGTCATTTGCCAAATGACCTGATCGAGAAAGGGTGGGAACTGGGTTTACTCCAAGCTTCTATCCCTGAAGCGTATGGCGGTTTTGGGGAACATTCGGCATTAACCGGTGTTTTAGCAGGAGAGGAGCTAGCCTATGGGGACTTTGCTGGCGCATTAGGAGTTCTAGCCCCTGCTCTTTTTGCGCTTCCCATTCTTTTGTGTGGAACAGAACAACAAAAACAAACCCATCTCCCCCCTATTGCGGAAGGGGAATGGCAGCCATATAGTGCGGCATTCATTGAACCGTTTCTCGATTTTGATCCTAATGAAATGCGGACAAAGGCGGAAAAACAAAATAGCCACTATCGGATCACGGGTGAAAAAATCTATGTCCCTTATGCCGATGGAGCGAAACAGTTCTTAGTGTATGCCAATCTAGAGGGGAAGACTCAAGCCTTTATCGTTGACCCAGCCAGCAATGGTGTCACAATTGTTGAAAGGCAAAAACTATTAGGCATTAATGCTTTACCTGTCTACAAAATAAAATTTGAAGATGTGTTAATCCCCAGTGAGAATCGGTTGGGCGGAGAAGAAGGACATGAGTTTGCACCGATTATCGATTCGATGCGCCTGGCTATGGCAGCGATGGCATTAGGGATCAGTCGGGCGGCTTTTGAATACTCCCGCGATTATGCCAAAGACCGTGATGTCTTTGGTGTCAAAGTTGCCCAGAAACAGGCAATTGCCTTTATGCTAGCAGAAATGGCTACTGAAATTGAAGCGATTCGATTATTAACCTGGGAAGCGGCGTGGAAATTTGATCAACATAAGGAAGATGCTAGCAAGGAAGCCTATCTTGCTCATACCGGCGCAGCGGATATGGCGATGATGGTTACCGACCGGGCTGTCCAGATTTTGGGTGGACATGGTTATATCCGGGAACATCCGGTGGAATTGTACATGCGCAATGGAAGAGGGATTGCCATGTTAACTGGAATTGGAATGATATAGGGTGAAGGAGGCTGGAGATGATTGAATTTGAGATGCCTAAACCAATAGCTCAGCAGAGTTATGTCTTACAAACGGTTGCTGAGAATATGATGCGTCCGGTTTCGCGCTATTTTGATGAGCATGAGCATGAAATCCCCTGGGATTACATTAACTTCATGCACATGGCGATGCGAGCAACGGGCGCTGGTTCTCTTGCTCCACCGGAACGAAAAGAAGAAGATGAGGCGAAAAAAGAAGAGAAAAAATCCCGCCCGCCCATTGCTTATCAGATGTTAGCTTTCATGCTCGAAATGCTCTCTTGGGGGGATGTCGGAATGTACTTGTGCACCCCCGGCGGAGGGCTTGGAGCAGCCGCGGTTGAAGCGGCAGGAACACCGGAACAAAAAAGAAAATTTCTAGCTCGCTTCGCTGAGGAAAAACCAACCTTTGCAGCGATGGCAATGACAGAACCGCATTGTGGATCGGATACCTCTGCCATCCGTACGACGGCGGTTTTGGATAAGACGACGAATGAATGGGTATTGAATGGCGAAAAAATCTTTGTCACTGCTGGTCAGAAATCACTTGAAGAAAGCAATGGCTTTGTAGTAGTCTGGGCGACAATCGATCCAAGTGCTGGGCGAGCTGGCATTCGTTCTTTTGTCGTTGAGGCAGGGACACCGGGCGTGAAGGTAACCAAATTGGAACACAAGTTGGGTATTCGCGCCAGTGATACGGCTTCCATTGTATTGCAAGATGCACGAGTCCCCTTTGAAAACATATTGGGTAGCCCGGAAATTCAAACGGAGACAACCAAAGGATTTAAAGGCGCCATGGCGACTTTTGATGCCACCCGTCCACTTGTTGCTGCAACGGGAATAGGAGTGGCGCGAGCAGCATTAGAACTGCTCAAAGAAATGGCGAGCGCGCAGGGTTTTCAGGTGCGCTATGGATTACCGAGAACAAAACTCACTAACTTTGAGCGCGAGATCATCGACATGGAAGTGCTATTACAATCCGCCTGGTTGTTGGTGATCAAGTCTGTATGGATGGCGGATAACCGAAAACCGAACCCGTTAGAAGCTTCGATGGCAAAACTGCGTGCTGGAGATGTGGTGACCAAGATCACACAGCGCGCAGTGGAATTAATGGGTCCATTGGGTTATTCCCGTGATTACTTGCTTGAAAAATGGTTCCGCGATGCAAAAATTACCGATATCTATGAAGGCACCGGGCAAATTAATCGGCTGGTTGTGGCACGCAATATTTTAGGGTATAGCGGCCGCGAATTACGTTAGGCGGAGGAAATGGAGGCGAGATGAAGTACCATATTAAGCAAGCGTGTGTAATTGGCGCCGGCACAATGGGAGCAGCGATTGCTGCTCATCTGGCGAATGCCGGAATACCGGTTAGCCTGTTGGATATTGTCCCAGATAAATTAACACCTGAAGAAGAGAAACAGGGGTTAACTTTAACGGATGCACAAGTACGTAATCGAATTGTCCGTGAAGGTTTTGAAAGAGTTCGCAAGTCACGTCCAGCCAGTTTCTTTACTGAAGAACATGCGAATTTAGTGCGGCTTGGCAATCTCGAGGATGATTTTCAATGGGTTGGACAGGCAGATTGGATCATCGAGGTGGTGGTTGAGAACCTGGCGATTAAACGCCAGCTGATGGAAAAAATTGATGCTGTGCGTGCGCCTCATTCGATTGTCAGCACCAATACTTCGGGAATTCCAATCGGTTCCATTGCCGAAGGACGAAGCGAAGGATTTCGGCAGCACTTTTTAGGCACCCATTTTTTCAATCCGCCGCGTTATCTTAAGCTGCTAGAAGTAATTCCAACCAAAGATACGTTACCAGAAGTGGTCCAATTTATCCGCCATTTTGGTGAATTCAATCTTGGGAAAGGTGTCGTGATTTGTAAGGATACCCCGAATTTTATTGCTAACCGTCTTGCTTTCGGTTCAGCAGCTTTTGCGTTAGATTATATACTCGAGCATGACTACACGGTGGAAGAAGTAGATGCGATAACTGGACCTGCGATTGGCAATCCTAAAACGGCGACTTTTCGCTTGATGGATTTGGTTGGGATTGATGTTTGGGATCATGTTGGACGTAATCTTGCCCCTGCAATACCCCATGATGAACATGCCCAAAAATATTTAAATTCAGAGAAAGTAAATAATTTGATCCATGCCCTGGTAAGCTCCGGACGACTTGGAAACAAAACGCGGCAAGGCTTTTATAAAGAAGTTCGACAACCCGATGGCACGAAAGAATTCTGGGCGCTAAATCTCAAAACGCTCGAATACGAACCCCCGCAAAAAGTTCGTTTTGAATCGATAGGCAAAGTAAAAGACGAAGAAAATTTAGGGAAACGATTAAAAGCATTAATTGCAGCTGAGGATCGTGCGGGGCAATTGGTGCGGGCGATCACGTACCAGAGTTTGGCTTATGCGTCTGAGCGCATTCCGGAAATCGCGGATACCCCTAAACCAATTGATGACGCAATGCGTTGGGGTTTTGGAAGAGAGGCTGGCCCATTTGAGATTTGGGATATGTTAGGCGTTGCAGAAACAGTGACAGCGATGAAAGAAGCCGGATTTCCACCCGCTCAATGGGTCGAAGAGATGCTTGCTTCCGGTTTTCCCACATTTTATCAGGTGGAAAATGGTGCAAAGGTTGGGGTGTATCACCCAGGACGCAAAGAATATGAGCGAATATTCTCCCATCCATCTTATATCGTGTTGCAGGAATTGAAATCGGCAGGAAAAACCATTAAGGTTAATCCCGGGGCATCATTGATCGATTTGGGAGATGGCGTGCTTTGTGTAGAGTTCCACACGAAGGTAAATGCTTTAGATGACGATATTTTTAATATGCTCACAGATGCAATGGATATCGTGGAAAAAGATTATGAAGGGCTAGTCGTCGGCAACGATGCGGAGCAGTTCTCGGCTGGAGCAAATATCTTCATGATCGTCATGGCTGCCCAAAGCGGGATGTGGGATACTTTGGATGCTGCGGTAAGAAAAATGCAAGGTATCAATATGAGAATGCGCTATTTCAGCAAACCGGTGGTAATCGCACCAGCTGGATTGGCAATTGGTGGCGGCGCTGAGGTCTTGATGCATGGAAACAGGGTGGTTGCTCATGCTGAGCTCTATGCGGGTTTGGTTGAAGTAGGGGTAGGTGTAATACCCGCGGGTGGTGGCACAAAGGAGCTGGTACGGCGCATTTTGAATCCAGCCATGTATACCCAAAATGCAGAGCCTTTGCCATTCTTACAACGGATTTTCGAGACGATCGGGATGGCAAAAGTAGCCACCAGCGCCGAGGAAGCGCGGCGTTTCGGTTTTCTTTCTCCAGCAGATCGGATCGTCATGAACCGCAGTCACCTCCTGGCTGAGGCGAAGCGCGAGGTATTACACATGGCAGCAGATGGATATCGACCGCTCATCCCTGAAAAAATATTTGCAGCCGGGCGGGATGCTTTGGCGGCAATGCGCTTGGGTGTTTATATGATGAATCAAGGTGGTTATATCACCGACCACGAAAAGCTGATTGGCGAAAAAGCTGCCTATGTCATGTGCGGAGGAGAGCTTAGCAAGCCAGCCTGGATGGATGAGCAGTATTTCCTGGATTTAGAAAGAGAAGTTTTCCTGTCTTTGTGTGGCGAAGAAAAGACACAACAGCGGTTATGGCACATGTTGCAGACCGGAAAACCATTAAGGAACTAGGGTTGGAGCGAGAAAAGGAGAATAATTATGGCTGTTAAAGATAAATTACGAACCCCAGTGATTGTTGCGGCTGCTCGGACGGCCGTTGGTAAAGCGAAAAAAGGCAGTCTTGCGACTACACGCCCAGATGATTTGGCGGCAGCAGTGGTACAGGAGTTATTCCACCGAGCACCGGCATTAAAACCAGAAATGGTCGATGATCTCATCCTCGGTTGTGCTTTCCCAGAGGGCGAACAGGGAATGAATATTGCCCGTCTGGTTGGTTTACGAGCCGGATTACCACCCTCAGTGCCAGCGGAGACCATCAATCGTTTTTGTTCATCCGGTTTACAGAGTATTGCCCATGCGGCATTTGCCATTATGGCTGGGCAAATGGAAATCGCCATCGCTGGTGGAGTCGAATCCATGAGCATGGTACCCATGACCGGATTTAAATTCTCGCCGATGCCTTATTTAGTCGAACATTATCCTGAGGCTTTCACCTCCATGGGGCTTACTGCTGAAAATGTAGCTGCGAAATATGGCATCACACGCGAAGAGCAGGATAAATTTTCCTTGATTAGCCATCAACGAGCTATTGCAGCCATCGAAAATGGCTACTTTGATTCCCAAATTGTCCCGTTTGAAGTGAATATTGTGGAACCTGCCTCTGGCACAATGACCAAAAAACATCAATTTACTTTTAAGGTCGATGAAGGTCCCCGTAAAGATACTACCCTCGAAGCATTGGCAAAGTTAAAACCTGCCTTCAAGGAGGGGGGCAGTGTGACAGCGGGGAACTCTTCGCAAATGTCAGATGGTGCTGCAGCGGTTGTGATCATGTCTCAGGCAAAAGCGGAGGCGCTTGGGTTGAAGCCAATGGTGAAATTTATCTCCTTTGCGGTCGGTGGGGTACCTCCCGAGATCATGGGTATTGGGCCAATCGTTGCTATTCCAAAGGTGTTAAAATTAAGTGGTCTTTCTCTCAAAGAGATTGAATTGATTGAGTTGAATGAAGCCTTTGCTTCGCAAGCTTTGACCGTCATTCGGGAGTTAGGCCTTAATACTGATATTGTCAATGTCAATGGTGGGGCGATTGCATTGGGACATCCATTAGGGTGTACTGGTGCAAAGCTAACCACGCAATTAATCTATGAGATGAAACGCCGTGACGTTCAGTTTGGCATGGTTAGCATGTGCATCGGAGGCGGAATGGGCGCGGCGGGAATCTTTGAAAATATACCAAATTAGAAGGAGTGTGAAATATGGCAGAATATACCGTTGAAGAATTGGTGAATAATCACCCCAAGGCTTTTATGCCCGAAAAGGCACAAGGGGTCAATGCAGTGATCCAATATCACTTAACCGGTGCCGAAGGAGGGGATTACATTGTCACGATCAAAGATGGTACTTGTAGCGTTGCTAAAGGGGTTGCCGAAAAGCCCACCATGACCTTGACCGCTGAAGCACAGGATTTCAAGGATGTTTTAACCGGTAAGGCAAATGGAATGCAGTATTTCATGCAAGGAAGATTAAAATTAGCAGGCGATTTGAACCTTGCTATGAAATTGACGACCTTTTTCAAAATGGGTTAACCTTTAGGATTAAATAAGTAGAGCGACTGGCCTGTCGCTCTACTTGTTTTATGATGGAATTTAAATTAACCCTCGAAAGGTACTTCAATAACTTTAGCCTGAATTTCGGCGGTTAATTTGCTGATTTCCGTTTGAATGGCTTCCTGGATTGTGCTGAGAGGCACCAATCTTTTTTCCGCTTGGTCACGGCGCTTAAACTCAACACTCTCTTTCTGCAAGGTTCGTTCGCTGATGGTAATACGGATGGGGATACCAATTAGATCAGCATCCATGAATTTGACACCCGGGCTTTCCTCACGATCATCATAAAGCACCTCAAACCCGCTGGCGACCAGTTGGTCATAAAGTTTATCCGCCGCCAGCTGAATTTGGGGATTTGTCTGCGTGCCGAGTGAGACGAGATGTACCTGGTAAGGCGCAACGGTTATAGGCCATATAATACCATTTTCATCGTGATGTTCCTCTACAATGCATGCCATAAGGCGACCGCTGCCAATGCCATACGATCCCATGATGACCGGCTTTTCAACGCCGTCTTTATCCAGGAAAGTACATCCCATTGCATCACTATAACGGGTGCCCAATTTGAAAATGTTACCGACTTCAACACCACGTACTGTCCGGATCGGATGTCCGCAGCGAATACATGCATCCCCATCTTGAGCAGCAGTAATATCTGCGATGATGTCTGCTTGGTAATCGCGTCCATAATTTGTGTTCAATAAATGATACCCTTCTTCATTCGCACCTGCAACCAAATTCGGTGATTGCGGGATCAGGTCATCGACAACCACCAGGGTATTTTTCAAGCCAACCGGCGAAGCATAGCCCGGAACAGCCCCGACTGCGATGATTTCCTCTTCCGTTGCCGGGCGTAATTCCTTTGCTTTTAGGGTGTTCGCCAATTTCGTTTCATTCAATTCCATATCCCCCCGCACAACTGAAAAGATAAATACATCTTTTTCTTCGTTTTCGGTTGGGATGGTTGCCACCATAAAGACCGCTTTTGCTGTCTTCGATTTGGGAATATTAAGGTAATTGGCTAATTCCTCAATGGTTTTCGCATTTGGCGTGGCAACTTTTTCGACCGGCAGTTCAGCTTCAGCGGGCGGAGGAGTTTTCTTGAAAAATGCGATTTGGCGATTCGCAGAATAACCACAATGATCACACAAGATTAATGTATCTTCACCAATCGGGGTTAGATACATGTATTCATGTGCCATTTTGCCACCCATCATCCCAACATCGGATTTCACTGCGATGACTGGTAAATCACAACGATGGAAAATGTTAAAGTAAGCCTGATAGTGATTGCGGTATTGGTGATCGAGACCTTCCCAATCCGCATCAAGGCTATAGCTGTCCTTCATCGTGAATTCACGCACGCGGATAAGTCCTGCGCGTGGGCGTGGATCATCACGCCATTTGGTTTGGATATGATAAATCAAGCGCGGTAATTGGCGGTAGGAGCGAATATCTTTCCGTACTAAATCTGCTACCACCTCTTCATGGGTCATCGCTAAAACCATATCGCGGTTGTTTTTGTCTTTAAAGCGCCCCATTTCACTGCCGATTTGATACCAGCGTTGGGTTTCCTTCCAGATATCCGCTGGATGAACAACCGGCATGGTCATTTCTTGTCCACCGATTGCATTCATTTCCTCGCGTAAAATATTTTCAATTTTATTGAGGGTGCGTCTACCCAATGGCATGATCGTAAAAATTCCAGCTGCCAATTGGCGGATAAATCCTGCCCGGACGAGCAGTTGATGACTGGCTACTTCTGCTTCTGCGGGGGCTTCTCTCAAGGTTAGATTGAATAATTGCGATAGTCTCATATATTCCTCCACAAGATAAAACTTCGCCCTCTGGTGGCTTTCGTTCCAGAGGGCGGTATTTCTTTGAGCGATTTCCCGGCAAACTCACAGATACCGAAAGCCATTAACGCAATCGGTTGCACGGGAGCGGGGATGGCACAACATCAATACGGTTAATCATTAATTGTAAGTTTACCATCAGTTAAATGCATGTCAAGTGTTATGAGGAGGGTTTGTTGTTGTTCAGCGAATTGGCACCAGGTAGAGTCAGTTATCGAGTCGAATTAACCCAAAAGAGCGAGCCATGTCAAGCACTTTTTGGTATTCACTTGCTTTGATAGGTCGGTTGAGTTCGGGATATTGACGCGCTTGAAATGCTGGATAATACTGATCCATAATATTGAGATAGGTATTAGGGGATATTTGCTCGGCGATAAAACGCAAGATTTGCTCACTGCCAGCCAGATTATTCGGTAAAACGAGATGACGGATTAGTAAACCTTTTTGGGCAATCCCGTTTTCATCCAACACCAAATCGCCCACTTGGCGGTACATTTCTTTGACCGCACATTGATTGATGGTGGGGTAATTGGGGATTTTGGAATATTTTCGGGCGAGGTTTGCACTCGCATATTTCATATCAGGCATGTAGATGTCAATGATCCCATCTAACAGAGATAGACCTTCGATCGAATCGTAACCTCCGCTGTTGTAAACAAGGGGAATGTTCAATCCCTTTTCTGCAGCGATATTAATGGCAGCAATAATGGATGGAATCACATGGCTGGGTGAGACAAGGTTGATATTGTGACAGCCGCGCTGCTGCAAGTCTATCATCATCGCAGCGAGTTCTGCGGCAGTGACTTCTCTGCCTTGTCGTAACTGGCTGATTTCATAATTTTGGCAGAAGACACAACGCATATTACAGCTGCTGAAGAAGATTGTGCCTGAGCCACCCCAGCCACGCAATGGTTTTTCCTCACCAAAATGCGGTGCATAACTGTGGACAACCGCAGCAGTGGCGGTTTTGCAAACACCTAATTTCTTGGCTGTGCGGTCCACTTTGCACTTCCACCCGCATAGGTCACAACTCTTGAGGTGTTCAAAAGCCTCTTCGGCGCGCCGGGTTAATCTATTTTGTTCGAATAAATCCAGATAGGCTGGTTTCATAAATCAATAAGCAATTACTAGAAGTAGATCATTGACATTTGTGTTGGTTTGGGAGGTATAGAGTAGATCGCCCAAGGCTTCAAAGAAAGGATAGGTATCGTTATTTGCCAGGGCTTGATCCGGATTCAAACCGAGAGTTAAAGCTCGCTGCCAGGTGGTTCCATCGACTATTGCGCCCGCTGCAGGGCTCAAACCATCTTCTCCATCTGTGGCTAATGTGATGAGTAAACAATTTTTCACCCCAGCAAGGTCTTTTACTGCGCCTAGTGCAACTTCTAAATTACGCCCTCCGACACCATTCCCGCGTACCGTCACCGTCGTTTCACCACCAGCAATCCAACAAACAGGTTTGGAAGGAGAGGGTCTTTCGGAAAGTTGGCGGGCAAAGGCGGCAAAGATTTTCCCAACCTGGTTAGCCTCTCCTTGGAGATAGGAGGTTAGATGCAATGTGGAAAAACCATTGCGAGCAAAATTTTCCAGCGCAGCCTGGCATGCCTGGGTATTGGAACCAATCAGATAATTGTTCACCCTCTGAAAAAGCGTATCATGGGCTTTTCTGGTCTCAGGCTCGATACCCGCTTCTCCTTTTTGTAAGAGTCCGAGTACTGCTGAAGGAATTTGCTTCTCTAAGTGATAATGATGGATGATATGAAGGGCATCGCTGAAGGTAGTTGGATCAGGAGCGGTCATTCCAGAAGCGATGGATGCAATGTCGTTATCAATCACATCGGAAAGGATTAGGCTTATCGTTCTAGCCGGATGGGCGATTGCTGCTAAACCGCCCCCTTTCAGTTTTTCCAAATGTTTTCGAATGCAATTGACCTCTTGGATTGTCGCACCACTGCGTAAGAGCAGGCGGGTGGTTTGTTGGAGCTGCCGCAGAGTGATGGGCGGACGGGGATATGTGAGTAATGCAGAAGCACCACCGGAGATCAAGGATATCAATGTGTCTTGAGCGGTTAATGTCTGGATAAATTTTTCAAGGTGATGAGCTGCCCGGATGCTATTCCGGCCTGGAACGGGGTGGTCACCATAAATGATTTCTGTTTTAGGCAGAGTTATGGTCGTCTTCTTTTTGGTGATGACCAGTCCGCGTTCCATCCTCGGTTCCAGTTTTTGGATTGCCCCTTGCATCATCGCTGCAGCTGCTTTGCCCGCTGCTAGCAACACTAATTTTCCTTGCGGATCGAGTGGGTAGATATCGCCTTGAATCAGCAGTTTATCATCTTCCAGTTGAATGGCGCGTGCAACTGCCTGGTCACCGGCTACTGCGTCAAGCGCATGGGTTAAGGACTCAAGGATGATCGAGCGGTAAGGATGATTAAGGAGGAGTTTAGGTTGCGGGGAAATGATTTCAACGGACATAAGCTTTAACCTGCCAGTGGTATCACACATTGGGGATCATCGAATTGCGGGTCATTTACCCGGCGGGAAACGGGGTAAGCAATCATCTCATCAGCGGGAAAAGGTCGCAATAAATGGTTGATTTCATTTGGAGAAACGGGTGCGGGATTGATCCAAGTGAGATAATCTGTCGAATCGAGGATAGCCGGCATACGGTCGTGGATGGACGCCAGTAATGTATTCGGTGGCGTTGTGATAATAGTGCAGGAGCGTATTTCGGAACCATCTGGGCTTTGCCACGTGTCCCACAATCCGGCGAAAGCAAATGGTTTTTGGGATTTTAACCGGATCAGCATGGGTGTTTTTGAGCCATTGTCTTTCTTCCACTCATAAAAGCCATCGGCTAATATTAAGCAACGATGATAGCGGAATGGTCCTCGAAAGGCTGGTTTTTGCGCGAGTGTTTCTGCCCGAGCGTTGATAAGTCGATTGCCAATTTGGGTATCTTTCGCCCAGCGAGGTATTAACCCCCAAACGAAAAAATCCACTTTGTAATCTGCTTCATTGGCAATTACTGCAACCGGTTGGGAGGGTGCAATATTATAGCGTGGGCTGAACTCGTGGGCAAAATTGGCGAAGGAAAATTCCTGTTGTAATTCGCTCACCTCCGCAGTTAAAGTAAACCGTCCACACATTATGACCTGCCTTTCTCCTTATACAGGTTTTCGAGCGATAAGACTGGCGATACAACGAGGATGAGTGGTAGATTGGGATGTCCAGCCTTCTTGATAATAGAGGATGTCTAAATCCGCAAAAGCAAGTTGCAATTCGTTCGGGGATAAAAGAAAATCCACACAAATTTCCGGTTTAATCTCCCGCATTTCACGTTTCAAGGTTTCAATGATCAACAATCCACCCGGCTTTAACCATTTTCGAAATGAGCTCCACAATGAACGCTGCAGATAATAAAAATTGATGATTACATCAAAATAAGCATTGGGAAAGTAAATGTTTTCCATATCGGCGCAAATAAGCTCAAATTTTGGATAGTTGCGTCTTGCTTGTTGTAGTGCCACCAAGGAAATATCTACGCCAATTACATTCAATCCATTTTGGATCAGATATCTTGCATTCGTCCCTAACCCACAAGCTACATCCAGTGCGATCCCAGAATGAGGTAGGAAGGGTTTTGCCTGATAGAGCAGTGAGCGTGGATGACGAATGTTACGATATTCGTTAGTCAGGTAACGGTGATTCCAACGGATTGCATCATTGTTTGCCATAGAAAAATTCCCAAAAAATCAAACCTTATGAGGAGTTTAGTAATATCATTTTACACGAAGTTGGAATAAAAATTATGGATAAAATGCGGTGTCACTGCGAATGAGCGCTTTTGTGAGTGAAGCAGTCTCCCAAAGCATTTTTATTCACTGTTCAATAGGAGATTGCTTCAGTCAAAGAACGCCCTCGCAATAACAGCCTGAATAGTTACCTCTCTTTTTTGAAAAGGGTCTAGAAAAGTATTTCCCCTTTGATTGGCACTTGAAATTTTTTTGAAAACGATTATAATAATGATTAATTGTGATTGATTGTGATTATATATGACTTACTTTGATTCACTTTCCAATTATGAGCGTCGATCTCAATTAGCACAGTTAATCGAGCAGTCGGGGCGTATCTCGGTGGCGCAAATTTGCGAGCGCTTTGGAATCAGCGAAGCTACCGCTCGTCGCGATCTGGTAATGTTATCAAAGCAGGGGGTGATTCAGCGGGTGCATGGAGGGGCAATTGCGGTGCGTCAGGCTGCGCCCGAAGAACCCATCTTACAGCGCACTCACGAGCAGGAAGCCGAAAAAGAACGCATTGGGCGCGCAGCCGCATCTCTCATCCACGATGGAGAGACGGTGTTCCTCGGTTCTGGGACAACGGTTTTACAGGTGGCGCTAAATCTTGTGAATCATAAGTTGACCGTTATTACCAACTCGCTACCGGTCATCAATGTGATGGCAGGGAGAGAAAACATCACCTTGATTGCATTAGGTGGGATGCTGCGTGACAGTGAATTATCTTTCATTGGTCACATCACGGAGCAAGCGTTGAGTGAAGCGCGCGCAGATAAAGTCATCATTGGAACGCGTGCCATTAGTTTGGAAACCGGCCTGACCAACGATTACCTCCCTGAAACATTGACCGACCGTGCTATTTTAAGAATTGGTCGTGAAATCATTGTAGTGGCAGATCATACCAAGTGCGGTGTTGTTTCTGCGGCGTTCCTTGCTCCGCTAACAGCGATGCATACACTTGTCACTGACGCAGGGAGTGGAGCCGATTTCATTGCTGCGTTGCGTGCGCAGGGTATTAGAGTGGTGGTTGCATAGGTGAGCGCGATGCTATTGGAACAATTTTGCCCGCGCTCCAAATTGGTTACCAAAACAACCCTGGTTAACCAACCGCGTTTCCCTACCATAGACGCCCATAATCACCTGGCTGAACCCTTTGGCGGCGGCTGGGATAAAAAACCCATCGCCGAACTGCTTACCCAGCTCGACGAAGCCGGCATTGTCCACTACATTGACCTGGATGGCGGTTGGGGCGAAGATATTCTGCAAGCGCATCTTGACTATTTCAAAGCCCAAGCCCCAGAGCGCTTCCACGTCTTTGGCGGAGTGGATTGGGACAAATGGCTTGAACTCGGTGATTCTTTCCCCGAATACGCTGCCCGCCATCTCGAAATCCAGAAATCCTGGGGCGCTGAGGGATTGAAAATATGGAAGCCCTTTGGGCTGCATGTGCGTGATCACAAAGGCGCATTGGTTAGGGTAGATGACCCGCGCATCGATCCGCTCTGGGAAACTGCTGGGCGTCTCTGTCTGCCGGTGCTGATTCATGTCGCCGACCCGGTTGCCTTCTTCGACCCGATTGACGAGACTAACGAGCGCTGGGAGGAACTCGGTCAGCACCCCGAATGGGCATTTACCAGTCCACCTTTTCCACCCTTCATGGACATCATGAACGCCTTTTATAATCTGGTCAAGCGCCACCCGCAAACCACCTTTATTGGCGCTCACGTTGGCGGCTATGCAGAAAACCTGACCTGGGTAGCGAAAATGCTGGATGAGTGCCCAAATTATTACATTGACATTGCTGCAAGGCTGGGCGAATTGGGACGTCAACCCTATACCGCTCGCCGCTTTTTTATTAAATACCAGGACCGCATCCTATTCGGGTCAGATTTCGGCCCTGACCTAGAAGCTTACCGTCTCTACTACCGCTTCCTGGAAACCGATGATGAGTATTTCAACTATAATGTTGGCGAGAAACCCCTGCAGGGGCGCTGGTACGCCTATGGCATTTTTCTCCCGGATGAGGTCTTAGAGAAAGTTTATCGCGCAAACGCAGAAAAAATTTTGAATATCAACAAACCTTTCACACCCCAAGAACATTGGACGAAATAACTATGAGACTAGAAGATTATCATACCTATAACGAAATTAAATCCCAGACTCAAGCATGGGAGCAAGCATTGAATCTTGTCAGCATGGCCTCTTTGCCACAGGCGGCGGACTACGATCAGGTTCTTTTCACAGGCTGCGGTTCTACCTATTACCTTTCGCTTTCTGCGGCAGCTTTGTATCAAGAGTTGACCGGGCGCGTGGCGCGGGCTGTGCCGGGTGGAGAGTTGTTGTTGAATCCGCAAATAGTTGTCGGACGGGGTTTTAGCCCGACAAAAACCCTGTTGGTCGCCGTCAGCCGCTCTGGTACAACGACAGAGACGGTCAAGGCGGTGGAAAAGTTCAAAACGGAGAAACGCGGTGATGTAGTTGTTATCAGTAATTATAATGAAGCACTTTCACGTTTAGCTGATATCAACATTGTCATCAACAAAGGGCAGGAAGAGTCTGTTGCGCAGACTCGTTCCTTTGCTTCGATGTACGTAGCAGCAGCGACATTCTGCGCGCGAATGGCAGGCAGCGGGGATTTGGTAGAAGCAATGCGAAAATTGCCCGAAGTCGGAAATTCCATCATGGGAAAATATGAAGGATATGCAAAGGAGGTCGGCGAAGATTTAAAATTCGATCGTTTCTATTTCCTGGGTTCGGGCGTCCGGTATGGACTTGCCTGTGAAGCAAATCTGAAAATGAAGGAAATGACCCTTACACACAGCGAGCCGTTCCATTTCATGGAGTTTCGCCATGGGCCAATGAGCATGGTCAATGCAAATACGGTTGTGGTAGGAATGTTATCAGATGCAAACCGAGTCCATGAGGCAAAGGTGCTGTCAGAGATGGCGAAACTGGGGGCAACGATAGTAGGCTTGGGAGAATCTGAGGCGGATGTTGTCTTTGAGTCGGGAATCCCAGAAAGTGGGCGTGGAGTCCTGTATTTGCCTGTCCTGCAATGGATGGCGTTTTATCGTTCGCTGGCAAAGGGTCTGAATCCTGACCGCCCCGAAAATTTGACGGCGGTGGTCAAATTGGAACTGTAACAAGATATTGCCATGAAATGATGGCGAGTGGCGGGGTGCGCCTAAACCGATGGCCGTGTTCCCTGTCTGGCACGCGCAAATTGCGTGGTGTCGCGGCTATCCTAGTAAAGGAGCATAAAATGAAGAAAATCTTGTTCGTTTTTGTTGTTGCCAGCCTATTGTTGACGGCTTGCGGGGGTGGAGCAAAACCTGCCGCACAACAGGGTCCTGTCGAGATTACCTTTACCATGTGGGGAGCACCAGAGGAACTGGCAGTCTGGCAGGCAGTAGTGGATGATTTCCACAAAGCAAACCCGAACATTACTGTAAAAGTAGATGTTTCGGATTGGGATTCGTATTGGACTAAGTTGAACACACTGATTGCCGGTAACACACCGCCAGATGTGTTCGCCATGGATGCCCCGCTTTTCTTGGATTGGCAAAGCCGCGGCGCGCTGCTCAACCTTCAGCCTTACATTGATGCCAACCCCGGCTTTCTGGATGGTTTCTATCCACAGACGTTGACTGCCTACAAGACAGCAGATGGCTATTATGGTTTGCCACGCGATTTCCAGACGATTGTCCTGTTCTACAACAAGGACATGTTTAATGCTGCAGGCGTGGATTATCCTACGGCGGATTGGACATACGACGATTTGCTGGCTGCTGCCAAAAAGTTGACCCTGGATACAAACAAGGATGGCAAGATTGACCAATACGGATTCTGGTCGGACACCTGGGACATGGAGTTGCTATGGAGCGAAGTCATTTGGGCCTATGGTGGGGATATCATCAGCGCAGATCATACCAAGACTCTCATCGGCGAAGATGGCGCACGCGATGCCTGGGCATACATTGACAGCCTATACAAGGAAGGCGTAATGCCCACACCGACTACTTCAGGCGAATTTGGTTCTGACTTATTCCAGTCGGGCAAGGCAGCGATGACCACCATTGGTCACTGGGCGGTGCCGGGTTATGTCCAGTCTGGAATCAAGTTTGATGTTGCACCTATGCCGAAGGGACCCGCAGGACGGGCTACCAGCGTCAACAGTGCTGGCTTTGTCATCTCAAAGGGCTCTAAACACCCCGACGCAGCTTTTGAGTTTGTCAAGTTTGCCTTAAGCGAAGCCGGGCAGAAACGATTGGCAGAGTTGGGGTTTGCCATCCCGGTATTGAAGTCTGTGGCTGAGAGTGATGCCTATCTGAAACAACCTGGCAATTTGAACCAGCGGGTATTCCTGGATTCGGTCGCCTTTGCGCACATGAAGCCTGTTTTCAAAGGATATGAAGAATGGGCGAGTATCGTTGGTGATGGTTTGATTCCCGTCTTCGACGGCGAAGCTGAATTGAATGCCACGCTCGATGAAGTGATTGCTGCAGCAGACGAAGTGCTGGCGAAAAATAAATAATCCATTTAAGACCTGACAGGTTTCTCGAAAACCTGTCAGGTCTTGCAAGGAATGTCTATGGATTACGGACTCAAACCGCTTGGGCGCGAAAAACTCTGGCTCTGGCTAATGCTGACGCCAACTCTCGTCGGCTTGGTGTTTGGCACCGTTGGCTCCTTGCTGGCGACATTGGGATTGAGTCTTTTCGATTGGGATTTGATCAATCCTCCCCATTGGGCAGGAGTGGAGAATTATGTCCAGTTATTTGAAAACAAGGATTATATCGAAGCCTTTGTCAACACGCTGAAATTTTCTGCGTTGTATGTGCCGGGCGTGGTTATCCTTTCCCTGCTGGTTGCTATTTTGCTCAATCGTAAGATACGCGGCGTGAGCTTCTTTCGCACGGTGTACTTCCTTCCGACTGTGACTTCTGCGGTTGCCACAGCGCTGGTCTGGAACATGATTTATGGCAAGGAAACAGGCATTCTCAATTTTGTCCTCGAACGTTTGGGCTTCGCACCTGTCTGCTGGCTTTGCACCGATAATGCCATGATGTCGGTGGTCATTGTCAATATTTGGGGCGCAATTGGTGAAGGCATGATCATCTTTCTGGCTGGGTTGACCGCCATCCCGCGCGATTACTATGAAGCTGCCATGCTGGATGGAGCAAACGAATTGCAGCAATTTTTCAGTGTCACCTTGCCGCTGATCACACCAAGCATTTTCTTCCAGACTCTTATTTCTGCTATCAACGCGTTTCAAGCTTACGACTATATCTACATGTTGACCCGCCGTGGACAGGGTGATAGCTCCGTCCCTGTGGCAGTTTACTCGATTTACCGCAATGCCTTCCATTTCTTTCGCATGGGGGATGCTTCTGCGCAAGCCATTCAACTGGCGCTCCTGGTGGCAGTTTTCATGGCAATCATGTTCTGGTGGGAACGCCACTACGTGGTGTACGAATAGGAGAGCAGCGCATGTCCAAATCGTTTTATAAAACCTTGCTTGATATAATATCCTACGCGGTCTTGCTCTTTGGCGCGTTGACCATG
>Ga0078972_1001240_pt2 | contig 75829 bp, 90 predicted proteins | sample YelNatPaOPGAMG01_FD_67568 | JGI IMG/M metagenome (GOLD analysis project Ga0078972, IMG submission 67568) | Hot spring thermophilic microbial communities from Obsidian Pool, Yellowstone National Park, USA - OP-RAMG-01 (SPADES assembly) (version 2) | ecosystem: Environmental > Aquatic > Thermal... | reverse complement strand
GTTCCAGCATTTATACAGTCTCCTAATAACGAAGATATCCTGCTCACAAATCTGGGTGTTAAGTAGCTTCTACGTGTACAACTATTGTGTGGTATCCTGAAGCGCCCTTTGGGAATGGTTCTGATAGGTCGTCTGACTGAAGGTTTCCATAGCCGTCTGTAGCCCTAACCTTAATCAGATAGCTGCCTAATGTATTAACCTCCCAGTCTAACCACCATATAACCCAAGTATACTTAGAGAGGGGTTTCTTGAGGTTAGCTGTTAGCCAAGTTGAACCACCATCTAGGCTGACTTCAACCTTAGATATGCCTCTATCGCCAGCGAAAGCTATACCGAAAATCTGCACTTTATCGCCTAGCCTTGTTTCCTGTGGTTTCGGGTCTAGTCCGAAGCGCTTTCTAAGTGGACTATACCCCGGCACCAATATAGTTGAATGTGTCTGGTATTCTGCTTCATTAGCCCAACCGAGCTTTTGCCAAAAACCTAAGTATACGCTATCGACTACTTCTATCTCGGTTATCCACTTTGGATTCATCATACCGTAATATTTTGGTGTTATGAGTCTTAGCGGGTAACCGTGATCTGCGGTTAATGGCTGGTTATTCATTTCATAGGCTAGTATAGTCCCCTCGTCTAAGGCTACATGAAGCGGTATGCCCACGCTATATCCATCAGAGCATCTGAACACAACATATTTGGCATCATTTTTGACTTCGGCCTTTTCTAATATGCTTCTTAACGTCACACCTTTCCAAAGAGCTGTGCTTATCAGATCCCCTCCTACCGGGTTACTGACACATTCTAATGTAGCATACTCTTCTACTTGAGGCATAGCCTTAATGTCATCTAACCTTAGCTGAAGCGGGTTAGTTACCAACCCATTAACCTTAAGCACCCACCTCTCTACATCAACTGTAGGCGAAACAAAGTCTTTCGAAATTGAGAAGAATAGGGGAGTTGGTGTGACTTCGTAGTCTGTCAAAGGTTTGAGAGTTTTCACATAAGGTTCCGAAAGCTTGTCTTCAGCAGATTTAGATAAAGTCAAATAGAGTAAGGTGGATAGGGCAGCTGCCACTAAAGGTGTGCTTAAAATTAGCCTTTTGATTAGTCGTCTTCTTTCAACATTTGCTTGCTGACTATGTGGTGCGAAAGCCATTAAATAGGAGGCTCCTACTATGATTCCAAAGATTACGCTTAAGGGTATGTGGTAGATTATGAGGCTACTGAGTTGTATTCGCAGTAGATCTCCAGAGAGGTTGGCAGCTAGTAATACAAGTGTGAGTGTAGTTGAGTAGGCTAAGGTAGTGGAGACGAGCACACCAACCACTCTGATTTTCTTAAATTCTTGCACATAAGTTAGAATTATACCTAAGAAACCATAAAAGCAGAGAAGTAATGCTATTCCCAGAAGAAGGGCAAGATACTTTGCAGCAGAGCCAAGTACCTCTATTATTCGGTAGGAGAGCGCTGCAGGGGTAATAGAGATTATGGCTTGTGCTATGATTTCGGGAGCGAATGGGGCGTCGACTAATATTATTTTTAGAAGCGCGGCTACCGCTATTGACGCTGCTCCAGCCACTAGTCCGGATTTAAACCCCATAACCTTGCTCCGATTTGATATTAGTAAACCTTCAAGATTTCTTCTTGGAATAATGTGTTTTCAGGCAGGTACCTTGCGTTGCGGCTGTAATATTCGAACTCCTCTCTCGTGAAGACTTTAAATTTGCTGTAGAGGCTCCAGAACTTTCTGCCATCATCAGCAAATATCAGAACCAGTTTACCTTTACTGAGCCTCCCAGCTACTTTTTGGGCTGCTGCGTAAACAGCGCCGCTAGATGGGCCTACAAATAGACGTTTAGATTCTGCAAGGAACCTAACCGTTTTGAACGCCTCGCTATCGGAGATTTTGATCCATTCATCTATTAAATCGAGCCTTCTGCGGAGCAACTCAGGCGCCATAGATTCCTCTAAGTTTCTTAAGCCTTGTATATGGTGAGCCTTTTGAGGCTGCACACCAATAACTTTAACGTTAGGGTTCTTCTTCTTAAGGTAAGCTGCCACACCAGTTAAAGTGCCTCCTGTGCCTACTCCAGCTATGAAGTGTGTCACATCTTTTAGGCTGCTCCAAATCTCTGGACCCGTGCTTTCATAGTGCGCAAGGAAGTTTGCTTCGTTCGCATACTGGTTCAGCATAACATACTTCTCCGGTCTAGCCCTAATTATAGAGTTCGCTAACGCTATGCACTGATCTGTGCCCGGCCCTACACGTGGGCATAGATCATCTTCGGTCTGAAGTACCAACGCCCCAAGCCTCCTGATCAGCTCTTTGGTTTCTTCGCTGACTTTAGCCGGGACGACTAATTCGGCAGTATAGCCGAGTGCCCTCGCTATACCAGCTATAGCGATGCCGGTGTTACCTGATGTTGGTTCGATGAGTATGGTCTGCCCTTTTTTTAGCACCCCCTTTTTCTCGGCGTCTTTGATCATCCATAGCACCGCCCTATCCTTTAGCGAGCCGAAGGGGTTGAACCATTCTAGCTTAGCATATAGCTCTACTTTATCGTTGGGGGATGAGAGTGGTATGTGCGGCGTATTGCCCACGCGCTTTAAGATATCCTCAAAGCTCTGCACCGACTTCACCTCAAAAGTATTGTACACCATCAGCCTCCAGCACGAGATCGTTTAGGGTAGCGGCGCCAACCAGCTTTACCTCACTCATTATCTGATCCCTTGGTATGCCGAGCAGTTGGCAGCTTCGTTCACAAGCCATCAACTTTACACCCGCTTTGACCGCTTGATCTAGAACCTCTTTGAGAGTTGGGAACTCTCCTATCTTGATCTTCTCTGCCTCACCTTTCCTTACTGCAGTCACACCTTTTATTACGAAGTAGACCGTAGCGTCTATATCTGTTGCAGCGGCTGTTGCTGCTAATATCAGGGGTGCGTAAAGGCGCTCAGGTGTGTCCACCCCACTTGTTTGAACATATAGCATCTTCTTTCTTTGCTCACTCATCTACTTCACCTTCTTGATCAAGAAGTGTATGTCTTTGCCGTTCTTCTGAATGGAAAGTATGCTATGCCCAACCCTGTTCGCCCACCGCGGTATATCTTCTTCAGAGGCTGGATCATCTGCAATAACCTCGATAACCTCACCTGTTGGAAGGGCATCCACGGCTACCTTCGTTCGGAATACTGGTTCTGGACAGTAGAGCCCTCTTAAATCGAGTTTGTTTACGATCTTCTGATCGGTCAAGTTTGCTCTAATGGTGTATGGTATTTAGAGGTAAATAAACATAACGCTGTTATAGGAGCGAAACCTTGAAATATCAACCCGCAACCACTATTTGCTGAAAGAGGTTTGAGCCTATCCTACCACGAGCTCTTACACAGACTTAGAGTTAAGATGGGTACGCCAGCAAAGTCAACCGGAACTAGGCTGGAACTGCCTGAGCCTCAGATTCTCTGGGTCGGTAACAAGACTATCCTCAGGAACTTCGCTGACTACCCTAGGCTGCTTCGGCGTGATGCAAATAAGCTTCTGATGTTCTTGGCTAAGGAGCTGGCTACCGCGGCTTCCTTAGATGGTGAGAGAGCGATCTTTATCGGAAGGAAGGATAAGCAGTCTTTCGCTGTGCTGCTTAATAGATATATGCGTGACTATGTATTATGTCCTGTCTGCGGTAGCCCAGATACCAGAGTCGAGAAGGTGAAGCGACTACAATTTCTGCTCTGCGAAGCCTGTGGCGCCAAATCTTCTCTGAAGTCCGTGTGATGGTTTTGGGTGAAAGTAGATTCTGCGTCAAACTTATTACAAGCGGAGACATAAGGATGGCGAATATCTGCGATGCTGAGATTCTGAACAAGACTATAAGTGAAGGTAATCTTGTTATGCACATTTCACCCGACTACTTTGGAGAAGAGGTTGTGGGTCTAGATGAAGCGCTTAAGATAGTTGAGGAGACGCCGATACTGAACCTAGCTGGCAACAACATCGTAAGCAAGGTTATTGAAGCAAACTTTGCATCGCCAAGAGCAGTAAGAGAAATAGGTTGCGTCAAGTTCCTTATGGTTTTCAAATTTAAGCACACAAAGTCACAGTCGAAGAAGCGTAGTAGAGTTGCTACTTCGCATAGAGAACGCTAACTGTATATAGCAAAGAGTCTGTATTAGACCGGTAAAAATTAGTAGAAGGGTGCTCCTCTATAACTCTATTCGCTGGAGCTGATGCCCAGGGTTAGAGTTTATATGTGCGACAGCGCTTCCGACCTGTAGGGTCTCGAAGCCGCAGGAACACTTATACTTCCAGCCGTTTAGGCCGCTTTTTTGATCTGGTGCTTTCTTACTCAAATCTGATCATCTCTTGTAGATGACGCTTCGGCAGACCGCTTTATAAATTTTGCTAAACGTGTTGACCTAAGCATACATTTTCTTCGCTACGTAGGCGCCTCAGCCAGCATCACTTTAGCAACGCCTTCGAAGCTGCCCCGCTTGATCAGAACTTCGACTTGAGAACCTACCCCCTTCCTCTTGATTATATCTTGCAGATCACGGATACTACTTATACGCACACCATCCATACTTACTATGACGTCACCTTCTTCTATATCTGCTTCAGCAGCAGGTCCGTCTGGAACCACCCTAACCACCAGCACACCTCTATCAACACCTAACCCGTAGTATCTGGCTACCTCCTTTGTAACATCCATACCCACTATACCAAGCCAAGGTCTGATGACCCTGCCGAACCTAATAAGATCTTCGAGAATCATCTTAACCGTATTCACAGGCACGGCGAACCCAATACCCTGAGCCTGAGAGATCATCGCAGTATTTACCCCGATCACTCTACCATTAGTGTCGATAAGGGGTCCTCCGCTATTACCGGGGTTTATCGCAGCGTCTGTCTGTATAAGATTCTCGTAGACCCTACCATCCTCAAGCCTAATGTACCTGTTAAGAGCGCTTATGACCCCTATTGTAACCGTTGGTCCGCCTCTTAAAAGGAAGCCGAAGGGGTTGCCTATGGCGATAGCGAGCTGCCCAACCTTCAGAGCGTCTGAGTCACCCAATTCAGCCGGCTGAATATCTTCAGCCTTAGCCTTTACAACCGCTATATCAGTAGCAGGATCTACACCTACGACCCAACCTTCATATCTAGAGCCAGCGTAGGTTGTAACGACAACCTCTCTGCTCCCAGCGACCACATGATGATTGGTAACGATGTGACCAGAACTATCTACCGCCACGCCTGAGCCTATCCCGCTAACGGGGTAGATGTTAAAGAAGTGGTCACGGACGAGCTGGACGGTGCTGATATTCACGACGCTCCTACTTACTTTAGCAACAGCTTCTACGATCCTGTCTTCAAATTCGCTAGGGAAAGATGGCACACCATCCACCTGCAATAAACCAGCTAAGAAGTCAGATAAAAGGATTAAAAAATAAAAGAACAAGGGGGCTTAGCCCCCTTTAACAACCTCATATGGGATGGATGCTGGTAGCGTTACTATCCGAGGAGCTTCAAATCCCTTTACGCTATTGTTAGGTACCCAGCCGAAGACTTGTGCGACTCCATATATGTCGAGTGTAGAAATCCCCATAGACCTTAGCCCCCAGCTCGTCAGCACAGGATACATTAGATCCTCTGGGATGTCTGTGTGACCTAATCCAAGCGCGTGCCCCAGCTCGTGGAGTGTAACAGCGTAAACAATCTTCTCAGTGTACCTTGGTCCAACTCTGACGGTGACAGTTATATTGCTGAATATTTTGTCTTCTGTGAATGAGGTCTGCGTCTCCCCTCCTATTCTGAACATCCCTTCGTCTGTGAATCTGATCTTAACATCTGCGTCATCTGAATTGGTCAGCTTCAGAACTATGTTGGAGAGGTAGCTGTATTCGCTGTGTTGGGAAGCGAAGACTTTAAGCGTGTCGTTCCAAGTCTTAATCGCTTCGATTACAGCGTTGGTGTAGTTTGCTGCGAGCGGGCTTTCCTCGATTTTGATGGTTATTGTAGTGTGATCCCAGGTTCCGCCTAGGGTTCTTATGCTGTAAGCCCGTAGGGTTGTTGTAGCCTCTAAAGTGCCATCAAGTTTCAAGAGATACGCTCCATTCAGCCTCACCATCTGAGCCTTGAAGGAAACGTTGTAGACCCCTTCGTCCTCTGTTGGTTCTACTCTGCCCTGTAGTAAAGCGAGGTAATTTTTGCCCTCCTCGTCACTGAGTCTAATCTGTATGATCAAAAGACCGTGCTTGGTCTTGGTGTTGAAGACGCCTCTGCCAGATTCAACAGAATAGGTTTTATCGTCTATAATGAGTTGCCCATCTTTAATTAGTAGGGTGCCTTGGTTATGCCAGATCTGAAGGGTGCCTGATAAAGAGAGTGTTGCATCTGCTGTTGAGGCTTTAGACCATCTGCTTATGTTCTTCGCCTCACCAGCAGCAGTAATGGTGAAGTTGGCTTCGCTGAGCTCGGGTGGTTGGAAAATAGGTGGTAAGGGTATGGGTCTTCCAAGGCGCGCCTCTGGGTAACCTTTGCTAGTCTGCTTAACTAAACCATAGTTAGTAGTGGTAGAGGTTAGTATGCTGTTCTTCACGGATACTGCTTCAGCCTGCATCTGCACTGCGAGCGAGCCGATTAGTAGTGCAGCTACCAGCGTGGTCACAGCAGCTATAGCCAGTTTTCCTGCGCGCATCGCACCACCGCCTTAACTTTATACCTGGGCGGTAATTTAGGAATCCTATTACCAAAGGTGGAGAGTGGAATAGGAACGACCGTTTCGGGCAAGATTTATCGCCTACATAAGCAGCACCTAAGCGGGTTGCTTAGCGATCTGGACTCTAAGATGGAGGAAAGAGGCTTAGATGGTATCTTAGCGTTAGGCGACTCTACATCAAACAACCCTGAGCTACTCTACCTTGTAGGCTGCTCCCTACCAAGAGGAGGCATTTACCTTAAGAGGAGGGGGCAAGACCCGATCTTAGTTGTGAGCGAAACAGACCTAGGCTCAGCCCGATCAAGTAGAGTTAAATATGTTAAGAGCTTTGGTGAAGTGGGCTACTATAGGCTGCTGGAGAAGGATGCGAAGCGCGCTTACATCAACCTCGTCAAACAACTTGTGGTTGATGCTGGTCTCGAGGGGAAGATTGCCATTTATGGTAGAAATAAGCCGAATATAATCTTACAGGTATCTTCTGCGTTAAAGCGGATGGGCTTGAGTGTTGTTGAGGAGGACTCGCCAACGCTCCTAGAGGAGGTCATGATGACGAAAGATGACCGAGAAATCGAAGCTATTAAGCGAGTTGGCGTAGCAGCCTGCAAGATAGTGAAAGAGATCCTAGAGCATCTAGCATCCTGCAGAGTAGGGGATAGACTTCTTTACAAGGGAGAGGAGTTGAGAGTTGGGCACATCAAACGATTAGTTCGGGTGCTCTTGGCTGAAAAAAACCTTAAACCCTTAGATGAGATGATCTTTGCACCAGCCCCAGAATCCAGCGACCCACACTACTCAGGCATAGATTCCGAGCCGATTAGAGTTGGGCAGCCCATAGTCTTCGACCTCTTCCCACAGGGCAGCGAAGGATACTGCTTCGATCTAACCAGAACAATATCCATAGGCTCGCCTACACCAGAGTTTAGGGAGATGTTTGAGGCTGTACTTGAAGCGCAGCTGACCGTTTTAGAGCGTTTGAGGAGCGGTATGCTTGCTAAAGAAGCTATGGAGGCTGCTTGCGAAGTCTTTGAGAAGAAGGGTTACGACACACCCAGAACAAACCCCAAATTAACCAAAGGCTTTACACACAGCCTAGGGCACGGCATAGGTCTGACTATAGGTGAAAGACCCTATCTTTCACTCTACTCACAAGAAAGAATTGTTGATAGGCAGGTCTTCACAGTAGAGCCCGGGCTATATGATGCTAAGCTTGGTGGCGTTAGGTTAGAAGATGTAATTGTTATGGAGGGTGGTGCTGCTAAAAACCTTACCGATCTTGAGAAGATGCTTGTGTATTAGCGTAGCCGCTGCAAGATCGTTTCAGCTTCGGCGACTTTCATCCTTGCCGCGATATAGTCACCCTTCTCTAGAAGGGCTGTAGCTTGTTCCGCAAGTTTAGATGCCTCCTGCAACATCCTCTCCTCCCTGTCTACATTCACACCCTTCGCTTTGATGTCGTTGAGCTGTCTTCTTATCTTCTGGATCTCCTCGCCCAGACTCTTAACTTCCTCGCTGAGGTTCTTCTTCATCTGCTTCATAACCTCATTTATCTGCTTCACCGCCTCACCTAACTTCCCGGCTTGTATCTGGCGTCTGGACGCGTTCAGCCCCTCTATCTGCTCTTTAAACCCACCTTTAGCACCTTCTGCGCCAAAGAGCCTACCTAGGGTCTTGTTCACATACTCTTCAGCCAACTTGGCTTTCTCCTTCGCATACGCTTGGTTTAAGTTACTTACCAAGTGACCGAGCATACTCTTGGCTTCAGCGACCCTTCTACCCGCACCTAAAGCATCGCCTTTAGCCGATAGAGATTTCGCCTCATCGACTAACTGCGAAACAGCAGCGAGCTTCTCAGCCAAATTAGAGATATTGTAACCTTTCGCCGCAGCCGAATTTGTCATGTTCTTTATGTTAGTTAGCAAAGCGCTCATTCTTAGGGTTGAGTGTGAAGCAGCCACTATCTGCTCTTCTTCGCTCTCTTTGATCTCGGCCGCTACGCTCTTCACTATGCTAAGCGCTTTCAGCGAGTTGTTTAAGGCGTCTTGATATGCTCCTTCGTTAAATGCTTTTTGCGCCTTTTCTGCTAATGTTTCAGCTTCTTTTAGGCGGATCTTTAGAGCTTCGTATGCTTGGTCGCCCTCTCCCCCCTTCAGTACCGTTTGTAGGTTTGTGATCGCTTTATCAAGAATCTGGTTTAGGGCGTAGGCTGAACCCTTAACTCCTCCAGCATCCGCTTCTGTTAATGTGATCTGGGGAACGGTTAGAGATGCGAGTAGTATGAGGGCTGCTAGAGTAGCCGCCTTAACCACCATCATCCACTTTGCCCCCACCTTCTATAGACACTGGTCTCGATTTTAGGGATTCTGAGGAACATCCGTTCCACCCCCGATTTCAGACTCACTTATATACACGAGGTTCTGCCCACCAACCTTCTTCACACCCACCAGCCCCTCGCGTTGGAGCCTTCTGACCGTCCTCCACATCGAGGTCTTAGGTAAGTTGAAGCGGCTTCTGAGCTCAGCCTCAAAAGCCTCGCCTCCAACCTCAGCCAGAAACCTCAACACCTCCTTATCATCTGGTCTCAAATCTGGTTTAGATGCAAGAATCTTCTCCACATCTATGACGCGCTTCTCCTTCACATATAACTTGGCAGCAAGTCTCCTCCTTCTCAAAGTAATCCAAGTAACAGCCCCGCCAACAAACACAACGCCGGCTGCAAGAGCAGCGTAGCTTAACCATCCCCCCCATCCTACTTCACTTTGCTGTGTAGTTGTGGGTTTGGTTGGTGTGACGATGTAGTTTAGGGTCAGCCCCCCTCTGTCGAACACAATTGTTAAGGTTTCTCCTTCGCTGCTGATGCTGAGAGGCGCCTTACTTAAACCAACGACGGTAAGCTCTTTTGGCAGCTTAACCGTGATATCTACTGGAGCGTCTATTGTGAAGGTCCAGAGCCTACCAGTTTTGTTGGTTAGGTCTTGTGTGAAGTATGATATCTTTATGTCTGCCAGACCTAAGGTATCGACTTCGAGACCGTTTTGTGTGGTGTTGTAGTCGAGGATAAGCCCGTCACCGCCCGTGACGATCAAATCTTCAAATCTCACACCGAAGAGTGTTAAGTTGATTGAGGGTAAGAGGGGGTTAGCCTCAACTTCATACTCGACCCAAACGTACCCATCAGCGTAGATTGTGGTTGTTAGACGCTTAGGTTCGTAGGTAGTTGGGACAGCTTGCACCATAGGTGTAAAGAGTAGTAAAGCTAAAGTCGCTACGAGTAGAGTGGTTTTTGCGCCCGACTCAGACACCACCCTTGAAGCACGCTTTTATCTTAGCACTCATAAACGATTTCTATCACCCTTAATTAAGGTATTGGTGTGAGTGAAGTAAGGTATCGTATGCTTGAGCATATGACCGACGCGTACCTAGAGGCCTATGGGAGAGATTTAAGCGAAGCGTACGCAAACGCAGCATACGCGCTTACAGACACTATCATCGATATAGAGAATGTGAAACCTGAATTGAGGAAGGTGATTGAGGTAAGGGGTTTTGATCTCATAAACCTACTCTACAACTGGCTAGAGGCTATATTGTTGGAGATGCAGGTTGAGCAAAACGTTTACAGAGAGTTTTCAACACAGGTTTCAAAAGAGGACGACTCATGGCTGATCCGAGCCGAATGTTTTGGCGAAAGATTCGTTGCTGAGAAGCACCGACCAAAGGTTGAGGTGAAGGCTGTAACCTACCATCTTATGGAAGTAGTTGAGGAAGGAAACCGATATGTGCTGCGTTTTCTCCTTGATCTCTAGCAGAGGTGGTTGGGATGGAGATTGTTGTAGCGTTATCTGGTAAGGGTCTTCTAATCGGTATTAGGCTTCTGAAGGCTCTAAAAAGCCTTGGTGTAAAGAGTCATTTGGTGTTAGATGAGTATAGTGAGGATGAGATTTTTGCAGAAACGGGCTTAAGAAGGTCGGCTGTTCTTGCGTTAGCTGACCACACTTATGATAACAGAGATTTTACAGCGCGGATAGCAAGCGGCTCCTATAAGGTTGAAGGGATGGTAATAGCGCCCTGCAGCCTTAAGCGGGTCGCTGATTTGGCACAAGGTTACGCTTCAGACTTAATCGGTCGGGCTGCTGATGTTACGCTTAAGGAAGGAAGAGACTTAGTCATCTCACCTACTGAAACACCGCTCTCTGAAGGTGATATAAGGAACCTTATTACGCTCGCAGAGGCTGGTGCTACGATCCTACCGGCCACTCCATTATTCTACACCGGTGTAGAAGATTTGAATGAAGCGATAGACCAGCTCGTCGGTAGAATGCTCGATAGGTTCAAGATCACCCACAACCTCTACAAGCCTTGGGGTGTGAGTTAAGTTGGTTAAGTTCGGCGTCATCTTACCTCAAGACGGGAAGACCTACAAAGAGATCGTTGAAACAGCGAAGGCTGCTGAAGATCTTGGTTTCAACTCCTTCTGGCTCTTCGACCACTTTATGCCATTCTTCGTCGGCAAGAAGAAAGATTATCTCGAGGCTTGGACGACCCTCTCATCCCTAGCGGTGGAGACGAGCAGCATAAGGCTAGGCACATTAGTCACTTGCGTCTCCTATAGGAACCCAGCGCTCCTAGCTAAGATCTCCTCCACCATAGATGTGCTCTCAGGGGGGAGGCTTGAATTCGGGATAGGTGCGGGTTGGTATAGTGCTGAATACGAAGCATATGGCTACCCCTTCCCGAGGGCTGGTGTAAGGTTAGCGCAGCTCAAGGAAGCCATAAGTATAATTAAGGGTATGTGGACGCATCCACAATTCACGTTTGAGGGAAGGTATTACACGGTTAAAGATGCTGTATGTGAGCCCAAGCCTCTACAGACCCCGCACCCCCCAGTACTTATAGGTGGAAGTAGACCGAAGATGCTCCAGCTTATGGCTGAAGAGGCTGATATCGCCAACTTCGGTTATAGGGTCTTTGGGTTAAGAAAGACAGCATCCACACTCGATACGTTATGTAAGAAGGTGGGGCGTGCACCATCAGATCTGGTGAAATCGTATACCGGTGTATGTTTTGTCACAAAAGGTCTGCTTAAGGTCTTTCTGAACACACCCCACCTTGATGTGGTTGTAGCAGGCTCTCCTACACGATGTGCTGATAAGATTGACAGGCTTCTTATGTTGGGCTTCACATACTTCATCTTACAGTTTATTGGTAGAGATAGGCTTAAGGGTATGGAGGTTTTCGCTAAAGAGGTTATACCTGTCTTCTGAGCCTCTCATAATCATATATCACTCTCGCCAACACCGTATGTGTTTCAAGCGGCATTTCATGGATAGCAACCATCACATTAAACTTCTTTACAACATCCGGCGAAAATCCTCCTCGTGGGAAGCCCCCAACCACAAACACGGTATTATTCTTCACATACTTGCTCACCCATTCCTCTGGTTTCATCAAGTTGCCTCTGCGGCTGAAGCCTATAACCGATTCAGCACCAATCTGATCGATCAAATCATCAACCTTCGTCTCTCTGACTCTCAGCAGCTCCTCTTTCTGACCGCTCAGCACCTTCTCCATCAGACCTTGGAACCTAAAGTAGGTTTTCGGTAGCCTAGTCTTCTCTGCAACCTCTATAACGAGGTTGGCGTAAGTATGTATGTAGAGTTTTGCCTCACCCATGAGATAGGCTGGTGTCCCCGTGACCGCTAAGACCGCTTGGTGGACTAGGTCCGGACGCCCCCTTCTCAAGCCGTCTTTAAGCTTCAGCATGGCAGTATGGTGTAGGCTGCGGTCCAGCAATATCTGGCTAGGGTGCTTCCCCTTACTCTTAGCAGAAGCCAAGATGCTCCTTTCGCTCCATAGCTGCTGAGGTACAAGCTCAAGAGCCGATTCTGCGAGAATTATGTGAAGCACATATATCAGTTGGTTTAGAACGGTTTAAAAACTTACACCTTGCGATAAACCAGCGTTGAAGCCGCCGAGACGCCTGTTAGCCGATCTAGCTAGACAGAGGATTGAAAGAATTTTACTGGTAGCTTTAGAGGTAGCTAAAACAGATTACGAGCTCGCAAAGAAGGAGGCTGCGTTGGCTCGGCGAATAGCCTTAAAGTACAATGTACGCTTACCCTTTTCTCTTAAAAGATTCTTCTGCCACGGCTGCAAGCAGCTTATCATACCTGGATTAAACTGCAGAGTTAGGCTCTCACGTAGAGCACACATCTTGAGGGTGACCTGTTTGATGTGCGGGCACACTTATAGACGCCCTTTAGGGTAGAGATATATAGGGCTTATAAGTTGGGTTAGGTTAAGCTGATAAGGGGATGCCGACCGTCTACGACGTGCCACAAGATCTACTCATAAAAAGACTTGCTGAGTACCTTAGGCGACTTCCTCAAGTTGCACCACCGATGTGGGCTTATATGGTTAAGACTGGTTCACACGCCGAGCGCCCACCAGCAGATAGAGAGTGGTGGTATACAAGGGCTGCATCTATACTCAGGAAACTCTACCTACATGGACCTCTTGGTCTAAGCGATCTCGAGTCTATGTATGGGGGTAGAAAGAGTGTAGGTTATTCGCTAGCGCATCATAGGGACGGAGGAGGCTCTAACATCAGACGTATCCTACAGCAGCTGGAGTCTGCCGGATTAGTAGCCAAAGAAGGTAAGAAAGGTAGGGTCTTGACGAACAAGGGTCGCAGCCTTCTTGATAGGCTTAGTGGTGAAATATTTAAGGAGCTGGTTAAAGTAAACCCTGAGCTGGCAAAATATGGTTGAGGTGGCTGAGATGGCTTCTGAAACACAGGATAGGCAGATGCGTGAAGAGCAGCAGAGAGCCGTCAGAGAATCCATACTTAGAATAATCTTCACCTCAGAAGCGCGTGAACGCCTCGCAAACATAAGAATGGTCAGACCGGAGCTGGCGAAGCTAGTAGAGGATCGCTTTATACAGCTCGCCTCAGCCGGTAAACTTACACACCCCGTCACCGATGAGGAGCTTAAGCAGGTTTTAGCGAGCCTACAGCAGCCTAAGAGAGAGTTTAAGATAAGGTGGGCTTAGTTGAGTAGAAACAAGCCTTCTGGTTTAAAGATACGCCTCATCTCGAAACTGAAGGAGAACTACGCTGTGCCGACTTGGGTTATCGTTAAGACTAAACGCAGAGTAAGAACACACCCTGGGAGAAGGCATTGGCGTAGAAGTAGGCTTAAGGTCGGGTAGTGAGAGGATATGAGTAAAGAAGATGATGTTGAGCTTGAGAGGATCTATACCGTAAACCTAAGGCGCCTCATCATAACCCCGCGATGGAGGAGAGCGGTAAGAGCGGTCAATATGTTGAAAGAGTTTGCGCAGAAGCATATGAAGGCTAGCGAAGTTAAGATAGATCAATCAGTTAACAATCTTATTTGGAGCAGAGGCATCGAAAGCCCTCCACGTAAGCTTACAGTCAAGATGGTGAAGGATAAGGATGGCGTAGTTACAATATCACTACCATCCGAAGATTAGTCCACATGCCTAACTCGAAACCAGTTTCTGTAGATGGTAGCGCCCCTACCATACCATTTAGAAAGAAGCCTTCTTAATTCATCAGCCGTCTCCACCCCAGCTAGCTGCGCTTCTCTGTCGGTCAACTTATCTACGTCGACCACTTCATTTTTGTAGAATTCTATATACACCTCTGGCTCTTCGCCCTTAAACCTGTTCGAAACCACATAATATACTCCCGTTTTAGGCTTGTTCCGGTAAGTTACTTGCACCTCACCTAGTTTAATCTTCTCTATCAGAGGTTTTATGAACACGATCTTCTTAACCCTCTCACCTGCTTTTTCTGTGCCCACCCAGATCGACGGTAGTTGACGCTTTATTTCATCAGCAGCTTCCTCGAAGCTAAGTGAGCGGTCTACGAGCATATCCCAGTCGATCTTATCAAATATGTCTGGTTCACATAGATTCTCTTTCACCCATCTTTTAAAACTGCTCCAATTCTCATCGTCCTCAAGGTCGTCTCTGCTGTAGTTCATCTATCTTCACTACCCTCTGAGTCTGTAGGGGAAAAATAAGGTCATTACTTCATTACAGTATTGGTTCCTGTATCGGTTTTAGAAACTCTTTACTCTAGTTGGGTTATGTTATTGAAGGGTAGATCAAGAGTGCATTCGGGTCCAGAATCTAGCGTCCTCTCAGCCCCGAAGATGCTGTCCAAAACATCATAGTTTGCGAGCTTAATCTTCTTGAATCCTGAGACCAAGACTACGGAGGTAACCTTGCTATACCCACACGTGCTGAAGCCATACTCCACTCTAACCCCTCCGTCTCTAAGCAAGGTTACAAGATGCTTTACACTATCCTCTACTTCACCCGCCAAAAGATTCTTTGAACCGCTCAGATAAAGTAGCGCAGACTCGGCTTCTGCTGGATCGGCTTTCTTATATATAGATGCCACCGCCTCGCCAACCGCCTCAAGCACATCAACCCTATCGCTTAAAGCGAGCAGCGTAAACCTATCTTTAATAGAGGCTGTTATAGTCTTATCTAAGCCTACTGGATAATCTTCTTTTTCAAAGGCTCCGAGTAGTCTGGATAGCGCAAAGGCTATCCGCTCGTTTATCTCCTCATACACATCTAGAATAGGTTTATCGCTTAAGGTTTGGGTGAAGTCGTTGTTGTCGATTACGATGACGTGGTCGCAAGCTCTGCTGAGGTGTCGAAGCGCTATAGAAGAGTAGAAGAGTTTGCTATGCTCAAAGTCTGAGGGCATTATAGCCACAGCCAGCACAGGCGAACCTTGCTCTTTTGCGGCTTCGGCTACTAGAGGGGCTAAACCTGAGCCCGTAGCTCCTCCTAGACCTGATATTATAAGTGTGAGCTTGGCGCCTTTCACCACTTCACGTATCTTGTTTAGATGCTTTACTCCCACACCTCTTACTGCTGCAGGCTCTCTCCTTAGGTGGGTGAGTGGTATGTAGATCGATTCGGTCAGCCCTCTTAGATCGTTCTCGTCGCAGCTTAGGTAGTAGAAGTGGTGTATACCTGTTTTGAATCCGCTGATCTTTGACGCTACTCTACAGCCAGCAGTCCCTACACCAACTCCAATAATATTCGAAGCCTCATCAAATATGAAGTGTTTTAAGGTTAGAGTATGCCCTCTACTCAAGGCTTGATCGCATAGCATTACACAGATTTACTATAATCCTCTACTTCTTAAGAGGGTTAGACCTTTTGTCACCTAATGTTGACAGACTACACCACGAAGGCAGGCTGCCGTTGCTCCTTTAACTTCAACATCCACATAGGAACCCAATTCAACACCATCATAAAGTAGAACTGGCTTATAGTAGGGGTTTCTGGCCACTTTGGCTCCCTTAACCTTCTCGTCAACAAGAGCCTCACCCCTCCAACCGAGCCAACGCCTATTCCTTTCTAAGGTGATCAATTTCACTAAGCTGTGGAGTGCTGCTGAGCGCCGTTTTACGACACTATATGGGAGCTGAGGTAATGAGGCGGCTCTTGTACCAGGCCTTGGGCTGAAGCGTGATATATTTACTACATCTGGTTTTACTTGCTCGAGCAGAGCAACTGTTTCTTTAAAGCACTCTTCTTTTTCTGTAGGGTAGCCCACGATCACATCTGTGCTTAAGGTTACTGAGGGTATTATTCGCCTAGCTTCATTCACGATCTTTATGAAGTCCTCTTTTGTGTACCCTCTCCTCATGTCAGATAATACATCGTTGCACCCGCTCTGCACAGGTATGTGCAGGAACTTGAAGAACCTCTCTTCCCGCAGCACATCGACTATCCTACTAACATCATCGAGTATATGTGTGGGGTTCATCATACCAACCCTAACCTTAAAGCATCCATCGAGCTTAGCGATCTTATCGAGCAGATCTGCTAAAGAGGAGCCCCTATCCTTCCCATAGCAACCATTGTCTTGCGAAGTGAGCCAGATTTCCCTACAACCGTGCCTAACAAGTCTAACGACTTCTTCCAAGATAAGCGCCTCCTCGAAGCTCTTGAGCTTCCCCCTCGCTATCTTGACTTGGCAGAAGGAGCAGGCTGAAAGGCACCCTGATGCGATCTGCACCACGCCTACGACAGGGTTTCGAAGCACCCTCGGTTGAAGAAGCTTGTTGTATGTTTGGCTGAGCTCTTCAACCCTCTCTCCCTCAAGCGCCTTCTCAGCAACCTCCTTTACCCTATCGATGGAGTTAGGTCCCAGCAATGAAGCTCGTTGGTTTATGCTTAGTATTGTTTCTCTTGAGGTTTTGGGCATGCAGCCAGCGACTATCATAGGTTTGCCTAGAGATGTAAGCGCCTTAAGCCTTGTCACCATCCTTTGATAGGTTGGGTCCTTGACGGTGCACGTGACTATGACATTGAGATCTGCTTCTGTAGGTGATCGGGTTATTGTGTAGCCTGCGTCAAGTAGCAAACCAGCTACGATCTCAGCATCGGCTAGATTCGCGCTGCATCCATATGACTCTATGTAAACCTTAGCTTGCGCTCCTGCTTGGGTCACAGCCCGCCGCCTATCGGTGGTAGGATCACAACTAGATCCCCATTTTTAAGCTTCAAAGAGGCTAGGTCTGAGGTGTCCACAGCATTACCGTTGACTAGCATAACCAGGCTCTCTCTTAAAGTCCCTTTCTGGTCCAGTAGGAATTCAGCGCTCTTCTTTCCGTAGCGAGCCACCAGCGCCTCCAAGAACTTCCTCGCATCAACTTCTCCATTAAACTCAAAGGCTTCCTCCTTCTTACCAGTAATCTCTCTTAGCGCTGCAAAGTACTTTGTAGTGATTATGGTCTTCTGCTCGCCGGTCATCTTACTTAAGGCTGGGTCTTTGCTGTCATAAAAGAATTTAGGTTAAGCCTGCTCGAGAAGCCTATTTACCAAATCGTCCAGAAGGTGACCTCTACAAACGACTTGAATCTTGTACCTCGGTGCCACTTCAGAGACCGCTTCGCGTATCCTTCGACCTAGATCTACAGCAACAGGGCTTGCTGGTGAGAACGGAGAATAGACCACTCGAATGGTTTCATCGTCTACACGGCTTATCTCCAGAATTATGTTGGATTCGGAGAGGAGCCGATTTGTCTCAGGATCTCTAACTTTCTGAATCTGTTCAACCAGATCTTTGAGGAGCGTATCCACGCTTACCCACTCACACGCCATTCTATTTAACTCTAACCTCACCACCTTACCTTTAGTGTGCGAGGATGCGACGCTCTAACCTCATCTACCCGTGCTACAGCGGTGCTATGTGGCGCATCAGCCGCTGCTCTAGGATCTTCATAAGCTACTTTCGCCGCTTCGTTTAATGCTTTAGCGTAGTGATCGAGTTCCTCTAAGCTCTCAGATTCTGTAGGCTCAATCATAATAGCTTCGCGTATAGTTATAGGGAAGTAGATAGTCGGCGGATGCACACCGTGCTCAAGAAGCAGCTTGGCTAAATCAAGCGCCGAGGCTTTCGATGAAGCCACAAATTCATGCTTACAGGGGGTATTTGAAAGGCCTTGAATGTCAAAGTATCTTCGATCAAGTCTACTCATTAGGTAGTTCGCTGCAAGCGTAGCGAGAGCAGAGGTATCTCTTAACCCGTCTCGACCGAGCAGAAGACAATAAACATATGCGCCTACTAGTACACCTATGTTACCGAAATAGCTTCTCACTCTACCGACTGACTTAGGTCTATCATAGTTCCACCTATATCTACAGCCATCAAACTCAAGAACTGGAGTAGGGAGATAATCGCCTAACTCTTCAGTAGCGAAGATAGGACCTGCACCAGGGCCGCCTCCACCGTGTGGTGTGCCGAAGGTCTTATGTAGGTTCAGGTGCGCTATATCGAATCCGATATCCCCCGGTCTTACCCTACCTAGTAGTGCGTTCAAGTTTGCTCCATCATAATATGTCAGCCCACCTGCTTCATGTATTATCCCGATAACCTCTTTCACATTCTTCTCGAACAATCCTAGTGTATTTGGGACGGTCATCATCATACCAGCCGTAGATCTACCAGCCACGGCCTTCACAGCCTCAATATCTACCACCCCATCTTTCGTAGAGGGTATCTTAACGACTTTGAAGCCAGCCATCGCAGCGCTCGCAGGGTTGGTTCCATGAGCGGTATCAGGTATAAGAATCTCGTTTCTAGTGCCAAGTTGCCCTCTATCCTTTAACCAAGCTCTGATCATCAGCGCACCCGTAAACTCGCCTTGAGCGCCTGCGGCGGGTTGTAGGGAAAACTTCGGCAAACCCACTATTTCAGCGAGCATCGTGCCTAACTCAAAAAGCATCTTTAATAGACCTTGAACGTATTCCTCAGGCTCTTCGGGGTGAATCGTCTTGAATCTAGCGTTTGAGATTACCCTCTTAATTATCTTTGGGTTATATTTCATTGTGCAGCTACCAAGAGGGTATGTGCCCAAATCTACCGCATAGTTCATCTGAGATAGTCTGGTATAGTGTCTTATTATCTGAGGCTGAGCTACCTCAGGCAGCCTAATATCATATCTCCTCAAATTTTTGGGTACTGTTTCCAAGACGTCTCCCACCTGTTTACTGAGCTCCGGGTCTGAGGGGAGGGTTAAGCCGCACCTACCTTTCCTACTTAACTCTATAAGTAGGGGCTCATCCCAGCTAGCCTGCCTAAATACCATGTCAACTCAACTCCTTCTTTATAGCGTTGACCAAAAGATCGATGTCGCTTTTCAAATGGACTTCGGTTGCTGAGAATAACGCTGCATCACTTAGCTCAGGGAAGTCTCTACCTAAAGGCAGCCCACCAACTAACCCGTATCTTGGTAGGTTCACGTAGATCTTCTTAGGGTCTGCTTTTAGAAACCTTACAACGAAGTCTTTAAAGAAAGGAGTGTAATAAGGGGAAACCACATTCTCTAATTCACCCAGCTTCATAGCAGCGTAATGCGAGCTCTCCATTATACGCTTGCCAAGCTCCCTAAAACCGCTGCTTCCAAGGCTAGTTAGATAAGCGGCAACAGCTACTGCACAAAGGGCTTCGTTCGTGCAGATGTTAGATGTGGCTTCCTCTCTTCTTATATGCTGCTCGCGTGTCTGCATAACCATAGTGTAACATCTTCTAGCACCATCCCTTGTGACGGTTTCGCCTATTATGCGCCCAGGCATCTGCCTATAGACCTTCTGCCCTCCTCTGGCTGCGAATATTCCAATAAGAGGACCGCCGTAGTTGAGGTGTAAACCCAAGGGCTGCCCCTCTCCTACAACTATATCTGCGCCATACTCCGCTGGGGGCTTAACTACAGCTAGCGAAGTAGGGTCTAACCCTACTATGGCCATAGCACCGTGTTCATGGGCTAATTTACATACATCTTCAGCAAGCTCTTCAAAGACCCCGAAGTAGTTTGGGTTCTCAAAGTAGATGGCAGCAACATCTTCGTCAACCTTCTCTTTTAGAATAGCATAATCTACGCATCCTTTCATCAGATCATACTCAGCCGTGATAACCTCGACCCCTATTGGTGTGCAGTATGTCCTTATCACCTCAAGCCTCTGTGGACCGCAATTCCTCAACGCGACGATCTTTCGTCTTCTGGTTATTCTCACTGCCATCCTGCAAGCTTCGCCAGCAGCTGAAGCCCAATCATACATAGAGCTGTTCGCTATCTCCATCCCGGTCAAGTCGCATACGAGGCTCTGATACTCATAGAGGGCTTGAAGCATACCTTGGCTCACCTCAGACTGATAGGGTGTGTAGGCTGTGTAGAACTCAGCCCTCGAAAGAACTTCATCAACTAAAGCCGGAACATAATGGGGCCAAACTCCACCGCCTAGGAAGCATCGATGTAGCGCTGGTGCAAGGTCTCCACTTAGGGTCTCTTCTATAAGCCTTTCAACCTCTGCTTCTGATCTACCCTCGGGTATGTTAAGGGGTCTCCGTAGTTTTAGATCCTCAGGTATGTCTAGGTAGAGGTCTTCTAGCGACCTCAAACCTATCACATTTAACATATGCTCTACAATATCCGTTGGTTGATTTGGTTGGTAGGATCTACTTCTACTCAAGACTATCAAAGTAGAGTAAAGGGCTAAACGGTTAAAAATATATGCTCCGAAACTCTATGCGAAGAGGTTGGCTAAGAAGATATACCTTTTGATGCTGCTTGCCTTTCTCTACGCGTCAACACTGTCCTTAAGCGTTGAGGCTACAGACCAGCCACCTATAGTGTATGTGAAGCGCAATATTACACTAAACAGCTACGGCTACCTTCTACTTAACGACACCCTAACCTTAGTTAATAACTCAACTTCCCCTCTGCAACTACCAGGATTAACCCTCACCTATCCTACCACAGCAATAGATGTTCAAGTACAGCATCCTCTCGGCGAAGATTGGGTTAGGGTAGAGAGGTTAGGCAACGTAACTTCATTAAAGCTGATCCCAGGCCTTAGGGTACCAGCAGCCTCGAACCTTACAGTTACTCTAAGAGCGGTGCTAGGCGACCTCCTCAAACCGCTCGGAGAAAATAGGTATGAGATGATGGTACCCTTGCCCTCTTCGCCCGACACCCTACTAGCAGAGGCTGTGGTGGTGCTCTCTTTCCCAACCGACGTGAACCCAGTAAGCGCTCCGGAAGGGTTCAAGAGGTCAGGTGAATATGGTAGCGTATGGTCTACGGAGCTAAAGAGTATTCAACCTACGGCTGAGCCGCAAACCACAAGACTCTTGCTAAATGGGACTGATTACTCTTTTACGATTCTGAAGATTGAGAGGGAGGAGAGGGTTGTTAAGATAGCATCACCCACTGATGTGCTCGTCTTTGATACACTAACTATATGGAACGAGGGAAGCGGTACACTCTCTTATCTGAAGATTTCGGATAAAGGCTTGTCTTCAGTAACCTTGGCTAGAGGAGATATACCTTTGAGGGATCAGAAGGTGATCCCTATCATCGGCGGTTCGCTTGACTTCTATAGTCTGATCAAGGGTAATCTTAAGGCTGGCGAAAGGATATCGTTCACGATCAGCTACCCGCTACCAGATAGAGCGTTATCCGACAATACCATAATCCTTCGAATTCCGCAGAAGCCGCTGGTAGAAGCTTTAGCTAAAGAATATCGTGTAATTATTGATGCGCCGAAAGGGTGTAAAGTGGAAGGCCCGACACTTTTTGATCTAAGTTACACCAGCCCAATAAATGAGAAAGAAATCAGTGTCCCTGTGCGGTTTGGCGCTGCGTGGGCGTCAGCCTACGCCTTCTCAACAGCAACCTTGATCTTCCTAGCCTCCTTTATAGCGCTCTCAGCCTACACAGCCTCTAGAAAAGAAGCAAAAGGAAAGCCGTTACTGGAGTTGATAAAGCTGTATGAAAATGCGCTTCGCTCCCAAGAAGCTATAGCATATGAGTTAGCTGCTGAGCGCCTTGATCGTTTGCAGAGTCAGAAGATAGATCTATTTGTACAGCAGATAAAGGAGATTCGTGCTAAGACTTCAGCAAGAGCTTCCCAAATACGTACTAAACTAATTCTAGACCAGAGAAGTGAGCAGATGCTTACAGAATTTACATCACTAGATAAAGCATATGAGCGTACTCTAACAGATATACTAGCTGCGTACAGGAGTTATCTGTCGGGTAAGATGAAGCGTGAAGCCTTCCAGAAGGCTGTTTCAGAAAAAAGCAGCAGCCTAAGGAAACTTGCTTCCTCCATCAGAGAAGTTTTGGATGAGATGAGTCGGATGTAGCACTAACCTTGAAGAAAGTTTTTAGACAGCTGACCAATGACCTTCTCCAATCAATTTACGCTGGTTTAAGATGATCGTCCACATAGGGTTAGACGACACAGATTCCAAGACAGGCGGCTGCACAACCTATACAGCTACCGAGGCTATAAAGCAGATTTTAAAGGGCAATCTTGCTAAATTCTTGGACTACCCTAGACTCATAAGACTGAACCCCAACATACCTTGGAAGACCCGTGGTAACGGCGCGGTAGCATTAACATTAGAAGTAGAGGAGCCAGAAGATGTGTTCCAAGCGGTCTGTAGATCGGTGCAAGCAACCCTATCTACACACATCGATGCCGCTGTAATCTTAGTTTTAGAGAAGGAGGTAGACCATCTTAAGCAGTATGCTGAGAGAGCGCTGCACACTATGGTCACGATGCGTGAAGCGAAGGAATTGTGTGAGAGGCTAGGCGCCTATGTAAAGCTTTGGGGCAAGGGATCTGGGCTCAAAGGGGCTCTCGCATCGGTTGGCAATAGGTTAAATGATGACTACACATTCGAGCTCCTAGCCTACAGAAGACCAAACTACTGGGGGAAGCCTAGGGGGATAGATCCAGAGTCCGTCTACGCTATGGATAGGCTGCTGGGTAGAGCGGTATTCAACAATTATGACCCGGAAACAGGAAGGATCTTGATAACACCACACGGTCCAGACCCGGTTTATTTTGGCATAAGAGGCGAGGTGCCAGAGGTACTTGTAGAGGCGCTAAGCCTTTTGAAACTCCAGGAGCCGATAGATAGGTGGGTTATCTTCAGAACTAACCAAGGTACGGCTCAGCATCTGCTACACGAGCTCAACCCCAAGTCTCTGAAAGCGTATGATTCAGGGTATGTTAGGGGTATAGTTGCGAGTAGAGCGGTAATCGAGAGAGGTGGGCATCTCTACTTAACCATAGAAGCTCAATCCACCCCTGTAAAATGCGCAGTATATGAGCCGACAGGACCTTTTAGAAATATCTTTCAGCAGCTTGTTGAGGGCGACCTTATAGAAGTAGGCGGTGGGGTTAGAAGAGCGACAGCAAAACACCCAAAGGTCCTGAATGTTGAGTACCTTAAAGTCGTTCAGCTGAAGAAGGTTCTGCTGCCGAAGAAGCCTATCTGCGATATCTGCAAAAAACCCATGAAGTCCAAGGGCGGTGCAGGTTACTATAGGTGCAGAAGATGCGGCTTAAAGAAGAAGGCTACTGAATTTGTTGAGGTGCCTAGAGGCATTAAAGAAGGTGTTTATCTACCTCCACCAAGAGCACAAAGGCATCTAACGAAACCCCTGCAAAGATGGGGTTTAGAGAAACAGGGTTGGGATGGTAAGATGATTAGTAGATGGTACTGGTTCTCTGACTTATGTGATCTTTAGGGTGAACTTTCGGCGGGCCTTAGGCAGCCTTACTCTTAACACGCCACGCTTAAATACTGCCGAAGCCTCTTCTGGCTTAACCTTCTCAGGAAGCGTAACTACTTTCTTGAATGCTGTAAACTCGATGTTCTTCTGAACCATCCCCCACCTCTCCCATCTTATAGCCTTTTTCAGCGTAGCCTTGATTTCAAGTGTGTCTTCTGATACCTCCAAGCTTATATCCTCTTTTTTATCAACACAAGGGAGGTCTACTGTTACTATGATCTCGTTTTCACGGTTCTCGATCTCAACAAGCGGTTCAAGACATCTGTCTGCAGAGTTCCACGATGGTCTAACTATAGCGCCCTCAACTTCAGCCAGCAGATCCTCAATCCAACCCCATAAACTCCTACGCCCAGACAACCTTCCTTCACCCCTACCTATACATCAGAGGAATCTGCTGCTCACTCATCTTCCCAACACGCTCCAAGGAGCTCCTAGTCTGCATCATAAGATCCCGCGCTTTAATCTTTATCTCATCAGCCTTTTCAAGCAAGGGGTCAACGGAAACATTCAGCCCCAGTATATTGTTCAGCACCTGAAGCACCTGAGCAGCAGCGCCTGGATCAGGGTAGTTGGGGAACGCTTGAGCCATTAACGTTATCGCTGGGATCTTCTTGACCATACAATACTTCAGTATAAGAGCATATATTCCAGCTATAAACCCTTCGCTCATCACCTCAACCCCCTTCTCCTTAAGCAGATTCACGCTCTGCTCCATATTACCCACACCAAACACAAGAGGTCTATCAATATCGAGCCTATTCTGCTCCGGAAAACCTGTGAGCGAAACCACCAGCCTAGCGCCCTTAGCGCTTAACCAATCAACCAACACACTCGCTAGAGGGTAGATGGCTACAGGAGGGATGGCTATCTCAGATGTGACAACAAGCAGCTTCTCGTTACCCAAGATCCTAACCGGATCTGTTAGCACACCTTTATGCATAACCATAATAGGTGGGAAGAGGTTTGACTCGAAGTGTGCAACTTGCTCTAAACCAAGTAACTCAACTATGTGAGCTGCTGCTATGGTTCCCACCAATCCTACGTCGGGTAAGCCCTCGATCACCACAGGGTTGCTGAATTTCACACCATCTCTCTCAACAATTTTCATCTCTTCGCTCATCATCAACCACATTTATCTTCCTTTGAAGTCTAATATATTTTATGCTATGTGGGTGGACCGACAGCGGTCCACTCTGGTGCCTTGGCGCCGACTACGCAATCCGCCCTCGGTATGTAGGGTTTAATGTCCACTATAGGTGTTTCTTCTACAAAGTCTAACCCTTTCACCACAAGCGTACACCCCTCTATACCCACAAGCTCTACAACAGACAACCCTAAAGGATTCGGTCTACTCGGGCTTCTTGAAGCGAAAACACCGACTTCAGGCGCTCCAGGATGCCGCTTCGGCACAACACGCAGCGTCTGCCTATCCTTCGGCGTATCCTTTAGATGGAACCAACCTAAGACGATAATGTGTGAGAAGCTATCTAGCTTATCCAAACCTTCACAAAACTCAGACCTCAGCTTTATTCTCGAGATATTCCCCTCAACTCTCTCAACAAACCCTATAAACTTCAGATTAGCTTGCTGCCTCATCACATGTGGTTAGATGCTAGCTAATAAAATACCTTATGGCGCATTAAATAAGCATTAAAACCTCAGTCTCACCACCTTCCCCTAATCTGAAATCTACTTTGATAGCTTGAATCTTACCTGTGACCCTCTTTATTACGAGCTCTTTAAGATTTAAAGGGTTATTGGTGTAGGCTACTGCTGCTTGCCCGTTAAGGGCGGCTATCTTATCACAGGTAGTGCGTAATATAGGCTTCTTATCCAGCATAACTATATGCTTCATCACAAATAGTTGGATGTTAGCTAATAAAATACCTCCTTCGATAAAGAAAAGGTGACTGAGGCTTTTTCAGCCTCAATTATCCTGCGTACTTAACCCTGTTTTCCTATCGCTGCTTTGATGGCTTCGTAAGCTTTTATCGCCTCTTCGACCGCGACTCCATCTTCCAGCGTCGTGACATCTCCTAGTGAAGCACCTTCGACAACCGCCCTCAATAGCCTTCTCATAATCTTTCCGCTTCTTGTCTTCGGGACGGTGTCAACGAAAGTAATCAGCGCATCTGAAGCCACTATGGGACCGATGGTTGCCCTTAGATACTTCTTTAATTCGCTTTCAACCTCCGGACTAGGTTTGAAACCCTTCTTGAGTACCGTAAAGATCACTGGTATCTGCCCTTTGATCGGATCACTCTTCCCTACACAAGCCGATTCAGCTACCGCAGGATGTCTGATCAGAGCCGACTCTATTTCAGCGGTCCCGATTCGATGCCCAGCTACCTTCAGAACGTCATCAGCCCTACCGAGCACCCATATGTAACCGTCTTGATCCTTAACCGCGAAGTCTCCAGTGTAGAAGTACATCTTGCCCTTAAACCTAGACCAATAGGCGTCGATATACCTCTGTGGATTCTTGTAAAGCGTCTCCAGCATACCAGGCCAAGGCGAAGTTATCACAAAGTATCCTCTAACGCCAGAGGCGCAGGGATTCCCATCATCATCCACAACATCCACGGTTATACCTGGTAGGGGATAGCCGTTAGTTCCAGGCTTGAGCGGGAATATTTTACCTAAACCGGGGAAGTGCCCTGTTATTATGTGCCCTGTTTCGGTCATCCACCAAGTGCTTGAAGCGACGATATCTTCTCTGCCTATGTTCTTGTAGTACCAGTTGAATGCTTCGGGGTTTATCGGTTCACCTACTGTATGTACGATTCTTAGTGTTGAGAGGTCGTGCCTTTTGATCAAGTCTTCTGGGTACCTCATCAGCATCCTTATAGCGGTTGGTGCTGTGTAGAAGATCGTTACCCCATACCTCTCGATTATACTCCACCATCTATCTGGTTCGGGGTAGTCGGGTGACCCCTCATACATCACAGTCGTTAACCCCACGAGCAGCGGACCATATACAACATAGGAGTGACCAGTTATCCAGCCAACATCCGCAGTACACCAGAATATATCATCTTCTCTAGCATCAAAGATCATCTTCATGGTTGCGTACAAACCTACGGCATAGCCTCCTGCGGAGCGCTGAACCGCTTTTGGTGTACCTGTAGTTCCAGATGTGTATAGTATGTGTGAGATTACTGTCTCTGAGCATCTCTCAGCAGGCACTTTAACAGTAGGTGGTATGCCTGCGATCAGATCGTGGTGCCATACGTCTCTTTCCTTGTCCCAAGGTATGTCGATACCAGCGCGTTTGACAACAATTACTTTCTCTACTTTCAAACCGTTCTTCTCACATATCTTCAGAGCTTCGTCTACCACTGGCTTAAGGCTGACAACTTTGCCTCTTCTGTAAAAACCGTCTGCCGTGACGACTATCTTAGAGCCGCTATCTAATACTCTCGCAGCTAAGGCTTCGGCGCTGAAGCCGCTGAAGACTATGCTATGACCAACACCGAGCCTCTGCACAGCAAGCATGTAGAATGGGAGCTCTGGTATCATCGGTAGGTAGAATGTTACAAGGTCCCCCTTCTTTAGACCGAGTTTCTCTTTTAGGGCATAGCTTATGATGTTGGATTCTCTGTATAGATCGTAGTAGGTGAACTTCTTGACCTCTTTAGGCTGCTTTAATGTCTCATCCCAAGGTTCGCCTTCCCAGATAAGAGCCACTTTATTCTTTCTGCCCTTCTCGATCTGCCAATCTGTGTCCAAGTACGCTAGGTTAGTTTCGCCGCCTACGAACCATCTGTAGAATGGTGGGTTGCTGTCGTCAAGCACCTTTTCCCACTTCTTGAACCAGAATATCTCGTTAGCCCACCTGCTCCACCACTCTTCCAGCGATTTCTTATCAGCTACTGTGCTTTGATGAAATCTCCGGAAGTCTTCCTTACTCCAAACTCTATCCTTCCAACTTGGTGGAATTACGTCCTTCTCAAAGAACTCTTTGTATGCTTCTACGCCGCTCATCTTTCACACACTCAAGAGTAGGCTCTTAGCTGAAGTAATTTAAGGTTATCGCATAGACTATAATGAAAAAACTAATCCGATTATCAAAATTTTCGCTCACTCAAGTTTTGTTAATCTTGGATAATCAGGTGGAAAATAGATGAATATTGTTTGTTAACGTCGTTGATTTCGTTTTCTATCTATTACTGTCTTTATTACGAACTCTTTAAGGTTTAAGGGGTTATCGACGTAGGCTACTGCTGCTTGCCCGTTAAGGGCGGCTATCTTATCACATATAGTGCGTAATATAGGCTTCTTATCCAGCATAACTATATTAAGTCTTATCTCTGCCTTGCCAGCCATATACGATGCTCTGAAGGCGTTTTCCAGAGGAGATAGTTCTCTTTTGTTAGAAGCTGTTGGCTCGCTGTCTGTGATAAGAAAGATATTCTTTTCTCCCTCCTCTTTCTCCAATATCTTTATAGCGGCGTCGATCGCACCACCAATATCTGTGAAGCCATATGGTTTAAGTTTTAGCAGTTGTCCGACTGGGACCAAATAAACCTCTTCGTTATAAGCAAGTACATGAAGGGCATCTTCCTTATACTCTTCTTGAAATAGGCGTTCTAGCGCAAGCGCTGCCATTAAACCACCTTTGAACTTGTTACCATACATTGAGTTTGAGATATCTACAAGGATGACGTTTGCACACCTTGATCTATGTTTAGGCACCCTAACCCTGATGTCCGATGGCAGTATCCGCATCTCATTAGCGTCCCGCAGCACAGTATTAAGAAGTGTCTCCTGCCAATCTATCAGATCATAGGTGTGTGCGTATTCGTCAAACTCCCTTATGATATTAGTCGGCTCTACTCCATAGCCTTCCTCTTCGGTAACATGTATGCCCACACCACTCTTATTTAAATTCTTGAACGCCTCTTCCAGCACTCTTTGGGCTATGATCCTCTCCCCCTCCACTGTAAAGTTAGAGAATGTTAGGGAGCTTCTCAGATATCTGAGATTCCTTTTCGCGTTCTCCTCTATCAACCCTTCCTCTATCAACCCTTCTAAGACCTCTTCGGGAAAGTAGTCAAGTAACTGCGAGGGCTGAATATGCTCCAAAGGGATCTCACCACCTTTAATCTTTGAAACCATTTCCTCCCAAGCTCTCCTTCTACCGAGCTCCAATCTAGCCCTATTTCTTAGATCGCTTTCAGATAATAGGTCACTACGATCTTCACCCAGCATCTCAAGTAGCATATCGTATACAGCTTCATCCAAATCCTCAGAAAGATAGCGCTCTATAAGCTCTTTAAGGGCTGAAGATTCGCTTCGCCTTTCCGTGTTTTGGTTAAAGAGTTCGTACGTGAGATCCTCGACAAACTTCTGTCCAAATATAGATGAGAGTTTCTCTTTCCTTTCTTCGTCACATATTTCACATCTCGGCTTCATTTCTCTTCAACCTTCTTTACCAGATACTCGCTGCGGCTCTTAACCACGTATCTTGGTGCACACATGGATAGTGCGTAGAGAAGGATATCAGCAGCCGAGAGGAAGATCTCATCATCCTCAGCATAGCCTCTGCATAATTCGTAAACCGCCGAAGAGAAGTTCTTGAGCCCTCTAAGATTCTTTACGAAGGCTAGGTCAAGAGGTATACTGTAAGCACCACCTTTCGGTATGCCAACGCTTATGAGCTCTGAAATGATATCATCAAACCTATCGCTAGGTATTTTATCATAAACTTCTTTCGCTACTTTAAGTAGGCTTTCTTTAAAAAGCATCTTAGAAACCTCAACCCTACTTTCTTTGACTCCATACTCCAACTCTATTCTCCCAGCTAGGGCCAAAGCGACCACTTCCAGATCTTCGCCGTAGTCTTTTAGTAAGGGTACCCGTCTACCACCCCGAATTACCCTCGAAGCAAGGTGATCGAAGAGCTTTATCGTCGCTCTACAAGAAGGGGGTGCTTGAATCTTTCTTGCTGTATCACACTCTTTTGGGCTTCTACCGAGGATGACCGTATAAGCCATAAGCCTCATATGCCAATCGGGTAAGGTTACATCATAGTGGTCCTCACGCTCTATAAACGAGTTTCTACGCGCTATCTCGATCTCCTCCTCAACCGACGCAGGCGGCCCTATTTCTACGATCTCCATTCGATCCAACAGCGGCTCCTTTATGGGGGAAGTGCCGCGGTAGTTAGCTGGGTTTGTGGATGCGACCTCAATCAAATCGAGTTTAAATGGAACAATCTCTCCTTCACTCGTTGAAACTTGGTGCTCCTCAAAGAGTTCGTGTAGTAGTGTCTGAAGCGCAGTAGGCACAGCGCCTAGCTCATCAAAGTAGCCTATTCCGCGGTTAGCCTTCAGCGCCTTACCAGGTGTAAATACTTCTGGGTGGTCTAGATCGTAGCCTTCACGAATCTTCTGTATAGATATCCCTCCTATGAGCTGCCTTGTTGTCAGCATCGGGTCTCCAGGTATCCTAACCCATATCCTGGGTACCCAAGTTAATTCTATCGTCTCGCCTAGTAAGATCTTTGATTTGCAGGAGAAGCAGACTGGTGCTGTGGGGTCGTCGTGTATCTTACAACCTTTAATCGCCAGTATCTTCTCTGGCAAGAGTTTGGCTATGGCTTTTGAGAAGGTTGTCTTGCCATACCCCCTCTCCCCTCTGAAGAGGATGGGTGAGCCTGAGAATAGCGCTGTGGCTACTAGTTCCTTCTCCCTTTCTTTGCCGACGATATCTGGGAATAGGTCTTCTCCCTTCTTCTCTTTGGCTATTATCGCTTCTCTTATGTAATCTACCGTCTTCTTAGAATGGTAGTTGCGGAACTCTCGATCCCAGATATCTATCTCTTTACCGTTTAGAGTGTATTTGATACCGTCCCCTTTTGTCACACGAATCTGCTGGTATACCACATCCTCAACATCCAACGTTCGCTTGTTCAACCGCTAATATTAACTGCCCTTTACTACTTATTTAACCTTAAAGAAATGTTGTTGTTCGTCTAATTTTGATACAGTAAAAGAGTCAAATTTATTAAACACAAGGTTTGAAATGTAGCTAGTAAGCGGCTATATAAAGAGGGCAGGTAGTTGGCGCTGCAAAAAGAAGAGGAAGATAACAGAACGGTTGAAGAATATTTAAGAGACATCGCAGCCCTAGAAGAGAAGGGTCTCTACCCCGAGTATTCGAAGATGAGGAGACGCATTCTAGAGTTTTGGAGCTGGGCTTTAAAAGAGGGTTTGGTTAAGCCTAATGAGCGTGTGCAAGATGCTGTGAAGCGGCTTAGCAAGAAGACTTAGCCCCTTCTTCTTTATAGGCTAGGATCTGCTGCTTTATTTTGTCTGCTAGCTTCTTCATCTCCTCAACCGGCAAACTCTTCCGAACAGGCCAGCTACCATCCTCTGTGTCGTTATAGAACCTAGGTATTATGTGAACGTGAACGTGCTCTATAACTTGGCGGGCTGCCCGACCGTTATTCTGCCCAATATGCACACCATCAGCCTCCAGAGCCTTCACAGCAGCTTTAGCGACCAACCAGACCCTCTCAAACAGCTTCCCAGCTTCTGATCTAGGCATTTCGAGAAGCGTCTTATAGTGTTTCTTCGGTATAACCAAGGAGTGTCCGGGATTGTAGGGGTGTTTGTCCATCAGAACCAGGTACTCTTCATCTTCATCCACTATAACTCCTTGCTCAACTCCTCGTATTATTCTGCAGAAGGTGCAGTCCTCCACCAACCTACCTTAAAGTAGATGGTTTGGTGGTTAAAGAGGTTTACTTAGGGGCTCAAAATGTCCTATTTTTTGAGTAGGGCTACTCTGCTATCTTCGTCTTTCCCAGCCATCTGGTAGCCCGTCTGCTTCGAAATCTCCTCGGCTGCGGCGTAGACTTGGCTGAAACGGGGCATAGCGCTCTTCTCTAACCTCTTTGTAGAATAGCCGATATGCATATACGCTTTAACCTCTACGTAGGTCGGTTGGTGCTTGGATACTATTGTGGAGAAGCCTCTAAGGGCTTCTGGATGATCGTTCAACCCGTGCATAAGGGTTATTCTGAACACGGTTGGGCAGGTGAATGTGGAGGTCAGTTCTAAGCTCTTCTGTAGAGCGCTCCAAAGCTTCTGCTCTATCGGTCGATTTAACCTCTGGTAAGACTCTTCATCCCAAGCTGTGAGCGAGATGTAAAGTTGAGTGGGTTCAGCATCTGACTCAACGAGCCTACTTAGAGTCTTCGGCAGAACACCTGATGTTACTAAGAAGACCGTCATCCCCCTTTTCTTAAACTCCTTTATTAAGTCAGTTAAATAGGGGTATAGGGTTGGTTCACCGGAGAGCGACAGAGCAACATTTGTCGGCTCCATAGATTCCCTAAACCTGCTCTTCTCAACCCTACCTTCTTTGACTAACGCACCGTAGCCGCAGACGATCCTCCTATGCTCAGCTATCAACCCCTCAGCAATAAACTTCGGCTCATCCCAAGTGTTGCTGAATGTATCGCTCCAACTATACCCTTCATCACCCGGCAAAATGCGCCAACAGTGCATACATTTAGTCAAGCAGCTTAAGACGGCTGGTGATGCTTGGAGGCATCGGTGTGAACTTATCCCATAGAACTTCTCCTTATAGCAGGGGCGCTTGTAGACGAGGCTGTTGTGAAGCCACAAACACTTCTTCGTCGCCGAGTGCGTACCGACCAGATGATAGCCTTGCTTCTTAAGTATCTGCTTTAGCTCAACCGGTATTCTTTCGACCGCAGCAGCTCTTTGAGGCTGCATCACCCTATCTTCAACCTTAGATAGGTGATGGCAAGTTAAAGTTTGATTGTCTCCTCTTTCATGCCGTTCTTAGTTATTATAAGAAGATCTATGCCATCGCCGCTCGCTGCGTCACGCTGTATGGCTGACTTTATAGCCTTGATGACAAGCGCCTTAGCCTCCTCTTCGCTCATATCCTTTCGGTATTCGCTCTCCAGCACACCTATAGCCATCTCAGCACCGGAGCCTACAGTGGCATAGTCGTCTGGTATAACAGATCCTAACGGGTCAAGCACATAGATCGCTGGTGTGTCATCAACCCCACCTATAACAACTTGTGTTATAAGAGGCGCCCATCTACGCTCGAACATCAGCACCGACATAAGTTTGGCTACAGAGTTTGGTGGAAGAGACCTATTTAACTCGATTTCACGTAAGTAGATATAAGCGGAGATTTCTCTAACCAAGATCTGCATGTCTGCTACAAGGCCTGCGCAAGCTGCACCCACAGTCTTGCTTATCTTGAATACTTTCTTTCCACTCCTACTTACTACGTGTGTGCCGTAGGTGAGCCTCTTTTCGGCTCCTAAGATTACACCATCTTTGAATGTCACACCCACAGCTGTTGCACCGGGCATCCAAGCTTCGTTAAACATGTTTATCGTCACTAAAGCTATCACAGCACAGATTAATTTAAGTTGTGGTTTAGAGTAAGAGAACGGTTCTCTTAATCTTGTGTTTGCTGTGTTAGATGCCGACCGCAGCCAAGCCTAATCTTTCAACGTTAGAGGCGAGGATGTCTGATGCTGCGCATACCCAGCAAATAGCGCCAGAAGTGTACGCTATGTTGCCGCAGATGTGGCACGCCATAGCGTCTTTCTATTTGGATGCTGCGGATATTAACAGATAGGTGCACTAAATTAGACCTATGGTAAAGAAAGCCTACGCATTATAATTTTATGCAAATGTCTTGTATTTTGCTTAACTATTCTAATTATGTGGTGCTGCTTTATTCAATTCTTAGTCTCTCGCTATTTTAATTCCGCTTTCTTTTGGGGTTGAAGCCAAGCCCATTTAATGCTCATTAAATATCTTGCTATCGACGCTATGGCTATGCCGAAGAGGTTTGAGATAGTGTAGTGGAGTGAGGCTAGGTCTGTTAGGACGTAGAGAATGAGAAGGTTTATGACAAGTCCCACCAGCATAAGGATGTTAAACTTAACCAACCTCTTTAGTATGTGTCCTGACCTCCGATCTTTGAATGTCCAAATATCGTTCAGCATGAAGTTTGATATTATCGATATCTCAATCGCTACGATGCTTGAGTAAATGTAGTATAGACCTAGGCTGGTTAAGAGCATCAGGATGCCTTCATTGACGAAGACGCCTGTCAACCCAACTATATTGAATTTTATGAATCTTATCCAGTACCGTAGTGTTAAAATCTTCTGTAGCGTCTTAGAGTCAAGTTTAGTCCTACCCATCTTCGCCACCTAGCCTACTCAATAGCAGTGTTAGGATAACAGCGGCCAGGAACAGCCCTTCTGCAACATACAGTATGGCGGTTAACCCGCCTATCTGACCCGAAGCACCCCCAACTACGTTACCTACTGCTATTCCTAGGCTGAGCATGATGCTGTATAGCCCCATGGCTGAGCCGCGTAAAGTCGATCTAGCGGTGTCGCCTACTAGAGCCAGAATTGATGGCACGAGTGCAGAAACCATTAGGGCTGAGGGCGCTATCACATATAGGTAGGCTCCGAAGCTGGGGTACTCTGGGTTGGTGTCTGGGGATAGTGAGAGGGCTAGTGTTGGTAGTAGAATGAGCATGCCGATGATGCCTATCCACATCGTCTTTTCCCGCCCTATCTTATCAGAGACCTTACCGAAGATCGTAGCACCTACACCTAAGCCCGCAGCGCCTGCGAAGAGGAGAAGCCCAGATTCCCCTACGGTGAAACCACCTAAGCTCAAAGCTTTTGGTATAAAGAAGGCTATTCCGACCAAAGTTGTGAGTGCGAACCATAGTGGTAGTAGGCTCTTTATCTTCCAGCTAAGAGCTTTAAAGAAGTTGAATGTAAGCGGCGCTCTCAGCTGCTCGTGTGGCGGTTCGATCACCAATACTTTAGCTAAGACCGTTGCTGTAAGTAGAAGGGTTGCTGTGGCGAAGAACACGTAACTAGGGTTGGTTTCGAAGGTGGTGTAGAGCCCTGTGCCTATGAGTATCCCTCCCGCGTAACCGGCTATGTTAGCTAGATCGAACAAGCCCATGCCTACACCTCTATCACTAATCTTTGTGAGATCTGTGATTATTGTTAGGGTTGATACAATTATGGCTGCTGCTGAGACACCCATGACACCGTGCACAACCGCTATGAATAATGTGTCCCTTGATAACCCGATGAGGAAGGTTAGGATCGACATAGAGGTTAGCCCAAAGAGAAGCATACGTTTACGCCCGTGCCTATCAACATACATGCCAGTAGGCGCTGCTGACAAAGCTTCAAAGACCGGGTAGATTGAGAGCACCACCCCTGTTAGAAAGCTGTCTGCGTTAACGTAGTGAGGGAAAGCTATCACAATAACTCCGAAACCTACACGCGTGAGGAAGGTTACCAAGTAGAGTATGGGGAGGTCAAGGGCTCTATAGCGGAGTAGAAGGTTGGTGCCCAACGCTACCACAGTTTTACCGCTTCGCTATCGCTCTCTCGTTATTTAAATTGTTTGCCAAACCATCTTGGGGGTAATCTTAACCTCAACAGCGCCAGAGCTGAGTTTGTTTAACTCATAGTTGCAGCCAGTCAACCTGCTCACAACATACAGGTTGGTTTCAAGATGCTGGGTGAGTTTAGAGGTGGTGTAGGTTGAAGCGCCTTCTGCCAAAGAGAGCGGTAGCACAAGCATATCTGCAAGGTGGGAATCCACGGCTACTTGGGCAGACCACTCGGATAGAAACTTTTCAGCAGCCTCCCTACCTACTTGCTCAGCTGGTTTGCCTCTTTCACCTATAGCGTCTGCACCCAAGTACGTCCCTTTGGATTCGTCTACGCTGTATATGGTTAGGGATGTACCAGCGCTGATAGCAGGCTCTACTGCGGATTTAACGTCAGCTACTGGTATCATGTGTTGGTTGAGTATGTTGAGGGCTGAGTTGAGCTGCCTCTTCGCAACCTCTGGTGGCAGTTGCGAACATACGCTGATTATGTTTGCTGGTGATTCCGGTTGCCGTATTAGAGTTAGGGGCTTTATGCTCTCAGCAGGCTCAACTTCAACTTTCACCAAGCCACCACCCTTAGGGTAGTAGCCACGCCTCTTCACGGCAAGCTTCACATCGACTCCTAATGCCTTTAATGCTGGTATGAAGACGCAGCTAAAGTAGTCTATGGTTGGGCTCCATTTAACATCAGTTCCACCTATGATCTCGAAACTACACTTCTGCTCGGCCTTAGCTGCTACTATAACCGCAACTTGGAGGAGGAGGGTTATCGCACCAGCAGACCCTATATCATACCTCATCTCGCTAGCGGCGAGCCTCTTGGGTTTGAAGAGGATGGTGGAGGAGCCTACGTGAAGCCCTTCTACTTCAGCGTCACACATCGAAGCTATTATCTTTATGGTACCAACGTGCTGCGGCCTAAGCCCTGGATTGGGTCTACCAGCTCTGATCTTGACTACCTTTACAGGTCTTTTTATTATCGCTGATAGGGCTACTGCGGTTCTAAGTATCTGCCCCCCTCCTTCACCATAAGAGCCATCGACTACCGCTTCGCTCAACCCAACCCCTTTAACCCCTCTGCTTGGTGTTTAAATAATTCTGTGAGCCTATAAGAGGGTATGTGGCAGAGAGGTCTTCTGGTGGGGCGCTTCCAACCCTTCCACACCGGTCATCTTCACGCTGTAAGGTATGCGCTGGAGAAGGTCGAGGAGTTATGCATCCTTGTCGGTTCTGCTGACAAGAGCCACCAACTAGACAACCCCTTCACGGCGGGCGAAAGGGTGTATATGATAAAGGCTGCGCTAGAAGAAGCTGGTATAGACTGCAAAAGGGTGCTGATCATACCCTTGCCAGATTCTTCCGCCCACTCGCTCTGGGTTGCTTCAGTCAAGGCTGCTGTGCCCAAGTTTGATGTCATCTTCTCTAACGACCCCCTGACAAGAAGACTGTTTCAAGAAGAAGGTTTCACCGTATTAGATATACCTTTCTACGAGCGCTCAACATTTTCAGCTACTGAAGTTAGACGCAGAATGCTGAAAGGGGAGCCTTGGGAGGAACTGGTCCCTAAAGTTGTTGCAAAAATAATTTGTGAACTGGGGGGCGTAGATCGACTTAGACAGTTGAGCCAAAGAGATGAATAAATCTGCCTAATGTAAATTAACATTAATATGAAGCTAGTTTATAAAATTAATCGAAAGGGTGCGGGTAAAGCTTATATCAGTCGTTGACATTGTCGGTGATATGCGAAGAAAACTAGTTATGATACCCGGACCTACTAACGTGCCTGACCGAGTAATGCTGGCTATGGTTAAGCCGATAATAAATCACCGCAGCCCAGCATTCCATCAGCTCTATAACGGTATAAAAGAAAAGTGCCAGAAGGTCTTTCTAACCAAAAGCGAAATAATCGTGTTCACGGCATCAGGCTCAGGTGGTGTGGAGGCCGCTGTAACGAACATCGTTAGACCAGGTGACAAGGTGCTCGTCACGGTTTTTGGAGAGTTTGGGCAGAGGGCTGCGGAGCAGGTCGAAGCCGCTGGAGGCAAAGCCATAGTTGCCGCAGCTCCGCTCGGCGACGCACCGAGGATGGATAAGATTAGATCGCTTGCGGAGGCTCATAAGGATATCAAGGCCATCTTCGTAGTGTATAATGAGACTTCGACTGGTGTGACATTTAGATGGCTTAGGGATCTAGGTAAGCTTGCCTCAGACTTGGGTGCCTTCTACATAGTTGACGCCATTTCCATACTTGGTGGAGATGAACTGCCTGTGGATGAGCTTGGTGTCGATATCTGCATAGCTGGTAGTCAGAAGTGCCTTGCTGCACCTCCGGGCGTAGTTATTGTATCGGTGAGCGACAAAGTTAAGAAGTATCTTGAGAGCAATCCTCCGCCTCCGAGACACTACTTTAACATGCCGAGATACTTTGAGTTTGCTAAGAAGGGGGAGACGCCCTTTACTCCAGCTCTACCGCTATTTTACGCGCTTGATGAGGCGCTGGATATGGTTTTAGAAGAGGGTTTAGAGAACCGTATAAGAAGGCATAAGATATGTGCTGAAGCCTTCTACAGAGCCTTATCAGCGATAAACCTCCAAGCCACAGCTAAAGAGGATGTTAGATCTAACGTTGTATTAGCTTTTAACTACCCTCAAGGCATAGAAGACAGTAAGTTCAGGAAACTTTTGGATGAAAAGTTTGATGTGTTAGTCGCGGGTGGTTTCGGCGAATTCAGAGGGAAGGTCTTTAGAATAGGTTGCATGGGTGAAGTGAACACACCACATGTATTGACTACCGTAACAGCAGTCTCTGCGGCTCTAAACCAGTTAGGCTACCACAACAGCACAGCCGCAGCTTTAGATGAAGCCCTCAAGGTTCTATCACAGCTGAATTAGAAGTGTAATCTGAATAGAAGCGGTAGTAGAGGCGAGCGACAAGTATTTTAGCCTATTTTTAGATGGCGTATCTGTGCTTCGACTTGCCTCTCGAAACAGGAACACTCGTCTTAGTTAACTTAACGGGAAAGGTCAAAGATACAAACGAGCCTCTTGAGACTACCGTGGAAGAGGAGGCGAAGGCTCTAGGCATCTATGACCCCTCTAGGAGATACGAGCCGCGCCTAATTTCAGTAGGCGAAGGATGGGTTATACCTGGAATAGATGAAGCACTTAAGCAAGCCTCAGTAGGGGAGAAGGTCAGCATCGACATACCGCCAGAAAAGGCCTTTGGGCAGAGAGACGCTGCCAAGGTCAAACTTATCCCTCTCAGAAAATTTGGTGAAAAAGCACGGGAGATAAGCGTAGGGGATGAAGTTGAGTATGAAGGGAGAGTGGGCGTAGTGAGGTTCGTAGGTTCAGGTAGGGTGCAAGTAGACTTCAACCACCGTTTAGCTGGTAAAGTGCTTACCTACACTATTGAAGTGGTTAAGAAGCTTGAAGATCCGATGGAAAAGGTGCTCTATCTAACTAAGCGTTGGATAAACGTGGATGAAAAGAAGATTATAGCAACCATAGAGGATAAGACACTTAAGATGCAGTTACCGGAAGAAACCTATCTGTTTGAAGGCTTACAGATAAGCAAAAGAGGAATATCAAGAGACATCTTCAAATATCTACCGGAGATAGAGAAAGTTGTCTTTATAGAAGAATACCGCTCAGAAAAGAAGAGGGAAGAGAAGCCTCAAGAAGGCAAAGCAGCTGGGAAAACCGAAGAACAAGAGAAAAAAGAGGTTAGATAACATCAACGTCTTTAGCAAGAGCTTTGGCTTCTTCGTAGCTTAAACGGATCTTGTGAAGAATCGTATACCTCTCAGGCCTAAGATCGGGTGCTAAAACAAGAGCTTTCGCTATCTGATCAGCATTTAACCCCAATTCCCTAGCGGTTACGGGCGCCTTCACATCACGAAGCGCATCCCTGAGCTTTTCCCAATCTAAATTATGCAGCTTTGCCATCATAATAGCACCTAACCCACATTTCTCCCCGTGAAGCCCCACATTAGGCGCTATAATGTCGAGCGCGTGGCTGAAGAGGTGCTCAGCTCCACTGCACGGTCTACTGCTCCCAGCTATACCAGCAGCTACACCCGCGCTGATTAAAGCTTCAACAACATCTCTTACGTACTCTTTGCTGCCGCTGCCTATACCCTTGGCTTCAGATAGCACGATTTCTGCGCTCAGCAGTGCTAGGTTCGCCGCATATTTGCCGAAATATTCTTGCTTCTCGTCTCTGGCAAGCATCCAATCTCTAACAGCCGTTATCTTTGCTATGAGGTCTCCGCAGCCGGCTGCTAAAAGCTTCTTTGGCGCTTCTGCTATGATGTCCACATCAGCCAGAACACCGGTAGGCGGTTTAGTCATATATGAGTATGGCCTGTCTGCACCTTTGATCGAAGCGAGCGGGCTTGCTATACCGTCATGTGAAGCGCTAGTCGGTAAGCTTACGAAACTTACGCCGCAGTTAAACGAGGTAAGTTTTGCAACGTCTACTGCTCTACCACCGCCTAAGCCTATTATCAGATCTGCGCCAAACTCTTTTGCAACTGTCACAGCGTCTTCAACCTCCTTATTAGTTGAGTCATCCACTTCTACGCAACAGTATTCATATTCCTCCTTCTTTAACGCCTCTTCAACCACCTCCCCTACTCTAGCCCACACGATGGGTCCGCTTATTATCAGAATTCGTTTAGGTGAAAACTTGGCGAGAAAACTGCCTGCCTCTCTAATCACACCATACCCTATCTGGATCACACGGGGAAGTTCCATTATATGTGAGTTCAAACCACCTCTCTACCTAAAGCGAACTATTTTAACTTCACCTAATCGTTAACACTTAAGTTCACCCATTCTGAACGTAGTAAGAGGAGAGCGGTGCTTGACACCAAGGGGCTGCTGGTGAACATGGGTATATATATGCTGGATGTCTATAGATCTCCAAACATCGGTGTCTTCCTAAAAACAAACAACCGATTTGTTCTGGTACCGCGAGGCTTAGCTTCAACCAAATGCTCCAAACTCTCTATACTATTAGGTGTCCAACCAGTCAGGATATCGGTAGCTGGCTCACGCCTCTTAGGCCCCTTGGTGGCTTTGAACGACAACGGCATACTGGTTTCACGATTAGCTGATGATGAGGAAATCAAGATATTAAGTAGAGAAACAGGGCTCCGTGTAGCTAGGTTACCGAGCAAATATACGAGTGTTGGAAATCTTCTAGCAGCCAACAACAAAGGAGCAGTAGCCTCCCCTCTGCTGCACGCAGAATGCCTAAAGACAGTAAAGGAGGTGCTAGATGTTCCAGTCGAGACACTAACTATTGCAGGATACACGCAGGTCGGTTCACTTGTCACTGTGACAGATAAGGGTGCGGCGGTCCACCCGAAGGCATCGCCTACCGAAGTAAAGCGACTTTCCGAAATCTTTTCAGTAGAAGTAGAACCAGCGACCATAAATGGCGGTGTACCATTCGTCACCTCAGGCATACTCGTCAACCAAAGCAACGCGGTGGTAGGGTCCCTCACTACAGGCCCGGAGCTGATGATACTCAGCAGGGTCTTCAAGATTTAAATGTTAGATAGAATCCACCTGATGCTGGGAGTTGAGTGCAGAAGAACAGATTCAAAGGATGGTTCTCGAGCTGAGAGTCCTCGAATCATACTATAATGAACTCACTGCTAGGGAGACACTTGTAGCGAGGGCTGTGTTAGATAGCAAGGCAACTATAGAAGCTCTTAAGTCCATACCTGAAGGCTCAGAGTCTGAGATACTTGTTCCACTTGGCGCAGGCGTTTTGATGAGGGTTTGCTCACCAACCGTTAACAGGCTTTTACTTAATATAGGTGCAGGTGTAGTTATAGAGAAGAGTAAAGAGGATACCCTAAAATATCTTGATGAACGTGTAAGCCAGCTTGAAGCAGCCCTCTCAAACATCGGCGCACAGAAAGCTGAATTAGCCAATAAAATAAACGCTTACAGAGCTCAAGTAAATAACTTGGCAGCAAAGTTGGAGCAAGGTTAACTAGAGATGTTTGAGAAGCTGAAGAAGGCTCTCTCTTCTTTAGCCGCCGCAGCGACTCAAAAAACTTTGTCCGAGGATGAAGTGGAGAAGGTTTTATGGGAGTTCGAGTTAGCGCTGCTTGAAAGCGATGTAGCAGAAGAGGTTGTCAAGGCACTCACCTCTAGGGTTAAGCAGGAGGTCGTTGGGCTAAGAATCAGCCGAAGCGCACCAACCCAAGACTACCTTAAAGCGAAGCTGCTCGAGATAATAAGAGAAGAGTTCTTTAAGGCCAAAACCATAGACCTTATTCAACAGATAAGCGAAAAGAAGGCTAAAGGCGAACCGTATGTGATCGTCTTCTTAGGCATAAACGGCACTGGGAAGACCACAACTATAGCCAAGTTCGCCAACCTTCTCAAGGAAAAGGGATTCAGCGTTATATTAGCCTGCGCAGACACACACAGAGCTGGTGCCATAGAGCAGCTAACGACTCATGCAGATAAGCTCGGTATAAAGGTTATTTCACAAAGATATGGCGCAGACCCAGCCGCGGTGGCTAGAGACGCCGTGATTCACGCAAAAAAGCATAGAGTTGATGCGGTTCTTGTTGACACGGCTGGTAGGATGCAGACGAGCAGAAACCTTATGGACGAGATGGAGAAGATAATCCGCGTTGTGAAACCAGACCTCAAAATATTTGTAGGAGATGCTTTGGCCGGGAATGATGCAGTATCACAAGCTAAAGAGTTTCAGAAGTTCACAAACTTCGATGGCGTTGTACTCACTAAGGTTGATGCTGATGTAAAGGGGGGGGCAGCGCTCTCAATAGTCTATGTGACAGGCAAACCCATACTCTATTTAGGTACAGGCCAGAGGTATGACAGCTTAAAACCCTTTGACCCAGACGAGTTTGTAAGATCACTGTTCAGCGCCTCAGAAAGATAATTATACTCCTAGCGTAGATTTATCACTTGAAGTAGTAGATGAGATTAAAGGGTCGCGACCTACTCTCGTTAAAAGAATTAAATGCAGAGGAGATACTCACAATCCTCGATACCGCAGACCTCTTTAAAAAAGAGAGGCGGCAAGGTATTCTACGAAAACTGCTTCAGGACAAAACACTAGCGATGATCTTCGAAAAACCTTCCACACGCACGCGAGTAAGCTTTGAAGCTGCTATGAAGGAACTCGGCGGAAACACGATTGTGCTTCATTCGAGCGAAATGCAGCTTGTTAGAGGAGAAACTATAGAGGATACCGCCAGGGTGCTTTCAAGGTATGTTCACGTAGCGATGCTGCGGGTCATCAGACACTCAGATCTAGTTAGGTTCGCTGACGCTGCAGATATCCCTGTGATAAACGGGCTTTCCGACCTCTACCATCCGTGCCAGATCCTTGCCGACCTTCAGACGATCAGGGAGGCGAAGAATGGATTAAGCGGCTTAAAGATCGCTTGGATAGGTGATGGAGATAATAACGTAGTGAACACCTTCATGGTAGCCGCTGCGAAGCTTAATCTGAATCTTACCGTAGCTTGCCCAAAGGAGTATCAGCCTAGAAAAGAAGTTCTACAAGAAGTAGGAAGAGCGAATATATATGTAACAGAAGACCCTATCGAAGCTGTTTCAGATGCCGATGTTGTAATCACTGATACCTTTATCTCCATGGGTAAGGAGATAGAAAGGGAAAAGAGGCTCAGTATCTTTCTACCCAGATACCAGGTTAATAGGAGGTTGATGGAGATGGCTAGGCGTGACGCAATATTCCTCCACTGCTTACCTGCGCATAGAGGCGAAGAGGTTACAGACGATGTGATAGACGGTAAATGGTCGGTAGTTTGGGAGGAGGCCGAGAACAGACTGCATACTCAGAAGGCGATTCTCTACCACCTACTCCTCGACTAGAAAATTTTATACCCCAATCAACCACATGCACTAAGATGTGCAAAGCGACCTCAAGATCGGTTTCCACGTCTCTATAACAGGCTCTATAGATCTGGCTGTTGATAGAGCTAAGGAAGCAGGCTGCACAGCCTTCCAGATCTTTCTAAAGAACCCTAGAGGTTGGGCGTATAAACAACTCAATGAAGATGAAGCGGATCGTTTCGTGAAAAAATGCGAAGCCTGGGGCTATACAGCTGTTTTAGCGCACATGCCCTATCTACCAAACCTCGCTTCACCAAAAGATGAGACTTATCAGAAGTCTGTAAACTGCCTACTTGAAGACCTAACGAGAGCCGGGAGGCTGAAGATCCCATACCTCGTGCTCCATCTAGGAAGCCACTTGGGTTCAGGTGAGGAAGCTGGCATAGAGAGAATCGTCAGAGCTTGTAAATATGCCCTTAAGACAGTGGATAATAAAGTTATGATATTGCTCGAAAATACAGCTGGTCAGAAAAACAGCATAGGGTCGAGGTTCAAAGACCTTAAAAGAATAATGGATGAAATCGGTGAGCAAGGTAGAGTAGGGGTCTGCTTCGACACCTGCCACGCATTCGCAGCAGGCTACGACCTAAGAACACAGAAAACAGTAAACGAAACATTGACCCAACTCGACAAGGAAGTTGGACTTCAGCATCTCAAAGCTGTGCACTTAAATGACTCAGTAGGCGATTTAGGCTCACGCCTAGATAGGCACGAACATATAGGCTTGGGGAAGATAGGCGAAAAAGGGATGAGGGCAATACTATGCACACAAGAAATCAGAAGATTACCAATAGTCATGGAGACACCGGTAGACGAAAGAAGAGATGATAGGGGGAACTTGGCAAAGGCTCTCCAGCTAGCAAAGTAAGCGTAAATCAACTTTATGTAGCCCCGACGAGTTACCAAGTGCAGCGTGTGCGGGGGTTGCCAAGCCAGGTCAAAGGCGCGAGGCTTAGAACCTCGTCCCGTAGGGGTTCGTGGGTTCAAATCCCACCCCCCGCACTTCAGAATCGTGTGAAGCGGACCGCAATCAGACTTGACAGACGCTGCCTTAATCTGCTACGATGTTCTCACGATGACTCGTAAGAAACCGTTGGAGCATTTGAATTAAAGGGTTGTTAGGATAAGCTTAGTCTGATCTCTACGTCGTAGAGCACGATGAACATTTCTAGGATCTCGGTTGCTGATAGTACGTATGCTCTAGGACGTTTTCTTGACAATCCCTTAAACTAGGAGCTAACATTCTATTAGGCTACAGAAGATACTGCATCACCCTTCCTTTCGACCAATAAGGTTAAAATAGTGTTTTGCACACATCTGCTCCGAGGTGGTAAAATACATGGTTCTGAAAGTGGGTTTTGCGAAGGTGGGGAATATAGGTAGTGCGGTGCTGCTTGAATTTCTTCTCGATGAACGGGCTGAACGTGAAGATATAGATGTTAGGGTGGTGAGCTCGGGTGCAAAGCTCGGTGTTGAGCAAGCTACAGAAGTAGGGCAGACACTCATTGGGCTAAAGCCCAGTTTAGTAATTATAACCAGCCCTAATGCGGCTCTGCCAGGCCCGACTAAGCTGCGTGAAATATTTAGGGAAGCGAACCTTCCGACTATTACCGTCTCAGACGCCCCTGCGAAGAAGGCTGTGAAATCCATCGAGGAAGCGGGTCAAGGCTACATTATTGTTGAAGCTGACTCTATGCTTGGCGCGAGGAGGGAGTTTTTAGATCCTGTGGAGATGGCTCTGTTCAACGCAGATATTGTAAAAGTGCTTGCCATAACAGGCGCTTATAACATACTGAGGAATGAATTGGATGCTGTTATAGACGCTCTGAAACGCGGCGGAAAACCGTCTTTACCACGCATAGTTATAGACAAAGAGAGAGCAGTAGCTAACTCTGGTCTACAGAACCCCTATGCTAGGGCAAAGGCTATGGCTGCCTATGAGATGGCTAGGAGGGTTGCTGACCTTACAGTAGAAGGTTGCTTTGTGGTGAAGGAGATGGAGAGGTACATGCCTCTGATAGCAGCTGGGCATGAAATGTTGGCTGCAGCCGCTATGCTAGCTGACGAAGCAAGAAGTATAGAGAAGTGCAATGATACCGTCTTCAGGTCGCCCCACTATGATGACGGCACGATATTGAAAAAGCACAAGTTTGCCGAAAAGCCTTCCAAACCCTCCGCCTGAATCTAAAAAAGTCTAGCCTAGCTGCCGGAGCCTGGCCCCTCTGTTATCTGCTTCAGCAACAAAGACCTTTTTCTCAAAATCTGAGCCTAGCAGAGGCTCTAAAGACAGCATGATCTTTCTAGCCTCTTTCATCCCCTGCGCTAGCGCGTAGACCGTTGGTCCCCAGGAACTCTGCCCAACTGCTTTTGCGCCCGCTTCTAACATCCTTTTGCAGCTTTCTTCGGCCAATCTGCTTGCGTAGATGCCTCCTTGGATCTTCTCAAAGCACTTACCCGTTAATATCTGAATCTTTGTAAGGGCTTTTCCGAAGATCTCTATGTCTCGTTCGATTAGGGCCGGTATTAGGTTTAGGTGCACCAGCCTACAGATGTCCGTAACCCACTCTTTTCTTGGCGTAGGTAGGGTGTCAAATGCTTTTTTCTCCTCTTCTCCGCTAAGCCCTCTCCTCTCCTCTGCAACCGCAACTACGAAGAGCCAATCTTTTGGGAAGGGGTGTCTAAAGACGATAGGTGCTACGCTCTCCCTCTCTTTCTTAGATATCTCTCCTGGGTCCACTCTGTGTCCTGCGTCGACTATAAACCCGCCGTATTTGAAAACCCCTATCCCTACGCTTGATATCGACGCCCTGCCTGTGAGCACTGCAGCCTCCTCGACAGATACCTTTAGATTGTTTATTCGGCTGATGAGTGAAGCTACCGCTAAAGCTGATTGCGTACCTGAGCCTAGTCCTACGTGCATAGGTATAGTCTTCTCAACAATAATCCTACACTTGACTTTAGCATCTACGCTCTTTATAAAACGCTCTGCGAAAGTCTTGAACCTCTCAGCCTGCTCTCCCTCAACTACTAGCCTATCTGATTCTTCAGCGGTTAAAACCGCGTTTGGATAGCGTATTCCGACCCCGATAGAACCGAATGCTCTGCCTAGGTCTCCTCTTAGATCGATCAGACCCATGTGTAGTCTGCTAGGCGTCTTTATTGTGAGCTTCATATTCGGAAACTACCCTCCGACAATATGTGTAGATTTCGTCTGCGGCTTGCGCATAGGTAGAATATCTCGCCACTCTAGATATTATGGAGCGGTGGTGCTCTATGAGGCTGAGGAGCCTTTTAGCCTCGTTTAGATCCGATTCGGCATATGGTTTAATTCTGGTTGCGTGTATTATGCACTCCATCAATGCGTGGGGCGCCCTAGAGTATGGTTCAACACTCTTCACCTTAGGTCCTCTTATTGAGAGGACTGAGCATTCAAAGAGCGCACGCTTCTTCCCCTCCCCTCTAATTCGCTCTACATCTACGCTCAAGACCGCATCAGCTTTCCTTAGCTCAGGTGAATCTACGGCCTCCGAACGCTTAAACATTCCCTTCAAACACTCTGCTTTAAGAAACTTCAGGGCTGAGAAGTAGTAGAGCAGAGGGTCTGAGGAGAAGTTTATGGTTGCGCAGCCTGTCCTCAAAAGGTTACGGTACGTGGCTGTATCTGTATAGGGGCGTATAGCCACTTTACCACCTCTTAACGGAGTTATGCCCATCGGCGCAGCATTAGGGGTGTTGTCTGGGTTCCACGTGCAGACTATCCCCTCATAGATGTGCCCAACTTTCAGCCCGAGCCTTTCAAGTAAATGTTTAGAATTCAGAGCGCTATCGAAGATGCGGTTGAAAATGCCTCGTAAAAGCTTTACGCTTAAACTAAAAGAGATCCGAGTCCTGTATGTATCCTTTGCCTGTCTTCAAGGCGATCTCGGCTTTCTGAAGCTCTCTACCTAGGTACGCTGCGTGATCCAGCCTTGAAACGAGCCCTAGATCTATAATCTTCTTTATGATCCTTGACGCTTCTTTGCCATAGATGATTACGTCGATATCTTTGAGTGAGCGAGGATAGTGATAAACGACTATTTGGAGGTTTTCTCGGTCAACCGCTATCTTAAAAGAGCCCCTTTGATCCATATACACAGATTCTTCACCATCCGCCTGAACTCTTCCACACTGCTCACCCACCTGAATAAGGGGGTCGTCTCTAAGCCTCTTCTCTTTAAGCACGAGCATATCCAAGCCAAGATCTTTGGGTACTGAGCCTCTGCAATGGGCGATATACATCATCTTGCAAGCCTTGGCAAGCTCCTTTACAGCCCCCCTCGTCTTGACACTAGCTTCGGTAGCCAAGACTATAGATGCGCCAAGCTCCATCGCTAAACCAGCTAGAAGCGCGTTAACCCCGATGGAGTCAGCATCCAGAAGCTCGCTGACATTTGCTAGCCCCATGAAGAGGGGCGTATAAGGCTCCTCTCTCCTAAAGAGGTGGTGTGCAACCAGAGATCGCACCAGCCCAGGGGTTATCAGCACATCTGTTATAGGGTCTGCGATGACCTTAGTCAAACCTAGGGTTCTAGCGAGCTGTAGGTTTTCCTTAAGCGCCTTTACTCTTTCCTCAGGGTCTTTAGGGAAGTAGCCCGCTTCTGTATGTGAGGGTATTATGACTGAGGGTATATCTTTTGCGAATGCCGAGGCTTCTTCTAGCGTCCCTCTGTCAAAGCTGAGGATCAAGTCTACACCAGCTTTAGCTGCCTCTTTACACTCATTTACATCTAATGTGTCTATACTCACTGGTTTGTCTATATGCCGTTTAAGGAGCTTTACTATTCTACTAGCGTCCTCAGGTCTGCTTTCACGCGCAACCATACCTACGTCGATTATATCAGCGCCCGAAGATATGTAGTAGTTTGCTCTCTTTAGTATCTCTTCCTCGCTGAGAAGAGGTGCGTCTACTATCTCAGCCATAACTCTCATCGGCAACCCATAACCTACGCTTAATCCACCTACGTTAATCCTACCTTCCCCGCCAGCTTTAAGCGCCGCTTCTTCACGCTCCCTAATGTATGTTTCAGCCTCAACCCTTAACATACTGGCGAGAAGCTCACACGCAGGCACGGTCTTGGAGAGTGTAACTGAACCGACCAGATTTAACACCATGGGCAGATCAGCAGCGTACTTAGGCCCCTTATACACAGGAACACCGACTGCCTTCTCAACTATATTAAGATCGCCGAAGCATAGACCGGGTAGAAGTATCATATCATAGCCCCTAACATCCTCCTCCTGCAGTTTTCGTGCTATGTATGATGTGTTGAGCAGAGCGGCTACGGGTCTCGGAAGTACCAAAACCTCACAATCAACATTACTCGATTTAACCTGCTGTTTAACCACCTCCGCGGCGAGCTGCGCAGTAACAACGAGCACTTTCATACCAAGCAGTAATTTGGTTGAGAGTGATTAAAAAATCTGTCCGTAGATAGGTGATAGGTTGAGAGAAGCGCTAAGCCTTCTATCTGAAGTGTGGAATGACTTCTTTTACCACAAGATCGATAGCTTTCCTCACATTACTGCCGATAGGTGAACCTACAACGAATTGTGTAACCCCAGCTTTAAGTATCTGTGAGATCTTCTCTATGCATTGTGCTGGTGTGCCGTAGAGGGAGAAGGCGTCAGCCATCTCTCTTGTTACTGCTGAAAACGCTGTTGGGAAGTCGCCTTTAACCAAAGCGTCTTTGATCTTCTTCGCCGCTTCTAGGTTGATTTGATGTTTCTCGAGTACAGGGTCTGGTGCACCCGCTACTATAAATGCTACTACAGGCATAGCAGCCTTGAATGCCTTTTCTTCGTTCTCGTGTATAGAGAATGCGGTGTACGCTGCAACATCGATCTTATCCATGCTTCTGCCCGCTGATGAAGCCCCCTCCTTTACTAATTCCACGGCTTCTTTTATGTCAGCTGGGTTGGATGCGTTTATCAGCACACCGTCCCCCATTTCTCCAGCGAGCTTCAGCATTTTGGCACCTTGCGCGCCTATGTAGATTGGGATCGGGTTCCTAACCTTGAAGGCTAGTCTAGCCGACTTGACTTTGAACACTGTACCTTCAAAGTTCTGCAACCCCTCTCCTTTAAGAAGGGCGTTTATCATCTGAACGGCTTCTCTCATCGCCGAAAGTGGTTTTGTAACCTGCACACCAGCTTGCTCCAATGTGGTCAGATCTCCAGCACCTATGCCGCAAACCACTCTTCCCGGTGCGACTTCGTTTAAGGAGGCTATGTTGCTTGCTGTAGCGAGAGGGCTTATGAGGAACGGGTTTGTTACCCCTGTTCCAACTTTTATTCTCTCGGTGTAGTTAAGGATAAGGGTTAGTGTAACGTAGACGCTTCGGTTGATGAAGTGGTCTGTTATCCAGAGGTTATCGAAGCCACCCTTCTCCGCTTGAATCGCGTAGTATACTGTTCTCCAATACACATCTTTAGGTACAAACTCTACCCCGAAGTTCACCAACTCTAGATCACCCCTTTTTGCTGAGTTTTTGTATAGCGTCGGCTACTTCGCTTAAGTTACTCTCGCTGAGTTGCTTCAAGGTTGCTTCAGCGTCTAAAGATAAGGCTGCTTTAAGCAGAACATCCATACCCTCATCTTCCGCCAACCTATCCTTCTGCCAGAGGTAGAGGAAGCTCTTAGCTAAGCTGCTTGATAGCTTATCTCCGCCTTTAGCGTTTAGGAGTATGTCGACGAGCTGTGTAGAGAGGTTGCTGCGGATGCTTCTCGGTATTTTAGCCACAACCTCAGATAAATCTACACTACTCATACCCAAGTGAGCTGTTGGAAGTAGTTAAAAAGGTTTAACTTCTGCTTTTTACCAGATGGTATGCTGCGCCTAACCTGGAGATTATTAGGAAGGTTAGAGCTTTAAGATCCTCTAGAGGTATCCGGGTTAACAGCGTCTCAGCACCATAGAGTACGGAAGCGTAAGGCGGCAGCTCTCCGTCACTAGACCAATATGCGAACCTCACCCTGACCGATGCGAGTGGCTCTATCTCATAGGCCCAGAGGGCGTCAAGGTGATCGACAACCCTACCCCCCACGAGCTCAGCAGCCTTCTGTACCTCTTCTGGTGTGGCGTTGGGCATGATGCTAAGCAGCTGCGATGCGAAGACCCTATCGTATCCACGCATAGTATCAGCTCCTCCGAAGCGAGCTATGCTTATTAGTTCAGTGCTGGGTGGAGGAGGGTCTGATTCAGCCAAGCAGCCTCTTTCAAAGCAGTTAACCGCTATCCATAAGTATTGGGCGTAGTGGCGGGGCTTCTCTAACCTATCGATGTAATACAGCTCTACCTGAGGAGGCTTAATGCTAAATAGTAGATCAAGCCCCATAAAGGATGTTTTGAGCAGCGCATCTGAGGCCGCACCACTCAGCTCCGCTTTTAGGTATCTTGCGCCCCTGAGAAGAGCGTCCCAGCTCTTTGATTCAAACAGTGTTGATAGCTTGGTGAACCATCTCTCCTCTATTCCCTCGCCTTTTCTGAACCCCATCTTCTCAAACAGATCTACCGAAGCCATACCACTGGTTGATGTTCACTTATATCTTATATAAGAGATACGTTGGAGAGGATGGAGTATTTGAGATAGTGGGCGGGTCTGAAGATGGATGCTTTACAGCTCGGTGTTGTGGCTAGTATAGTGGTCGGCGCGACTACCGGTCTAGGAGGAATCCCGGTGCTGTTTATGAAGAGCCTAAGCCAACGCATCCTAGACGCTCTACTCGGTTTCGCTGCAGGTGTCATGTTAGCGGCCACAGCATTCAGCCTCCTAATACCCGCCATAGCCTATGGTGGGGTGACACAGGCGACTACCGCTTTTGTCGTAGGTGCTGTAGCCATATATCTTCTGGACAAGTATGTTCCTCATGAGCACATGTTCAAAGGTCACGAAGGACCTGCTTCCCATCTATCAGGCACAAGCCTCATGATTCTCGCGATTACCATACATAACTTCCCTGAAGGTATGGCGGTGGGCGTTTCATTTGCTGGAGGCGATTTAACCGCAGCGCTAACAGTAGCTGCAGCTATAGCTCTCCAGAATATACCTGAGGGCTCAGCTGTAGCCTTCCCGCTTGTTAGAGCTGGGTTTGGGCGAGGTAGGGCTGCTTGGTATGCTCTACTTACTGGACTCTTGGAGCCAGTAGGTGGGGTTATTGGTGTTTCAGTGATTGCTATTTCGTTTGGGGTTCTGCCGCTTGCCTTAGCCTTTGCTGGGGGTGCTATGGCTTTTGTGGTCAGCCACGAGATGATACCTGAAAGCCACAGATTTGGGCATGAGAAGGAGGCTACTTTCGGCTTTGTTTGCGGCTTCGCTCTAATGATGCTTCTTGATAACGCCTTTGGGTAAAGTAATCTTTTTTGGTAACCCCTTCATTTACAGAAGATGAGCTTGGTTACGCTGACGGAAGCTGCTGATATACTGGTAAAGGTCTGCGCGAAGGTTTCGGCGAACGAGATTGTGCTCATAATCTCAGATAAGGCCCAAGACACTCAGATACTCGAGGCGCTCAAGCAAGCGGTGGAGCGAGTTGGAGCTAAGCCTAAGGTTGTAATCTACGGTTCACTTGAAGGGGGGAGACTGCCCGCTCCCTATGATTCTGCTTTTAACAATGTCGATGTGGTCTTCGCTTGCAGCACCGAGCCCTTCTCCTATGACTATTTCTATGACTGCACCTCGAAGGGAGCTAGAGTGCTAACTATGTTTAGAATCAATACATCAACGTTGCTGCGCACAGTTCAAGTAGACTATGAGGAGTTGGCTGAGGAGCTCGAGGATCTTGGGAAGAGGCTGCAGAAGGCTAAGATAGCTGAGGTGAAGACGCTCGCCGGCACAAACCTTGTGATGGAGCTCGCTGGAAGAAAGGCTAGGTTGGCAACTGGTTTAGCGCATAATAAAGGTGACCTAACATCTATACCCGCTGGCTTAGTAGCTGTCGCTCCGAAGGAGTTTACAGCCAAAGGTAGGCTCTTCATAGATGGTACGATTATAGGTTCGGGGAGGGTTCAGAAGCCCATTATGTGTATGATTCAGCGCGGTAGATTAACGGATTTAGCGGATGACCAAGCCTACCCGCTTCTGAGGCACAAACTCTCGAGAGACGAAGATGCGAATGTGCTCTGTGAGCTGGGTGTGGGCACCAACCCTAAAGCGAAGATTGTAGGGGGCGCTGAGGACGCGCGGGTAAGAGGCACCATCTCCATAGGCTTCGGCGACAACATACTACTCGGCGGAAAGATCAGAAGCCAAAATCACCTCGACGTAACCATGCTGAAAGGCACACTGATACTAGATGGAGAGCTAGTAGTCGAAGCTGGGCAGATATTAGTTTAAAAACCTCCTACGAATCTACCTAACCTTGTGGGCCCGTAGCTCAGCATGGACAGAGCATCGGCCCTCTATTCGCCGAAGAGAGGTCAGCCGGGGGTCGCGAGTTCAAATCTCGCCGGGCCCGCCACTCTTATGTGCATCTGTTTAGGGTTTGTAGATTATTATGCCTGTGTTATCTAATGTGTGTAGCCCGACTTTTTCAGCCTCCTTTTTGAAGTCTTTCGATGCGAGCTTCTTTAGGAATAATTTGAGTAGGGGCTTTCTGAGCCTCCTTTCCTCTACAACGAAGTCGAAGTGTTCTTGCGTTACAGGTATGAAGTCTAAGCCATATTTTTGAGCGGCATACTTTACTCCGAAGCCCGCATCAGCCTTCCCTTCTGCTACAGCCTTAGCGACTTCAGCGTGCGTATGGACTTCAACCGAATACCCTTTTATCCTCTTTACCACTTCATTGAACTTCAGCCCCCTCTTCTCAACAGCTTTCCTCAGAAGCATGTCTTGAAGAGCCCTTGTACCGGAGCCAAGCGTTCGGTTTACCATCCTCACATCTCGCCGCAGCAGATCCTGAATATTTTGAATATTCTTGGGATTACCTTTGGCTACTATGAGCCCGATCTCCCTAAGGTAGCCTCTTATTAGGGCGGCTCTGTCCGCTATCCAATATCTGCGCAGGAAGGGCGTGTTGTATTCCCCACTTTCTTCATCGAGCAGATGTATACCAGCAACATCAGCTTCGCCAAGCATTATCGCACTCAACCCACCCGAAGAGCCTACTCTTACGATCTCATATGTGAAACTCCTCTCCCTCCTCATCAACCCAACCAAAATTTCCAAGCCTACGCAATCACTTCCGATGATCGTAAACTCTGGTAGCTCTAAGGTTCTGCGGATAACTCCTTTACGCTCTGCTTCGGCTGGAGCACCCTCTACGCTCCCTCTGACCTTCTTCTCTAACTCATAGTATTCGTTTAAGAGGTTTAAACCCGCCTCGGTTAGACGGGCTCCGCCGCCGAATTCACCGCCTTTTCTAGCCTCCACAATTGGTTCGCCAAGAACCCTCTTCATATTATCAACAAGGTTCCAAGCGTGCGCATAAGATACACCAACAGCCTTCGACGCAGCCATAAACGAGCCTAGCTTCTGAATACCATCCAGTATCTTGGCTTCATAAGAACCTATCACGCGCTTACCATCCACCTCAAGCCACACTTCAAAGCGGGGAGTAAAGCGGCTCATCACCTTATTGAGGCACGATATACTTATAAGTATATTGCAGCCGATATATCCAGACAGATATAACGTTGCAAAACAAAATTTGGGTAATGGTAGTAGCGGCTATTTTGACTGCATCCATAGTTTTCTCCACCACAAACCCAACTTCAACAACCCGTTCAAGACTTGTTATAGCGACAACAACAAGTACAGTAGATAGTGGTCTTCTAGATTATCTTAAGCCATATTTTGATAAGCGGTTCGATGCAGATATGACTTGGCTCTATCTAGGCACAGGCCAAGCAATAGCTGTAGCATCAAGAGGGGATGCTGACATACTCCTCGTGCACGACAGAGAGAAGGAGGACGCGTTTTTAGCTTCTGGAAACGGTACCCACCGCGCCACAGTAATGTATAACGATTTTGTTATCATCGGACCTGCGAACGATCCAGCCAACATAAGAGGAGCTGGCGGGGCTGTAGAAGCCTTCAAAAGGATAGCGGAAGCTGGTAGATCAGGTAAGACGCTCTTTGTCTCAAGGGGAGATAACTCTGGCACCCACGCCCTAGAGATGAAGATCTGGTCTGCAGCAGGCCTAGACCCCAGAGAAAGAGGGTGGTATATGGAGGCTGGACAAGGAATGAGCTCAACCATACGCATAAGCAGCGAGAAACAAGCCTACACGCTCAGCGACCGGGGCACTTGGGTTAAGCTGAAGAGCGCTTTAGGCGAGGCGCTTAGACTTCAGATACTTTTCGAGGGCGATAAGACGCTACTCAACCCCTATGGGCTAATCCTTCTGAACCCGGTGAAGTATCCGAAGATTAACTCGGAGCTCGCTGAAAAGTTCTTCCTATTTATGGTGTCGAAAGAGGGGCAGAGGCTGATTGAGAGCTATAGGGTTGCGGGTGAGCAAATCTTCTTCCCAGCCTTCGGTAAAGCAGAAGATATCGGGCTACCGTCAGAGGAGGAAGAGGTTCGCTACTGGATCAAGAGGCTTTCTGAGAACGGTCTGGAGCCACCACCGTGGGTAAAGCAGAGGTAGAAAAGAAAGGAGGTGCCAACCATTTGGCTGGTTGGGAAGAGGTCTTCTACGGGCTGGTGAAGGCGGTTGAACTCATATTCTCAGGCGACCCAGATGTAGTCCAAATAACAATACTTTCCCTAAGGGTCTCAGGTCTAGCGACACTGATAGGTGGGGCGCTCGGAATACCACTAGGCGCTTTAGTCGCGCTCAGAACCTTTAGGGGTAAGACACTTGTCGTAAGCGTGATAAACACGCTTATGGGGCTGCCGCCTGTCCTGGTTGGGCTCGTCTACTATATCCTACTTTCAAGCACAGGCCCCCTAGGTTTCCTAAGGCTACTCTACACACCCGAAGCCATGATTCTTGCTCAACTAACGATGGTCCTACCGATAGCTGCTGGTGTAACGATATCTTCGGTCTCAACCATAGACCCCAAGCTAAGGGAGGTAGCGGTATCACTTGGAGCAAATCCGCTACAGGAAACGGCGATACTCCTGTGGGAGGCTAGGGTCGGTCTGCTCACAGCCCTTGTGGTTGGTTTTGGTGCCGCTATCTCCGAGGTTGGTGCTATCATGATAGTGGGTGGAAATCTGCTCGGCTACACAAGAGCCTTAACCACGGCGATAGTCCTCTTAACGAACCAAGGTGAATTTGTGGAGGCTATAGCGCTTGGGATAATACTCTTAACCCTAGCTTTCTTGGTCAACGCCATCCTAACCCTCCTTCAAATGAGGAGCAGATCAAGCCTATTCGCACAGATATACACCAGAGAACCTCGGCTCAAATGGTGAAGTAAGTTGAGTCTTTTGGAGGTGGTGAACGTCTATAAACTCTTTGGTGGTCGACAGGTATTGAAAAATATCTGCTTGGATGTTAGGAGGGGCGAGATACTTTCGATTATAGGGCCGAGCGGCGCAGGTAAGACTACACTACTCAAACTGATGGATCTGCTTCTCCACCCGGATCGGGGTAAGATCTTCTTCGACGGCGTTGATACGGATGTTGATGAGAAGCGGAGGAGGCTCTTAAGGAGGGAGATGGGTATGGTCTTCCAACATCCAGCCCTCTTCGACACCACCGTATTCAACAATGTCGCTCTAGGTTTGAGGATAAGGGGCTATCCCGCTGAAGAGATTAGGAAGAGGGTTGAGGGTGCGCTAAGTTACGTTGGGCTTAGAGGCTTCGCAAAAAGAAAGGTTCTCTCGCTTTCAGCGGGTGAGGCTCAGCGCGTCTCCTTAGCGAGGGCGCTGGTGTTAGAGCCAAAGTTGCTCCTTTTAGATGAACCAACAGCCAACTTAGATCCGGCGAATGTGCTGCAGATCGAGGAAACCGTTAGGAGAGTAAACTTAGAGAAGGGGGTTACCGTGGTCATCGCTACACATAATCTGCTTCAGGCGAAGCGGCTATCTCATAGGGTTGCTTTTCTTTGGATGGGGGAGTTGGTTGAAGTCGGGGAAACTAGAGAGGTCTTTGAGAACCCGAGGAGTGAGAGGACAGCGCTCTATCTCAGCGGGAAGGTGGTCTATTAGTTTCCTAAACATTTTTATAGTTTGTTTAACGTAAATCAGGTTAAGAGCTGAGAAAAAATGGTTGAAGAAAAACCTGTAGCAGCTTTTACTCTTTCACTCATCGGCTTAGCCCTTCAAGTGGTTGGAGCGATGTTCCTCGTATCTATCTTCGCTTATCCACGCAACCCCACGTGGGGATGGTCTGGTATGATGATGCCTTGGATGATGTGGGGCTGGTGGTCTGTTGCACCCTTTTGGTATGCTGTTTTAACGGTTCTTTCGGCTATAGTCATAGTTCTCGGCGCAGTAGGGGTTCTGTGGATGAACACAGCGGATCTGGGGCGTGTTAGAGAGGGTGCTACCTTGGTGTTGATCGCTTCTATAATCGCATTCCCAACAATGTTCGGCTTCGTAATAGGCTCGCTACTTATGTTCATCGGAGGGCTCTTAGGATTAACTTGGCGCCCCTAAAGGATGTTGCTGTAGAATGCGATCAACAACTTTAATCATCTTGCTTTCCGTTGTTGCGCTTGCATCTACCTTAGCCCTCATTATACCACTGTCTCCCATGCAAGCACCATATACAACACCGATTTGGCATCCGATGATGCGGGGGATGATGAACTCTTACCTTGGCGGTAGCCCCATTTCACATGAGAGAGCTGTCGAGATCGCTGAAGCTTACTTAAGATCACTAAACAACCCAGATTTCACAATAGGTGAGTTTGAGGAATATTCTAACAACTTCTATCTTTCTATAGTTGAGAAGAGCAGCGGTATAGGCGCAATCGAGCTCATAATAGATAGGTATAGTGGCGTTATCCACCCCGAGCCACAGAGCATGATGTGGAACACAAAATACGGGATGATGGCTAGACTAAGTGGTGAGCAGAGGGTAACAGAAGCAGAGGCTATTAAGATCGCAAAAGAGTTTCTAAAAGCCACCTATCCAAACACTGAGGTTAGTGAAGTTGTAGCATACTACGGATACTACACCCTGATGACTACCTCAAATGGTGAGCATTATGGTATGCTGAGTGTAAACGGTTACTCGGGCGCTGTGTGGTACCATATGTGGCACGGCCCCTTTATCTCAGAAGTGGAGCTACCTTAATATATGGCTCAATATGGCAAAAATAGGTAACTAGGCAATTATATATTTAACTTGCGACTTCCATATATAGAGGTTAGTAGAACCCTGGGATGATGGCTATGGTCTCCTCTAAGACGCTTGTCGCTGGTGTAATAGTCGCTATTCTGGTGGTTGCAGTAGGAGGCTATGTTACGCTTTCACAAACTTCTCAGCCAACTACAGTTACAACTACAGTTACAACTACTCAACCACATACAACAACCACTACAATAACAACCACCGCAACAGCCACCACCCCAGCAACAAAGAAGATTTCGATAGCTGGTGCTGGGGCTACGTTCCCCTATCCGCTGATATCAACGATGGTGGTTGAATACAACAAGATCAGACCAGAGGTGCAGATAAGTTACCAATCTATTGGGAGCGGTGGAGGGATAAGGCAGCACAAGGAGAAGACAGTTGACTTTGGCGCCTCAGACGCTCCTCTTAACGAGGAGCAAAGAAAAGCTGCACCAAACACCCTCCACATACCGATCACGATAGGCTCTGTAGTTGTAGCATACAACCTACCGGGCTTCACAAAAGGATTAAAGCTAACGGGCGAAGTGGTAGCAGACATATTCCTAGGGAAGATCACTAAGTGGAACGACCCAGCCATACAGACCCTCAACCCCGATCTAAACCTACCCAACAAAGACATCCTTGTTGCGCATAGATCAGATGGCTCAGGCACAACCTTCGTATTCACTGGATACTTAAGTGTCGTAAGCGAGGAGTGGAAGACCAGAGTTGGACAAGGCACGGCTGTTCAGTGGCCCACAGGGTTGGGTGCCGCTGGGAACGAAGGTGTAGCGGCTGTGATACGAGGCACCGAATACACAATCGGCTATGTTGAGTTAGCCTACGCCCTCCAGAACAAGATGAGCTACGCCTACCTAAAAAATAGAGAGGGGAGGTTCATAGAACCCTCCCTTGAAACCACAGCAGCCGCCGCAGCAACAGTAGCACCAACCCTACCAAAAGGAGACGAGAGCTGGTACCACGTGAACCTACTGAATGCTCCAGGCGCAGACTCCTACCCTATCGCGAGCTTCAGCTACCTCCTAGTCTATAAAGAACTCACGACCATACCTACGATGACCAAGGAAAAAGCTCAAGCACTCGTGGAGTTCCTATGGTGGGCTACACACGAGGGGCAAAAGTATGCACCAGCCCTACAATACGTACCACTACCACAGGAAGTAATCGCCATAAACGAAGCAACAATAAAGATGATAACATACAACGGAGAGCCTCTATTAAAGTAGAGGCTCCCTTCTCCGTGATTTTTTGGTGTTTAGAGTTGAAGAAGAAAATACTGTTTGTTTGTGTGGAGAATGCTGGGCGAAGCCAGATGGCTGAAGCCTTCGCTAGAAAATATGGCGGCGACGAGGTCGAGGTTTGCAGCGCTGGAACAATGCCAGCATCTTCGGTGCACCCTGAGGTGATTGAGGTTATGAAGGAGAAGGGGTTCGATCTATCGGGCAAGAAGCCTCAGACGCTCGACTTGAAGATGTTGGAGGCAGCGGATATAGTGATAACTATGGGGTGTAGCGTAGAAGGATTATGCCCAGCCCACCTAATTAGAAACATCGTCGATTGGAAGCTCGAAGACCCTAAAGGGAAGCCGATAGAGAAGGTTAGGGAGATCAGAGACGAGGTGGAGAAAAAGGTCTTGGAGCTGCTAGAGCAGATAAAACGCGGAAAGTCGATGCACTAAACATCCTATTAAATCGATGCCTCTGCGACCCTCATACAATACAATGCGTACGCATCCTCCTTACTCAAGCAGCCCTTACATATACAGTTCTGCGAAACGAGTAGCCTGTCGCAGATGCTTGAGTATTCGCAGGCGCTGCAGCCAGCATTAGAGCCGCAGATGAAGCATTTTACCGCATACACTATAGGCTCCTTGAGCGTCTGTGAGAGGAGTGTAGCGAGCTGGTATAGGTCTGTTTGCGGTGTTGTTCTGAAGACACGCTTCTGCCTATCATACTCCAACCTAACATCTCGCATCAGCTTTCTGAAGACATCCTCCCCCACTCTGGGCAGATGAAACGGTTCGCCTAACAGTATCTCCAATCTAAACCACCTATTTGCTGAATCTGGACATCTCCTTATTTAAGACCCTCAACTCAGACTCATCGTAGGTAAAGCCCCTAAGTATGCGCTGCACCTCCACCTTGTCCAAAAGGCTCAGCAGCCGCGCCAAGTAAGGTAGGTACACAACCAAGGCTTCTGTAGAGGATGTGTGCAGAAGATTACCGAGCTTACGCCCTATCGAGCGCAGCACACGCGCATCGTTCCAGATCCTCAACTGAACGCTCCACGGGTACACATCTTGGCTGAAGCGGACCACACCCCTCGGTGTTGAATCGAAGATCAAGTAGGCGAGCATAGAGTGGAAGTATCTTAGCTGCCTCCACTCCTGAGTCCTCTTGATCCTAGCAGCCAACTCATCAGCAGCTGATAGAGCCTCTAGAGCCCTGAGAAGGGTTTGCGAATCGAGCTTGCTGTTAACCAAGCTGGAGAAGATCGTGCGGATCTTCTCTACGATGTCTGTGTCACAAGCCTCTAGAGCACGCCTCGCCTCATCTCTATCGTTTGAGTTAAAGAGCGTGTTCAAAGCATCTCGCAGACTCACCATCTTATCCCGTGTAACCTCTACCACCTCGCTGCTGGGCGAAGCCAGAACTGCTTGTAGACTATTCAGCGCAGCCCTCATATCTCCACCAGCCTTCTCAACCAGCCTCCGTAGGGTCTCTTGGGTGATTCTAAGCCCTTCCTTCTTCACCAGATTCTGTAGGTAGAGGTAGATGAGGCGTGGTGGGACTCTTTTAAAGGCGAAGATCTCGCATTTGGGTAGGAGTTTTCTAATCCTCTCGTCATCCTCAACATTGGCAGCTAAGACGACGGGTAGGTTACTCTCCTCGATAAAGGTTTGAATGAACTCAAGCCCGCCATAATCCTGTCTAGCGTAGAGCCCGTCAACCTCATCTAAGAAGACCAGTAGGCGCTCACCTAAGACACTTACGCTGTGTGTGGATGGGAGTAGGGCTGATGAAAGCCGCTCCTTCGTCCTCACATCGCTCGCATTAAACTCCAGCACCACGAAACCGAGGGTTTCGGCAGCAGCATAAACCAGTGTAGTCTTACCCGTACCCGGAGGACCAACAAGTAAGGCGGGTTTAGAGCCCTTCTTCCAATTCTTAAGCCAGTTTAAGAAACCTATCCTACTCTCCTCATTACCCACCATCATAGAAGGATTCTTCGGCCTAAACCGCTCAGCGTACACATCCGCTCACCACCTAAAGTAGCCTCCTACCATAAAAGCGATTAGACCGAGCAGCATCCCAAGCAGCGCTACACGCTTAACCAGATAAGCGCTATCAGCAGAAGAGTCCCTTAAGATCTTTACCGTCAGCGCAACAAATATACAGATCGGTACTGAAACTAATACACCATAAACTAACCCCACTATTCTGAGCATGAGTGGTAGTAAGCTGGTCAGGATCGCTAGGATAAAGAAGGTAGAGCTTACTTTAGCAGCCACTTTAGCTCCCCACACCCTCGCCACAGACTTGACATCTCTAATCTCGTCTCCCTTAACATCACAGATTGTTTTAACGACTTCACGCCCCAACCCAGCAAGAAACGATGTTAAGGCGAGGAAGTAGATCAAGGGCTCGTCCGCCGCCCCTATAGCGACCGCGCCGTAGATATATGGTATGGCTACCGAAGCCGAAACAAGCATGTTTCCAAGCAGACCATACCTCTTAACCCTATAGTTATAGAGCCAAGCGATCAAGGCAAACAAAGCAGCAATGAGGAGGGTTAACCAGCCTAAAAGGATAGAGGTAGCGAGCCCTAAAACGAGAAGAGTTACAGCAGCAACCTCAGCCTCCCTAATAGATACACTCCCTTTAACAAGAGGTCTGCTAGGGTTGTTGACCCTATCTACATCTATATCGTATCTATCGTTTATAATCATAGAGTAGCTTGATATGAAGAAGCCCGTTAGGAAGCCCAGCACCACACTCGAATAACTCATCTTGGAGAAGCCTGAGACGACCATCCCAACTATGACCGCAAAGCCCACCATAGTAGAGTTAAGGGGGCGCATCATCGTGATTAATCCGCTTAGGGTCAAGGCTTCCTGAACCTCATCTTCGAAACCTTGTAGTAGATTACCTCGCCTCTCCGCTCTATCACCGCAATCACAGGCTCCTTACCCATCTCCAAGATCTTATCTACAGCCTTAGAGAAAACCCTAATCCCCTTCTTACTACCTTCGTTGAGGCTGAACACAAGGTATTTAGCGGGTTTAGATAAGTGCTCACCTCTCTCATAGACCCTAAAGTCTACACCGAAGCCGAACCCATCCTTTACAACATAACCTCTGCTTCTAAGGTCACGATACACTATGAAGCGTGTCCAAGCATCAGGATCCTTCCTTAAGGCGTAATCAACCATCTCGTTAAACGTGAGACACCTATCTCCGCTTGAGACAACCAGCTTCTTTATATACATCAAATATAGAGCCTCAAAATCCTTTAAGAGGAGAGAACCATCCTCCTTAACACCAAACCCTTTACTGGCGAGCTCCGCTACCGCATCAGCGTCCTCAACCACAACACCCTTCTCTGTTAGCTTAGCAGAAAACTCTTTCTCAGACTCTTCAGACATCCACACATCTACCTAGCCGTTCCTAGCAGTTTCAAAGCAAATAGGCTTAAAATACTCTTTGGTTACTTGTAAAGAGATGTAGGAAACATTTTGTTTTACAGCATCGCATATTCTCACGCTAATCTTATATAAAGCTGAGCCAACAGATACAACTAATGGGCTTTGTCAGAGTTAAAGGACTATTAGGTAGGAGAAGAGGAGAAGTAGAGGAGGTAACATTTTTAGTCGATACTGGTGCCTTTTACACGATTATTCCTCTCACATTAGCTAAGAAGCTTGGGATCGAAGCCGTGGAAAAGGCTGAACTGAAGTTAGCTGATAATAGAAGCGCCGAAGCTGGGATTACAGTAGCTTACATAAAACTGATGGATAGAGACGGCATTCTTCCGGTAGCGATCACGGACTCGCCTGAGCCGCTGCTTGGCGCTACGGCGTTAGAAGGGCTCGGTCTCAGAGTGGACCCAGCTACTGGGAAACTCGAATACTCAAGACCTTATGGTCCCGCAGTCCTCTAAACTTTTCCAGCAGATAAAACTTATGTCTCTGTGGGTAAAAATCCCCAGCTCTCTCGCGATCTGAATAGATATATCTTTAATTAACCTCTTCTAGAAGAGTAGTGGTGTAAGTTGCCAAGCTTCTACACTACAAGAACTGTGAGATGGGAAGACGGTAAAGTCATATTAATAGATCAGACGAAGCTTCCGAATAAACTCACTTACATAACTTGCACAAAACCCAAGGAGGTTGTAGAAGCGATCAAAAGTATGCAGATCAGGGGTGCACCAGCCATAGGAGCTGCAGCAGCCTACGCAGTAGCCTTGGCAGCCTACTACACCAAAGCCAAGAATTTGCAAGATTTGCTCAAAGAATTGGAGGAAGCTGGGAGAATGGCTAAGGCGGCAAGACCCACGGCAGCAAACCCAGCTTGGGCGGTTGATAGGGTGCTTGCCAGCGCTAAACAGGCAGAGAACGTTGAAGAAGCTGTTGAAGCCGTCATCAAAGAGGCTGAAAGGATAGCTGAGGAGGATATCGAGGCTTGCAGAAAGATAGGCGAATACGGCTCAACACTTCTGAGAGATGGAGATACTGTTTTAACGCAGTGCAATGCTGGTGCGTTGGCTACTGTAGGCTACGGCACCGCTTTAGGCATCATAAGGGCAGCGTGTGAGAAGGGTAAGTGCATAAAGGTTATAGTGCCTGAAACCAGACCGGCACTACAAGGCGCTCGCTTAACGGCGTATGAGCTGCATAGCGATGGTATAGATGTGCTGCTGATAGCCGACACGGCCGTGGGGTTCGTTATGAAGAGGAAGCTCGTGGATAAGGTAGTGGTAGGCGCTGATCGAATCACCCAAGACGGGCACGTATTCAATAAAATAGGCACCTATCAGATAGCCGTCTTAGCCTCAGAGCACAACATACCCTTCTACGCTGCAGCGCCAACCTCCAGCTTCGACCTAAAGAGTAGAGCCTCAGACGTGGTGATAGAGGAGAGGAGCCCAAATGAAATCGTCAAGATCAAGGGGCTGAGAATAGCGCCTAAAGGGGTGAGGGTCTACAACCCGGTCTTCGACATAACACCCCCCCAATACATCACAGCAATAGTCACAGAAAAAGGCATCATAAGGCCTCCCTACGAAAGAACCATAAAACACACCTTAGCAAAGACCTAACCGGGAAGAGAAAGGGGGCCCGTGGCCCAGCTTGGATCAAGGCGCCGGCCTTCGGAGCCGGAGAACGTGGGTTCGAATCCCACCGGGCCCGCATCTTATCTACTGGTAGAATTCATTTTCGAATCATTTTGCAAATACTCTCCTTTTTAAGGCGTTTTCAGCCCCCTTGAAACGCTTAAGCCCAAAGCTTCGGCTTCTCTTCAAAAACATCCTCATCTATTCTGATTGAAGTGACAACCGCTCCCCCTCTACACCACCTTCCTAGTATTATCTGTAATAGGTCAACTCTATGGCCTAAAAAATTGAAAAATTCCTTCTTATGAACGCCTTGGTTGCAAGCAACCTTCTGCTCTAAATTGTGGAGTTGGTAGCCCGGGGCAGATTCGAACTGCCGTCACCGGCTCCAAAGGAGGGGGTTTTGAAAGCGAAGAAGAGGTGATAAAGAGTTTCATCGACTTCCTTCGAATCGACCGCAAGCTTCAGCCGAGGACTGTTCAGGATCACGTCTACAATTTGAGGGGATTCTTGCGTTTTCTGAATAAGCCTATCAATCAGATCACTGTGGACGATGTTAGGGAGTACCTTAAGAGGTATGTGGATGGGAACGTCTGCACGTACGGTAACAAGATCAAAACGTTGCGGCGTTTTCTGGGGGACTTTTTGGGCTATTCTTGGATTAGGGGGTTTAAGATACCGAAGCAGAACTTCAAGCCTAAGATTCTGCCGAGTAAGGAGGAGTTGAAGAGGTTTTATGGGGTGCTGTCGAGTTTGAGGTATAAGGCGATGTTTCTGCTGCTGGCTTCGAGTGGTCTAAGGCTTGGCGAGGTTCTAAGTTTGATGAGGAGCGAAATAGATCTTGAGAGGAGGCTGATTGCACCCAAGCAGCACAGTGGTGAAACAAAGAGGAGCTGGGTGAGTTGCTTCAACGAAGAGGCCGCTGAGGTGCTAGCAAAATATCTGTCTGAATGTGGTGGAGAAAGGATCTTCCCAACAAATAAGAGCAGGGTTGCCGAATCCTTTAGAAAAGCGAGTAAGGCAGCGGGTGTTAAGATCACGCCTCAGACGCTGAGGGCTTGGTTTGCCTGCGAGATGGCTAAGCTAGGTATTTCAGACCGCTACATAGATGCCTTCTGCGGCAGAACCCCTAAGACGGTTTTGGCGAGGCACTACACAGACTACAGCCCACAGCGGCTCAAAGAGATCTACGATCAAGCCGGGCTAAAGGTGCTATCCTAAGATGCTTGAAGGGGCCTCGGAGCCCAGAGATTGCCCAACCCCGAGGTCCCTCTGCCTCTATTTTTGCGGGGTTTTGCAGATGGGTTGGATGGATGTTTGGTATTTAAGTTTGCTTTCGAAACTTGATAGGTGTTGAGAAAATGTGGGATGGTTTCTAAGCCGTACTTGGATGGCTCTTTAGTGGTTTTAAAGCCATCAATTAGTAATTAGAGGGTGCTGCTTAGATCGATCTTACTGGAGGGGAGGGAACTTTATTAAGGCGTTTTCTGTCTTTGAGATGGGTTGATCGAGGTAAAAAGTAGGCGGATCGTTTTCCCCCTCGAGGTTCTGTATGCCTGTAAGATCTCGGCTGTCGATTTCTTGGAGTGGGTGAAGAACTTTGTTGCTAAAAGGTTTGGCGATAGGGTTAAGGCTGAGATCGGCTCAGAGGAGGCTCCATTCAGCGAGCCCGTCTACCCTGTCCTGTGGTTAGAGGGGGTTCAGGTTTCTGAAGAGGAGTTGGATGAGTTGGAGCTGGAGTTGACGACCAGGATCTTCGGCTTCTACACTCGGTTGACCGAGAGGGAGAAGGAGATTTTGAGAAAGAGGGTTGGGGGGTATAGTCTTCAACAGATCGCAAACGATCTTGGCGTAAAGCCTCAGACAGTTGTTACGATTCTCAAAGCTGTGAGATTGAAAGTTTCTGAGTTTTTTCTGTCCTAAGCTCAGCAAGACTTATAAGTCTGACTAGACTTATACCTTGCCGTGGAGAAGGATGGAAGGAGAGGTTGTGACTGTGAGGATTATGGGTAAGCGGGAGGAAGATTTGAAGGCGGTTGCTCGTGTTCTTCTCGATTTCTTCTGTGATCGGGCGTTTGCTTCACCCGTCTTTCCCAACCAACGGGAGGCGGGGTTTAGGATGTATGTGAACATCAGCAGCCCTTCTTGGAGGGATGGAAGGAGGGTTGATAGGAAGCATTAGTGTTACCAGTGTCTTGGGGCAGCCGATTGTTCAGGATGTTCAGAATAAGGTTATGTTCATTTGGCTGCGGAAGGGTGTGTATCGTAAGGCTGGTAAGATCTATGGTTGGAGGGGTGCTGGTGTTGGGGTCAGCAAGACCATCCTCCTCTATGCTGATAGGCACCAGTTTAAGATTGCGGTGATATGCGGGGGGCTGCTGGATAGATATTATCTGGCGAAGTTCCCAGCCAATTATATTCTCGATACTTCGCTTAAGCTTCGTGCGGTTGAGAGGAGGATGGGTGTGGAGATCTGTGTGGTTCCGTTTAACACCGAGTTCTTTACAACCGTCCGCGATCAGAAGACTGTCCTCTCAGTTGTGAAGGCTATTGGTGAAAGGAGTTGCGGAAAGTAGAGTATGTTGGTAGAGTGCCTGTTATACCTCTATCTAAGCTGCTGAACCCAGATGCTAAGGATGATGAAGATCTTAGCGAATATGAGAGGGAGCTGTTCGCTTGGGGTAGGGTGAATCACAGAATTCTGCAGAACCAGTTTAGGCCGCTTTGGCTAAGCGAAGTTAGATGTGTTTGGCCTCAAACCGACACGCTTAGGCGTGCTGTGAACCTGCCGTTTTTCATTTCATACCACCCAGATCTTTGGAACCCGGATGAGAGGGTTGTTGCTGAGATAAAGTCTCAAAGTGTGGAGAGTGAGGGTAGAGACCAAGCGATTCTGCAGCTTTCGAGCTACGCTCACTTCCTTGGGGCGAAGAAGGCGAAGCTGCTATTGTATGAAGTGAGAGTCGTTGGCGAAGAAGAAGTCGAGGTCGTTCCTTTGGAGAAGTTGAGGTCGGTTTGGCTCGAAGGCTGGAAAAGGTTGGTGAGGTTGGGTAGGGTGGTGTTGAAATGAAGAAAGGCTATCTGAAGATGACGGTTGAGGAGTATTATCAGGTGACCGAGAAGATGCTTGAGAAAATCGTGGAGGAGTTTAACAAAGAGCACGGCAAGATTCCCGCATCGAGTCTTCTGCTGTGTTTGCTCGTTTTCAGCGACGGGATCTTGGAGAAAGTTGCGGTTAAGCTAAACGCGTTTGAGAGGAACGCGGTTTTCCTAGCGTTAAACCAGATGCTGGGAAGGCTCTATGGTTTAAGATTCTTCGGTGAGAGCGATGAGTGTAGTGGCTGATAAAAATGTAGAGTGGCAGGGTGGGGTAAGCGGCGAAGTAAATGAAGATTATGTGTGCCTCTGCATCGGCGACCATAGTCTTAGGTTTAGGAGCAGCGTTGAAATAGACCCTGTTAAGATCGCTGAGGCGTTTGGTGTTGAGGCTTCTGAGGTCTTAAAGGTGAAGTTGAAGCTGTTTGAGGAGGAGGTTAAGCGGCCTCTTGATGTTAAGAAACTGAAGAAGATTCTTGGGGTAACCGTGAAGCATGATGATGTGAATAAGGTTATTACTTTCCTCTGTATGCTCTCAACCTACACGGAAGACTCGCAGTTCAACGTGAGTTTCAGAGCACCGTCAAGCACGGGGAAGAGCTACATACCCCTCGAGTTAGCATACTTCTTCCCAGCGGATGACCTCTTAATCTTAGCGTACGGCAGCCCCACAGCATTCTTCCACGAAACAGCAGAGTGGGATGAAGAGTCTAAGAAGTTTGTGGTGAACCTCGAGAAGAAGATCTTGATCTTCTTAGATCAGCCTCATGATCAGCTGCTCCATAGGCTCAGACCGCTTCTCTCACATGATAGGAAGGAGTTGGTTGTGAAGATTACGGATAAAAGCGAAAGTAGGGGTTTGAGGACGAAGACTGTAGTAATAAAAGGTTTTCCGGCAGTCATCTTCTGCTCAGGCTCTTTAAGGATGGATGAGCAGGAGCAGACTAGATGTGTACTGCTTAGCCCAGAGACCACGCAGGAGAAGTTTCGAGAAGCGATATTCTTAAAGCTGTTGAGGAAGGGTGATCCGCTTGCTTACAAAGATATGCTCTCACAGTACCCAGAATTGAAGATACTTAAAGAGCGTGTTAAGAAGGTTAAGATGGAGAAGGTTCGCTTCGTAATCATCCCGTTTGAGCGTGTTGCAGAAAGGTTCTTCACCAAAAGAAAGGTTTTGAAGCCGAGACACCAGAGGGACATAGAGCGAATAATCTCGCTCATACAAACACTCGCCCTCCTCAACCTTTGGCACAGGAAGAGGGATGAGTCCGGCAACATCTACGCAGACGAAAAAGATGTGGATGAAGCATTCACACTTTACGCTGAGATCGAGGAGAGCCAAGAGCTCGGGCTGCCCCCATATGTCTTCTTAGTGTATAGGGATGTAATCAGACCGCTGTATGTTGAGAAGAATAAGAAAACCATAGACCCTGTAGGCTTAACTAGAAGAGAGATCGTAAAGAAGTACTTTGAGGTCTTTGGGAGGCACATCCCAGACTACATCCTCAGGCAAGAAGTACTACCAGCCCTAGAGGGCTGCGGCCTCATCTGCCAAGAGCCGGACCCAGACGATAGGAGGAGGATGCTGATCTTCTGCCAAGACACTTCCCATCTACCCGAGCGTGAAGACAGGGTGCTGGATGCTTTGGCAAGAGTCGAGAAGGTTGATGATTAGGGGGGTGTTGAGGTTGGAGGGGTTGAGAAAGTGTGAGCATTCAGCATAAATGTTCTAGGTTTGGAGATTGCCCGTTTGGTCGAGAATGCTTGCGGAGTGTAGGTCCTTGGTCAGTTGATGCTTGCTTGACGCTGATCGGGTTGATTGATAAGGGGTTGGTAGAATGCTCTTAGCCAAAGCTGTTTGCAAGGGTAAAGAGGTTGAAGTGGTTCTGGTTCAAGCTAAGAACGAGGGAGGCTTTGCTAAAGGTGTGGTTGAAAGATGTCTAAACTCAGACGGCTGCGATAAACACCAGTGCTTGATCGGCTTATGGATACAGGGGGCTAAGGTTATATGCCCAAAGCATAAATGTGAAGCCATGCCGGTCAACGCAATAGATCCCGACACAAAGTGGCTATGCTTAAAGTGCGTAGAATCACAAAACTGCAGAACAAGTGTAAGAATCTGTGAATATTGCGGTTAAAAGGATTGATCTCCACCGTGATCTAGAGAATTTATTCATCTACTTGCTCTAATATTCCTATGTCCAGCGAGATTGATCTAGATGATCTTATAAAGAGGGTTTTGCGTCGAGTGAAATGGCTGGATGAAAAATGCGAGATTTATGATGGCGAAGTCTTGATCCAGCTTAAGATCATCGACCAGTTCAATAAGTCGCTTGTTTCTCTCTTAAGATTACTGCAGTTTAAGAATTTGAGCGGCACAGACTCTAGCGACGAGCTGCTCAAGCTTATTGCTGAAGCAGAGGAGAGTCAGGGTGTGTAGAAGGCGTAGAAGACCCCCATAGCTAACCACCCCCCACTCCCACTCTACATTTTTTCTGTTCAAATGCCAGGTATAACACCTCTGTATACTGAAAGTTTATGAGAGGTATAGGGGATAATCGGGGGACTCTACCCCTATAGGCAATATAAACCTCTTTTTGTGTTCTGAGCACACCTACGGGTTTGAAATAGGGGTTAAAACCTCGGAACACTAACCTCGCTTCGATGAGGCCACGTCCCAAAAGGGACGGAGAGATGAAGACTGATGATCGACCCCGATGAGAGGGGGATTGAGGGGTCGGGAAGGTTGATCTTGGGCTGATAGAGGACGGGGAGGTGAGCTCCCTGAATGATTCGCCAGAGGAGGAGACGGTTGGGCCACAGGAGCGACTACTCTGCATAGGGTGCAAATTCTTCGACGTAAAGCACGACTCCTGCCTGTTCTGGGACAAATTTAACTACGCCTGCGGACTATACACACCATACCACCAACCGAACGGTGAGAAAATAATTGAATGAAGTCAAACCTGCCTTACTCACAAGGGCAGAGATAGCCTACCTAAGAGGTCAGTTAAACCCAACACCTGACTTCGCAAAGGCGATGAGATACAGGATCATCAAAAAACTCAAGACCTTCATAAACCTCGAACTCCCACTCCTAAAGGAGGCAGCCAAAAACTGGCCGAACCTAGAGGAAGTCCTACAGCCCCTGGTGACTCCTAATAGTCACCCGGTGACCGCTAATAGTCACCATCAGAACAAGGAGCCCAAAATGGTTGTTCACGAGGTTGGTAGCCCGGGGCAGATTCGAACTGCCGTCACCGGCTCCAAAGGCCGGTATTCAAGAGGCTTTTTGCCTTTGCTTGACCGCTACACTCGGCGCCTTCTTGGCTCCACCGGGCTTCCCGGGCTATGTTGGTGTTTGTTTCGACTGCTTATAACGGTTACTTTGGCTTGTTGAATTCCGCTTCTATGGTTGATGCTATCTTCTCTACTGGGTCCTCCATTCTGCTGAGTATCTTTTTCGCTTTGGCTTCTAGTTGTGCTCTGAGCTTTGTGTCTCTGAGCATTTCTCTGGCGGTCTTGGCTACGGCTTCTGGGCTTCCAGGCTTCAATATGAGTCCTTGCTCCACAAGATACTCTTCTGTGTATAGTCTGCCTATACGTTGGGCTGAGATCGTTGGCACACCCATTAGGGCGGCTTCTACTGTCATGGTGCCACCCATGCCTACGAATACATCAACATTCTTTAGGAGTGTTGGTCCGAAGTAAGGCTCCTCTAAAACAATCAACTTAGCCCCGTACATCCTCTTAAGCGCTTCTCTTTGCATCTGGTTTCTCCCTAAGATGAGTAGATTTGCTTCGATGGCTTCACTAAGAATACTATCTATTACGCTTGTGGTCCACCTTAGGTTGTCTGGGTTTACATAGTAAGCTTGGGACTCCTCCAAGCGTATCGCAACACTCTTCTTGGAGCGATCTAACTGAGTTAACTTAGGTTCGCCTTTAGGCTGGATGTTGCGTTTAAGCCAAGCCGCTGGATCTAATGCTCGATAAACCACAACTCTATCTCTTGGTATGCCGTAGCCCACCCAGATAGATGGCGGGATAACCCAAGGGGTGAAGAGCATCGTTGCCAGCGGTGTTGTAAGCTTAACAACCTTCTCAGAGTGCGGCGAGTCATTTACGCAGAAGAGCGGTATATTTAACCCGAATGCTACCCTCGCACACTCTGGTGAAGCGAAGCAGATCGCTACATCTGGAGCCGACTCCTCAACGTATCTAGCCAGCTTTAGCACCCTTTCAGCACTTGCCTCTAGCTTACCAGCTAACGTTTCACCGCCGTGTCGCCCAACCGCTTCAGCGTCTAGATCGAGCATTCGTAGAACCGCTTCAGCTTCTGGATACTCTCTACTTGTCAAGATCACCTTATGACCTCTTTTACTTAGTTCGTGTGCTAGGGGTGCGAAGAATAGGGCTTGCTTAGGTGTGAGTATGTCTATCCAGATCTTCACACCACCATAAACACGCTCTTTCCATAATTAACCTTATCCCACTTCCGCGTGCAAAAGATATTATTATGAGTGAAGTTGCTAATCTGAGTGGGGGCGCCGAGTAGTGGTGGGTGTAGTCGTCTACGGCTTCTCCACAGAAGGCTACCACATCGCTTCCACGCTCGCATCCCAAGGTTTTTCAGTATCGATGGTTGATGAAGAGATGCAGATAGCGACAGAGATCACACCAGCGGTAGCAAAAGCCATACGCGCCCTACCAGACCTAATGGGGAGAGATCAGCTACTCTCCATAAAGCCGGTTGAAGCGGCTTTAAGTGAGGCTGAATACATCTTCTTTGCACCCAAGGTTAGGCGCCACCCTGAAGAAGCTGAAAGCGAAGTAAACTCTAGGCTACGTGAAGTAGCGAAGAATATGATGAAAGGCGCAACGTTGATCTACCACCTACCCTCTGGGTTAGGCGGCTTCGAAGCCATCGTTACGCTTCTTGAGAAGATCAGTGGGCTCACCAGTAGAGAGGGTTTTGAGTATGTTTACGCCCCGCTGAAACCCCGCACAATCGAACCCTACTGCTTAGGGTTTTTGTCCAAACCGAAGAAGAATCTATTCAACCTCTTCTCTAAGCTAGGCTTTAAGCCTGTCACCTTGGGATGCGGGTCTGCTGAGGCTTTGCATGCCTCAAAAATCCTCTCCACCTACTCTACACTTGTTCCTCAGATAGAAGTATGTGGGTTGCTTGAGGGTGCTGAGCGTGTGAAGCTCGGTAGGCTTCTTGGTGGGCGGGACGTGTTTATTGACACGCTCTCATCTCAGATGCTCGATCTGAGGCTGATAGCGTCATCCCTACCATCTAAAGAGCCTTTAATGCACCTAGCCTCCAACATCTTGAAGATCGTCGAGGGGTTTACCAAGAGGGTCTTGGATGAGGTAAAGGGGTTAATGAAGAACCTAGAGTTAAAGGCTAGTAAGACGAAGGTGATATTAAACTGGTCGGTTGATAGGTATGAGATGAGGGGAGATAGGTTAGGGGTTCATCAGACTCTGCTGGAGAGGCTAAGAGATTATGTTAGCGACGTTTCAACCACCTCATCAGCACCTTGGGATGAAAGCAGCTTCGAGTTTAAGATCAAGGAGATATTAGCCGAGCCTAGGATTAAACTGATTATTTCGGGTTCTCAGACCGACCACGAAGCCCTCTGGGGGAGGCTAACCAAAGAGCATCCGATTGGAGAATACATCTTTATCAAAGCCAACTTGGTCTGCGAAACTCTGAGCACAAAGACATCTAGGCTAGGTGGCGAATATGTGTAGCGTGAAGGTAGGTGTCATAGGTGTAGGCGGCTGGGGTAAGAATCACCTAAGGGTCTTAAGTGAATTAGGTTGTTTAGCCGCGTTCTGCGATATAGATCTTGAAAAGGTCAAACGGTATGAGGAGAAGTATCGTGTCAAAGGATATTCTTCTGTCGATGAGATGCTGCAGCGCGAAAGACTTGATGCTGCTGTTATATGCACACCAACAATCACCCACTACGAAATAGCCAAAAAAACCATCTACTCTGGTCTGCATACATTTGTGGAGAAGCCGCTCACCCTATCATCCAAGGAAGGCGAAGAGCTTCTTGAGGTTGCGGAGAAGCAGGGTGTGATCCTAACCTCAGGCTACATCGAGAGGTTTAACCCTGCTGTCACAGCCCTAAAGGAGATTATTGTTTCAGGTCGGTTAGGTGAGCCTCTGCTCCTCGAGTTCCATAGAGAGAGTAAGTGGTTGGGTAATGTTAGGGATGTGGGGATCATCTTGGATACTGCTGTGCACGACATCGATACCGCTAGATGGATCTTTAACCTTGAGCCCAAATCCGTCTACGCTAGAACCGGGCATATAATCAGCCCACACGAAGATTTTGCCGCCATAATACTCGGCTTCGACGAAAAGAAGACGGCGTTCATAGCCTCCAACTGGGTGACCCCGAAGAGGGTTAGGCGCCTCATCACCGTCTGCACAGGGGGCATAGTAACCATAGACTTCATAACCCAAGAGGTTCAAATAGATGATGATAAAGGCACAACCATACCTAGAAGAGAGTGGCGTGAACCTCTCCTCTTGGAGATGCAGCACTTCATAGAATGCATAATAGGGAAGCAGAAGCCAATAGTCACAGCACGCGACGCCATAAACAACACGAAGATAGCCGAAGCAGCCCTAATCTCAAGCAAACACGGCATACCAATCTACCTTGAACCGTAAGAAATAAGTGTCAACCGCGGTAATAAACCATATATTTCGACTGTTAGAATAGTGGTATAGTGATAAAGGAAGCTGCTAGCTGGTTGACAGAACTAAAAGGATTGCAGGAATGGGGGTGTAGGGAAAGTGAGAAGTGGCACTGTAACAAGTAAATTTGGAGTATCGAGAAGGGAAGCTCATGACTCTACACCTTTTTATAGTAGGAAGCTTTATGCGAACCTGAAGGTGGATGAAGATATTATTGAGGTTGAGAACCCAATACCTCCTCAAATTCTTGATAAAATCTTATGTAAGGATAGCAGGAAGATGGAAGAAATACCAGATTCAAGTATCCACCTTATGGTTACATCCCCTCCATATAACGTTGGTAAAGAGTACGATGAAGACCTAGATTTGAATGCTTACTTAGGTCTTCTTAAAGATGTTTTCTCTGAAACTTATCGTGTGCTAGTAACGGGCGGTAGGGCTTGCATAAACATAGCTAATGTAGGTAGGAAGCCATACATCCCGTATCATAAGTTCATTATAGACGCGATGCTCGATGTAGGCTTCCTTATGAGAGGAGAGGTCATATGGAATAAAGGAGCGGGTGCTGGTACGTCTACCGCTTGGGGTAGTTGGTGCTCACCTTCAAACCCCACTTTGAGAGACACACATGAGTATATTTTGATTTTCTCTAAAGGGAAGTTCTCAAGGAGTGGCGAGGGAAAAGAGAGTACGATAACAAAAGAAGAGTTTTTGGAATACACCAAGAGCGTTTGGGAATTTCCTCCAGAATCTGCGGAAAGGGTGGGGCATCCAGCACCTTTTCCTGTAGAGCTGCCATACAGATGTATTCAGTTATATACGTTCAAGGACGAAGTTGTATTGGATCCGTTTTGTGGTGTAGGAAGTACGTGCGTTGCGGCGTTAAAAGCTGGTAGACACTTTATTGGCTTTGATATAAATCCAGAATATGTAGAAAAAGCTAGGAAAAGGGTAAATGAGTATCTAAAGCAAACTAAACTCTCCACCTTTATGGCCGATTCAGCTACACATGCAGTTCCTGAACGTGTATTTAGCAAGAAGATCACGAAAACCGAAGCTAAGAAGTCCTTCATCACACTTCCTGCTGGTCTCAAAGAAGAACTAGGGTTATCTAGTGGTACTGTCAAGATAAGAGTGAAAGATAAAGTGTTTAATGCAAGGATAGATGCACAGATTCGTCTGTGGTCTCCAATACTTAAGGATTATTTGGGGCTGGAGGAAGGTAAGCTTCTATATCTCAGTAAAGCCAAAGACGGAAGCATAATTGTCAGTTTGTAAACACTTATTCTTCGCGCCAATAATCTATCCATCTCCGGTACGGATCATATTCTACCTTAGCGCGTTGCCAAAATAATTTAACAGATTTTGTGCCTTTATCACTTAAGATCTTTAATAGCGCTTCTTTACTAATTTCTACTCCTCTAGGATTGGTTCCAGCCTTTGGCAATTTCAGATAATTTTCTCTCCCTATAGTATGAAAAACCTTTTGTTGAACCTTTGCTGGAATGTAAAATAATCCGCCTATCTTACCCCAGTTGATTTGAACGAGGAGAATATCGTATTTAGGGTAGTTTTCTTTTGATTTTCTTCACAAGTTTCTTATCCTCAAATATTTCAACAAGCCGACTCTTATTGCGCATGTGAACTAAACCTATTACTGTCTGTCAGTTAAATACCTTTATCTTAGTTGGTAACAATTAGTCCTGAGCTTCCAAAACGAATTCTTAAAAAGGCGTAGATAGTAATGGATGGTTGGGTGATGGGTCTTAAAGAGGAAACTGCTCGATATCTTGGCTTGCCCGATAGATAAGCACTACCCGCTCGATCTGATCGAGCTTGTCTCAGAAGGGGATGTCATAAAGGAAGGGGTTCTCTTATGCAGCAAGTGCAAGAGATTCTACCCCATAGTGGATGAGATTCCGGTTATGCTGCCAGATGAGCTCAGAAACAGTGAGGAGGATCTGTCTTTCTTAAAGAAGTGGATGGAGGCGCTGCCTAAAGAGGTGCTCTACGAAGCCAAGCCTTTTCATCTGGAGAAGTAGGTTTCCTTGGCTGGGGTAATTAACTACATCGGGCGGAATGTTAAGTTAGGTAAGAATGTGCGCATATGGCACTTCGTCTATATAGGCGATAATACTGAGATAGGTGATAATGTTAAGATAGGTTCGCTTAC